>OGNF01002904.1_pt1 | contig 12220 bp, 10 predicted proteins | sample 1573321 | NCBI WGS metagenome assembly OGNF01 (sample SAMEA2581911, study PRJEB24529) | metagenome | biome: Human gut stool | place: China | collected 2011
TCCATGGAGTTGTCGTAGCATCCGTCGTACTTTGCTGTGGACATATCGGGTGCAAAGCCCTGACTTTCAAGGAAGGCGAGCGCACGGAACGGGAAATTGCATCCTATTGCAATGTGACCGTTTGTTCCGAGACCGGGATTTTTCATAACTTCAAAGAGCGTGCCCGCAAATATCGCGCCGCTTCTTTCGTCGGGAGAAACCATTGCGAAACGGCAAAGCTTATCTGCCGTGCTGCGGCAATCGTTTTCATCCGCACAGTTTATACCGACGTGCTTTAAGAAAAATCCGTGCATTTTTGCAACCGCCTGATATGTAAGGCGTGTTATCTCGTCATAATTTTCAGCTTTTATAAGCGCTTCCTTTACCATGAAGCTTCCGCCGCAGGCGACAACGCAGGGCAAAGAGAGGTAATCCATCATATTGTCGAGACTTACGCCGCCTGTGGGCATAAAATGAAGTCCTTTGTAAGGTGCGGACATTGCTTTTATAGCTGCTGCGCCGCCGTTTGCTTCGGCGGGGAAGAACTTGACGGTGTCGAGACCGAGAGCCATTGCCTGTTCCATTTCGCCGCAGGTTGCACATCCGGGAACGACGGTTATGCCTTTTGAAAGACAATATTTTACGTTTTCGGGATTGAAGCCGGGAGAAACGATGAACTTTGCTCCTGCTGCGACGGCTGCGTCAGCCTGTTCGCTTGTAAGTACAGTGCCGGCGCCGACGAGCATTTCGGGAAGCTCCTTTGTGATGCGCTCGATGGCTTCGGCTGCGGCGCTCGTGCGGAAGGTTATCTCCACGCAACGGATTCCGCCCTTTATAAGCGCGCGGCAAAGCGGGACTGCCTTTTCGGCGTCCTCTATCTTTACTACTGGGACTATTCCGCAAAATTCTATTTGCCTGAGAATATCATTCATTTGTATTAAGACCTCCGTTTGGAGCAGGTTTTGAGCCTGCAAATATTTTGCGATTAAATTATATAATATTTTATTGCATTTGTAAAGATTTTATTGTATAATTTATTTGGAATCCGCCGTGCGGCGAAAAAAAGAAAATTTTTATGGGGGAACGGCTATGAATAAATTTATGGACGACGATTTTTTGCTTGATTCGGACGTGGCGCAGATGCTTTATCACACATATGCGGCGAATTTGCCTATAATCGACTACCATTGCCATATAGATGCCGCCGATATAGCTTCGGACAAGCGTTATAAAAACATAACCGAGCTTTGGCTCGGAGCTGACCACTACAAATGGAGAGCTATGCGTTCCTGCGGAATAAGCGAAAGACTTATCACAGGCGACGCTTCGGACTACGATAAATTTGAGGCTTATTGCTCGGCGATGCCCTCGCTTATCGGAAATCCGCTTTATCATTGGTCTCATCTTGAGCTTCGTCGATATTTCGGCTTTGAAGGCGTTCTTTCGCCGGACACCTGCGAGCAGGTATGGAACCTTACAAAGGGAAAACTTGCTGAGCCGGATATGAGTGCGCGCGGAATAATGAAAATGTCAAACGTAAAGCTTATATGTACGACAAACGATCCTACGGAAAATCTTGAAAGTCATATCGCCATCCGTGAAGATCCGAGCTTTGATATTCCGGTGCTTCCGGCATTCCGCCCCGATAAATCGCTTTATGTGGAACGTGCGGAATTTGCTCCTTATATAAAGAAGTTTTCGGAGTGTGCAGGTGTTGAGATAAAGGATTTCGCCACTCTGTGCGATGTGCTTGAAAAGAGAATAGAATATTTTGACGTTCTCGGTTGCCGTACAGCGGATCACGGCATGGATGATACCGTTCTTTTTGACGGCTCCGTGTCGGCGGCTCAGGCGGATTCGGTAGCGGATATAGTTTTCCGTCGTGCTGTTGCGGGTGAAAAAATCGATGCGGAAACGGCAAGAATATACAGAAGCGCGCTTATCCGCAAGCTTGCAAAACAGTACACAAAGCACGGATGGGTAATGCAGATTCACTTCGGTGCGCTCAGAAATGTAAGTCCTGCAATGTTCAGAACTCTCGGCGCGGACGCAGGTTATGACACTATTCATGGCGGCAGCGGAAGAGTAGCTTCGCTTGCGGCGATGCTCGGCGCACTTGAAGATGAGGCAATACTTCCGAAGACGATTGCATATTCGCTCAATCCTGCGGAGAACACGGCGGTAGCGGCTCTCATCGGTTGCTTCCAGCGTACGGGCGACGAAATGGAAGGCTTCCCGTGCATGCCTAAGATGCAGCAAGGGAGTGCTTGGTGGTTTAATGACCATATAGACGGTATGCGCGCTCAGCTTACTACGCTTGCCGCACAGTCAGCTCTCGGAAAATTCGTCGGAATGACGACAGACTCGCGCAGTTTCCTTTCGTACACACGCCATGAGTATTTCCGCAGAGTGCTTTGCTCGGTAATCGGAGGCTATGTCGAAAGAGGCGAATATCCGCTCGACGTTGACGCTCTCGCGCAGATGGTCTGCGATATTTGCTACAACAACACAAAGGATTTCTTTGAGTTCAGAGTGGTATAAAAAGTATATCGGCGGCTTTGTTATACAAAGATATAAAACCGAAAACAGAGTCGCTGTCAATAAAAATCAAAAAGAAGGTAATTTACAATGGCAGAAGGTTGCACACACGATTGTTCGTCCTGCTCGCAGAACTGCTCGTCGAAAAAGGGCGGTGCTCCCACATTTGAAAAGACGAACGAACTCAGCAGAATAAAGAAAACCATAGCTGTGGTAAGCGGCAAAGGCGGCGTAGGAAAAACGCTTGTTTCTTCCATGCTCGCCGTAGAGCTTCACCGCAGAGAGCTTAAGGTTGCGGTAATGGACGCCGACGTTACAGGTCCTTCGATACCGAAGGCTTTCGGACTTAAGGGACTTTGCGAAGCGGCTCCGCTCGGCGGAATAATGCCCATGAAGACCACGACGGGAATAGAAGCGGTAAGCGTAAACCTGCTTTTGGAAGACGTTACTTCTCCCGTGCTTTGGAGAGGTCCTGTTATCGCCGGAATGGTGAAGCAGTTCTGGACGGACGTTATCTGGGGCGATGTTGACGTTATGGTCATCGACTGTCCTCCCGGTACAGGCGATGTTCCGCTTACAATATTCCAATCCATACCCGTTGACGGAATAGTTATAGTAACAAGCCCGCAGGATCTTGTTTCCATGATAGTTTCAAAAGCGGTGAATATGGCGAAACTTATGAACATTCCGATAATAGGAATAGTTGAAAACATGAGCTATGTTCAGTGTCCGGATTGCGGAAAGAAGATAGAGATATTCGGCAAGAGCCGCACGGAAGAAACAGCAAAGGAATTCGGAATTCCCGTGCTTGCCAGAATACCGATAAATCCCGAGCTTGCATCTCAGTGTGACAAGGGAGTTATAGAACTGTTTGAGGGCGACTTTATGGGCGCTGTTGCCGATGCAGTCGAAGCTCAGCCAAACAGAAAAATATGACGGAAAATATCGTCGTGCGCGACATGGACGCGATCGGCGCAAGACAGGCGGCAGAGCTGGAAAAGCTCTGCTTTGCCTCTCCGTGGGAGCTTGAAGAGTACGAAAAAGCGCGATCACGCGATGATTTTTCGTGTCTGTGCGCTTACGTAGAAGACGTTTTTGCAGGCTTTCTTATGGCGTTTCATGTTCTTGACGAATGCCATCTGCTTGATATAGCGACGGCGGAAAAATTCCGCAGGCGCGGAGTCGGCACGGCACTTATAGACGAGCTTGTAAAGCGTGCAAAGCAAAGAGAAGGGCGCTTTGTGTATCTTGAAGTGAGAGAGCATAATCCGTCTGCGCGAGCACTTTACGAAAAGCTTGGATTTGTCGAAGTCGGCAAAAGAAAAGACTATTATAAATATCCGGCGGACGACGCCGTGCTTTACACGCTTTCCGTCGGAGAGGAGAAACTTTGAAAATACTCGGAATAGAAAGCTCCTGCGACGAAACCGCAGCAGCTGTCCTCGAATGTGATAACGGCAGATTTACAGTGCTTTCGGACAAGGTTGCGTCGCAGATAGAAATGCACGCGCGCTACGGCGGAGTCGTTCCCGAAATAGCGAGCAGAGCGCATTGCGAAATAATATCCAAAATAACATCTGACGCACTGAGCGAAGCGGGACTGTCCGTAAAAGAACTTGACGCGATAGCCGTAACGGCGTATCCCGGACTTATCGGGGCGTTGCTTGTCGGCGTAAATTTCGCAAAGGGACTTGCCTATGCAAACGAAAAACCGCTTATCGCCGTCGATCATATAAAGGGACATATAGCGGCAAATTATATTTCGGAAAACCGTCCCGAGCCTCCGTACATAGCGTTTGTTGCGTCGGGCGGACATACGTCGATAGTAAGGGTGAACGGCTATGACAGCCACACGGTTATCGGCGGCACAAGAGACGATGCGATGGGCGAAGCGTTTGATAAAGTGGCAAGGGTTATGGGAATGCCGTATCCCGGCGGCGCCGCTATGGACAAGCTTGCATATGAGGGAAAGCCTGTAATACCTTTTCCTTCGGCGGCAATACGGGATGACTCGCTTGACTTTTCGTTTTCGGGGATAAAGACAGCTGTACTTAATTATATAAATATGACGGCACAAAAGGGAGCCGAGCCTAATCGTGCCGATGTTGCGGCAAGCTTTTGCCGCGCGGCGGTAAGCTCGGTCTCGACAAAGCTTTCGCTTGCGATAGAGCGCAATCCGGATATAACGGGAGTGGCGCTTGCGGGCGGAGTCGCGGCAAACTCTCATCTGCGTGAAGAACTTGAAAAATTATGTAAATCAAAAGGACTTCCGCTTTATTATCCCGAAAAGAGATACTGCGGCGATAACGCCGTTATGATAGCTGCCGCAGGTTACTTTGAATATATAAAATGTAACTTTGCACCGCTTTCGCTCAATGCCGAAGCGGCACGATTTGAGGATGTGTGACAGAGATATTTACCTTAAAACACGATTTTGAGGTTTTCCACAGACTGTTGAAAATTTTTTGAAAACCATACGGACTGCACTTGAAAATCACGGAAAAGACAGGGAAATACTGATAATTGCTGTGGATAAGCGTGTGGATAATGTGGAAAAACAAATGTATAAAATGCCCGATTTCGTGTTGAAAACCCAAAAAACCGATATACTCTTTTTCGGGAAGGTAAACGAAATTTACAATATTGACCGAAAGGTGCATAAAAAATGAAAGTTGAATTCAATTACGGAACGTCGGTGCTGACGCTTCCGTCTGATGTCAGAAAATATATAAAAAGCGCCGGAAAAAACGATCTTGCCGTGATTCTGGCATTGACGGACGGCTCAGCCGAAAACGTTTCTTCCGTGGCTTCCGTATGCGGAATTACCGAGGCTGAAGCTGCGGCATCAATAGCATTCTGGCGCGGAGCCGGAATAATCTCGTCGGCAGACGGGCAGCAGAGCGTACCTGTAAAGTCGGCTGCGGCGAAGGTTCCGACACCGAAGCCGTACACTATGAGCGGTACCGAGATCGAACGTATCTGCGCGGAAAATCCGATGCTGAAAACGACGGTTGAAAAATGTCAGATGATATTCGGAAAGGTTTTCGGAACGGCGGAATACAGCGTGTTCATTTATCTTTACGATCATCTGCGCCTTGACTGCGAATACATACTTTTACTTTGCTCTTACTGTAAAAAGCAGGGACATGATTCGGTGCGATATTTTGAAAAAACGGCACTGAATCTTTTCGATCGCGGAATAGACAGTACGACAAAGCTTGAAAAATATTTTATTGACGAAAGCCGTCGCGGCGAGCTTGAATTTGTTGTGCGCCGACTTTACGGAATGGGAGATAGAGCCCTTACCGCAACGGAAAAAGAATATCTGTGCGTGTGGACTTCAGATTGGGACGTAGGCGCCGAGCTTGTCGAAGCCGGATATGAGGAAATGATGAAAAACATCAATTTCCCCAAGATGTCTTATGAAAACAAGATACTGAAAAATTGGCACGACGCAGGTATAAAGACCGTTGAGGAGGCAAAACAGAAGAGTTTTATTTCCTCCGGAAAAGGGAAAGGCGGAAAAACTGCCGAAGCTCCGAGCTTTGATCTGGGAGAATTTTTTGATCTTGCCGTTATGCGCGGCAAGGCAGAAAGCGAAAATAAATGAAAAGAGACGACGAGATGACTTACGAAGAAACCCGCAGAAACATAATACGAGAATATCGCTCAAAAAATCTGCTCGCACAGCAGAAAGCGGAGGAGAAACGTCGCGAGCTTGACGAAAAATTCCCCGATATTGCGCGCATAGACGACGCGCTTTCGGAAACGGGCTTAAAGATCCTTCGCGCCGCACTCGACGGTAAAGACGGACTTGATGAAAAGATCGCAAAGCTCAGAAAGGATAACGAAACCCTGCTTTCCGTCCGTGCAAGTCTGCTTGCTTCAAAGGGATATCCTGCCGATTATGACGATGTTCACTATGATTGCGGACTTTGTTGCGATCGCGGCTATACCGAAGACGGAAATATGTGCTGCTGCCTGAAAAAAGCTCTCACGGACGTGGGACTTGAGTATTCGGGCGTGAAAAAGCTTGTTGAAAAACAGAATTTTGACACTTTTGATCTCAGCTTCTATTCGGGTTCATCGCGTGAAACAATGGAAGCCGTGCTTCGCATATGCCGCGCATATACCGACAGCTTTGACGGCAAAATGCACAATCTGCTTTTTATCGGTAAAACGGGACTTGGTAAGACGCATCTTTCGTCGGCGATAGCAAAGGAAGTTATAGCAAAGGGATATGAGGTCGTTTATGAAAGCGCACAGAACATTTTCTCCGATTTTGAAAAAGAGAAATTTTCGCGCTATGACGCGGTTATCCCCGACACGTCAAGATATTTTAATTGCGATCTTCTTATAATAGACGATCTCGGCACAGAGATGCCGAGTCAATTTACAGTTGCGTGTCTTTATAATTTACTCAATGCACGGCTTGTGTCCGAAAAGAGTATGATAATCAGCACGAACGTTGGTAAAAACGAATTGCTTGAAAGATATTCGGAACGCATAACCTCGCGACTGCTCGGTGAATTCGGAATCTGCGTTTTTGAGGGCAACGACATAAGAAGTCAGAAGCTGAGAAGATAAATAATACTGATGTATAAAACAAAAAAATCCGCCTGCCAGGCGGATTTTTTGTTTTATACATCGTAAGGCAAAAAAGGATGATTGTTATGTAGTAGCTATTAAAATTTTTGTATATCATTTACTGATAACCGAAGTTTCTTTTGCCTACTTTTCTTTTCAAAGAAAAGTAGGTCAGTTCCAGTATTTTCTGTCCAGACTGCGGAACTGTATGGCTTCGGCAATGTGCGGCGCACGTATGATATCGCTTTCCGCGAGGTCGGCGACGGTACGCGCCACACGGAGAATCCTGTCATAACCTCTTGCCGAAAGACCGAGACGGTCAAACGCTCTTTTGAGAAGCTCCTTTGCAGGCTCGTCCATTACGCAAAACTTTCTTATCTGTGCGGGGGTGAGCTGCGCGTTGCAGAACAGATTTTTTTCTCTTTCCGCACGCTTTGCGGCAAAAGCACGGGCGCGATTTACCCTTTCGGCTATCATTGCCGACGTTACGGTGGGCGCAGAGCTTTCGGAAACTTCGTCGTATGAAAGCGACGGCATTTCAACCTGAATGTCAATTCTGTCAAGCAGAGGGCCGCTTATTTTTGCAAGATACTTTTTTATATCCGACTGCGAGCAGGTGCAGGGTTTTGTGGGATGACCGTAATAGCCGCACTTGCATGGATTCATTGCGCAGACGAGCATAAAATCAGAAGGGAAGGTAAGCTTGCCGCTTACACGGGTTATTGTAACGCGCCTGTCCTCAAGCGGCTGACGCAATACCTCCATAGAATCGCGTGAAAATTCGGGAAGTTCATCAAGGAAAAGCACCCCGTTGTGTGCAAGCGATATTTCACCCGGCATAGGGATTCTCCCTCCGCCGGCGAGTCCCGCGCTCGACATTGTATGATGCGGCGAACGGAACGGGCGCTCGGTCATAAGCGAGACTCCGCTCGGAAGCGTTCCCGCGACGGAATGTATTTTTGTCGTTTCTATCGATTCTTCAAACGTCATATCGGGAAGGATTGTAGGTATGCGCTTTGCCAGCATACTTTTTCCCGTTCCGGGAGGACCTATCAGAAGCACGTTGTGACCGCCGGCACACGCAATTTCAAGCGCGCGCTTTGCCTGCTCCTGACCTTTGACATCGGCAAAGTCAAGTCCGTCATAGTGATGTTTTGAAGCAAATACTGTGCCGTCATAGTGAATCGGAGCAATTTTTTCTCCGCCTGTAAGATGCGCGACGAGCGAACGTACATCCTTTACGGGATATACTTCTATATTATCGACCACCGCCGCTTCTCCCGCATTTTCTGCGGCGACGAAAAAACGTCTGAGCTTTGCGTCACGCGCGGCTATACACATGGAAAGCGCGCCGCATACGGGACGTACTTCTCCGGAAAGGGAAAGCTCGCCCGAAAAGCATGCGTCCGATATATCGGTTTCGCCAAGCTCTCCCGCGCATTTCATTATTGAAAGGAGCATCGCAAGGTCGTATGCCGAGCCTTCCTTTTTCTTGTCCGCAGGGGCAAGATTTAGCGTTATATCCGCATCCGGAAAGAAAAATCCGCTGTTGATAAACGCCGCGCGTATTCTTTCCTTTGCCTCTTTTATTGCCGCGTCGGGAAGCCCCACTATTTCAAAATCCGGAAGGCGGTTTTGTGCATCACATTCGACCGTAACTATGTATCCGTCTATGCCTGTAAGTCCTGCGCTGAAAACCTTTGAAAGCATTGTAAAAAAGCTCCTTTACACATTTTACTATATTCTACAACAAAAATCCTTTTGTGACAAGTTCTTTGCCGAAAAAAGAGAAAAACATTTTATTATACATAAGTATAAAAAATAAAATAAGCACGTGACCCCGTGATTTTTCGCTTTTTTGGGTAAAACCGAAATTACAGGAATATAATCTCATAAAGGAATAAACAAGGGGTGACTTATATGCAGAAGGGACTTACCGAAGCGGCGGAATCCGCTCTTACACGGGCGGAGGAGGAAGCTGCCGAGCTTTGCCGGGCATATGTAGGGACGGAACATCTGCTGCTCGGACTTTTATATGACGGAAGCTGTGTCGCTGCGAACATACTTCGCGTTCACGATATAACCTATGCGCAGACGAAAGCGCTTGCCGGAGAAGGTGCGCCGTGCGACGTTTCGCCCGGAATCCGTGACATGACGCCCGGACTTCGCACTGTGATAGAAGCAGCCGCAAAAGAAGCGGCAAAGGGCAGGGACGGAAAGGTGGGAACAGAACATTTGCTTCTTGCGCTTCTGCGGGAAAGGGAATCGGCGGCGGTAAGGCTTATAATAGCCCAGAGCGCCGGCGTCGGCGAGATTCAGAATGATATAATGACGTTTTTTTCGGAAACAGGTGCGGAGGCGAAACCCAGAGAGGGAAAAGGAAGATACGGGCAGGAGCAGGAGAACAGTGCACCTCTTTTCGGTGCGGATCTTACGGAGGCGGCGCGAAAGGGAAAGCTGCCCGCGGTTGTCGGCAGGGATACGGAGACCGAACGCGTAATAAGAATACTCGGTCGTAAGACGAAGAACAATCCGTGCCTTGTAGGTGAACCGGGCGTCGGAAAAACGGCTGTCGTCGAAGGGCTTTGTCAGCGGATAGTATCGGGCGAAGTGCCGGAAAATCTGCTCGGAAAAACGGTGCTTTCGGTTGATATAGGTGCGATGATAGCCGGAGCGAAATACAGAGGCGAATTTGAGGAGCGGCTCAAACGTCTTACCGACGAGGTTATGAAAAACCGCAATACCATACTTTTTATAGATGAACTTCACACGATAGTCGGAGCGGGCGCGGCGGAGGGCGCTGTGGACGCGGCAAATATCTTAAAGCCTTTGCTTGCAAGGGGAGAACTTCGGGTGATAGGCGCAACGACGTCGCAGGAATACCGAAAGCACATAGAGAAAGATCCTGCGCTTGAAAGGCGGTTTCAGCCTGTGCTTGTCGACGAGCCCGACGAAGAAAAGACGGAAGAAATACTGCGCTCGCTCCGTCCGCAGTATCAGGCACATCACAGAGTGACGATAACCGACGGAGCGATAAAGGCTGCGGTAAAGCTTTCAAAAAGATATCTGCCGGATAGGTTTCTGCCCGACAAAGCGATAGATCTTATAGACGAGGCTTCATCCAAAAAAAGCATAACTTCGTCCGAGCCGCCGCAAAGGCAGAAAGAGCTTGAAAACGAAGTGCGCGGACTTTGTATGCGGCGTGAGTGTGCGGTTATGGACAGGGACTTTTCATTTGCTGCAGAGCTGCGCAGTGAAATAGTATCGAAACGTGAGGAGCTTTCCTGCATGCGTCGTGAAAACGAGGCACGTCGTCTTTCGTCGCCGCCGCAGGTCACTGAGGACGACATAGCGGAAATATTGTGGGCGTGGACAAATATTCCCGTGCAGCGGATGCTTGAAGACGACGCACAAAGGTTGGCACGGCTTGAAGATGAAATAGAAAAACGCGTTGTCGGTCAGCGCGAGGCGGTTGAGTCGCTTTGCCGTGCGGTCAGACGCGGCAGAACGGGACTTTCAAATCCGGACAGACCGATATGCTCGCTGATTTTTACAGGTCCTACGGGAGTAGGTAAAACCGAGCTTGCAAAAGCACTTGCGGAAGCGCTTTTCGGTTCCGAACAGGCGCTTTTGAGGTTTGATATGTCGGAATATATGGAAAAGCACAGCGTGGCAAAGCTTATCGGCTCTCCTCCCGGATACGTCGGCTACGACGACGGAGGAACGCTTACCGAATGTGTGCGCCGAAAACCCTACAGCATTTTGCTTTTTGACGAAATAGAAAAAGCCCATCCGGACGTTTTTGATCTGCTTTTGCAGATACTTGAGGATGGGAGGCTTACGGATTCGCACGGACGACGCGCAGATTTCCGTAATGTCGTTATTATAATGACATCAAATCTCGGAGCATCAGAAGAGAGAAAAACTGCAGGCTTTGTATCAGCCGAAAATGCTGGAGATCGGGGAAAAAACACCGTGACGGGTGCACTCCGAGCCGTATTCAGGGCAGAATTTCTCAACCGTGTGGATGAAATAATAGTTTTTTCGCGCCTTTCCGAAAAGGACACGGAGGAGATCGCGCGCAGACTGCTTTCAAAGGCGGCGGAGAGAGCTGCAGGTATCGGCATAACACTTTCGTTTGACGAAAGTGCCGTAAAGCTTATAGCAAGCGAAGGCAAGAGCGACATCTACGGTGCAAGACCGCTTCGCCGCGCGGTTACAAGACTTATTGAGGATGCGCTGTCCGAAGAGATAGTTTGCGGCAGGCTTTGCGCTCCTGCTGTGATTTTTGTCCGCGCGGACGGAGGGAAGATGAAATTTGAAAAGAAATAGTTTTTTGAAACAAAAAAACTTCGGGGCGTTGCGGCACCGGAGTTTTTGTCTATATGAACATAAATAAGGTGGAAAGAAAAATTTCAACAATCGTGAACGCAATCAGCGAAAAGCTCAGCACTGTTTTCCATTTTGCGTCTCTTTCGACGGCTGAAATGATTGCAAGAATTACGCTTACAAGAATAAAAGGAACGGTAAGAATATTTACCGACCATACCGTAAGCCCGAGCATTTCAATGCGCGTGCCGAATCCGAAACCGATTTTTATCTTCTCGCAAAGAATGGGAAGGAAAAGCAAAAAATTGGCGATAAAGCACAGTGAACTCAATGCTATTGCAATAATTCCCGCTAAGTTGCTCTTTTTTCCATACGTTACGACTTCCTTTTATTTTGTGATTTAATTATAACACAAAATCAAGGAAAATGCAATGTCTGTCGCCATAAGAAAAGGGACACCGACAGGTGTTAGTTCGGGTTATGAAAAGGGGATTCGAATTCTCGCGGCACGAAGCCGCTCGGTCGTCGCGGCTCTGACAGCCGTCAAAGGCTGTCATTCACTACCGCTCCGTTCGAATCCATGCTTGCCATAAGAAAAGGGACACCGACAGGTGTTAGTTCGGGTTATGAAAAGGGGATTCGAATTCTCGCGGCACGAAGCCGCTCGGTCGTCGCGGCTCTGACAGCCGTCAAAGGCTGTCATTCACTACCGCTCCGTTCGAATCCATGCTTGCCATAAGAAAAGGGACACCGACAGGTGTTAGTTCGGGTTATGAAAAGGGGATTC
>OGNF01002908.1_pt1 | contig 12200 bp, 8 predicted proteins | sample 1573321 | NCBI WGS metagenome assembly OGNF01 (sample SAMEA2581911, study PRJEB24529) | metagenome | biome: Human gut stool | place: China | collected 2011
AAGAAAATTAGCATTCAGGCAAGGACGCCCTTCGGGGCGTCTTTTTTATGATGGCTGTGACTGTACCGTGCAGGCACGGAGTAAAAGACACCCGGTATGCGGGTGTCTTTTTTTTATGGGCAAGCATCATGCACGCCGGGTTCGCATCATAACAGCCCCGTCCAGTGCCGCTGGCCGCTGCCGCCGGATGTTGGCCTGGCAGAAGGATATCGGAGGGCAGGGGAAACAGCTTCTCTGCCTTGCGCAGGGGACAGGAGCATGGTTCTTCTGTCCGCATCTGCCAAACATCTCCTCCCGTCCGGCATCCGTTGTCCTGCCCGGGCAGGGCGGTAAAGAGATGCTTGCGTAGCCTGACTGTTTTGGTATCTTCAAAAAATACCTTGTTTCAGCAACAGACTGGTGCGCATGAAATATCTACCATCACAGATCATGACCTTTTTGCACGAGCGCGGCGCAAAGCACAATATGATCGTGCTGCGGCGCTTTTTCATTACCCTGTGCATCATGATCGCCGCTTACAGCGTCATCTTCCACTGGCTCATGGAATATGAAGGGAAGGAACATTCCTGGATCACCGGGGTCTACTGGACGCTGACGGTCATGTCTACGCTCGGTTTTGGTGACATCACCTTTTCCTCGGATCCGGGCCGCATCTTTTCCATCGTCGTGCTCATGTCGGGCGTGATCTTTTTCCTGATCATGATGCCCTTCACCTTCATCCAGCATTTTTACATGCCGTGGCTGGAAAGCCAGAAAAAGGACATGGTGCCGCGCCGTCTGCCCGCCGGGATCAGGGGGCATGTGCTGATCGCCGGAAGCGGCCCCATCACCCTCAACCTGGCCGATGACCTGGCGCGCCATGGTATCCGGCGTGTGCTGCTGTGCAATGATCCCCAGACCGGTCTGGACCTGCTCGACCAGGGCTATGAAGTGGCTGCCGGTGACCATGACGACGTGAAGACATACCAGAAATTGCACGCCGATACGGCCGCCATGCTGGTGGTCATGGATACGGACATCCGCAGTACCAACATCGTCTTCTCGGCCCGTGAAGCCGCGCCCCAGGTGGTCATCGCCGCGGGGGTGGAAAATCCCGATGCGACGGACATCCTGCGCCTGGCAGGATGCAACAGGGTGTTCCAGTTCCATAATGTGCTGGGTGAGGCCATGGCCCGACGGGTGGTCCGCTCGTCCCAGCGGGCCAGCATCATGGGCCGCTTCGGCCGTCTGGTGGTGGCGGAAGCCCCGGTGATGCACAGCAGTCTGGCTGGCAAGACCCTGCTGGACTGCAGCCTGCGCGAACGGACGGGCATCAACGTGGTCGGCGTCTGGGATCGCGGCGCTTTCCAGCTGCCCGGGCCGCATACCATGTTCACGGAAAGCAGCGTGCTGGTGGTGGCCGGTACGGAAAAACAGGTGCGGACGTTCGACCGCCTGATCAGCGAGCCGGAAAAGGCAGAGATGGAGAACGTGCCCGTGGTCATCCTGGGCGGCGGCAGGGTGGGCCTTGCCGTGGCGCGGAACCTGGCACGCCGCAAGATCCCTGCGGTGATCGTGGACCGGCAGCCGCACATCAATTCCGGCGCCATCCCCCATGTGCACGGGGATGCCGCGGATCTTGCCGTTCTGGAAAAGGCCGGCATCCGCAAGACGCGCACCATCATCATCACCACCCATGACGATGACGCCAATATCTATCTGACCATCTACAGCCGCCGTCTGCGGCCGGATGCCCAGATCCTCTGCCGTGCCTCGCTGGACCGTAACGTCAACGGCCTGCACAGCGCCGGTGCAGACCAGGTGCTTTCCCTGGCTTCGCTGGTGAGCAACAGCATCATCAATCTGCTGGCTCCGGACAAGATGATGATGCTGAATGAGCGCCTGCTCGTCTTCCGCTATACCATCCGCGGACAGCTGCAGGGCAAGAGCCTGATGGAATGCGGCATCCGCAACAAGACAAAGTGCAGTGTGCTGGCCGTGCGCGACAATACCGGCACCATGCACGTCAACCCTGATCCGGGCTATATTTTCGCTCTGGGGGATGCCCTTTATCTCATCGGCGACTCTGAGGCCGAGGAGCGCTTCCGCGAACGTTACGGCATCGACAGCAATCTGGCCTGTGCCGATGCTGATTTGAGCTGAGGCATCGCAGCGGCCCAAGGATTCGCAGCCGCAGTATGCAAACCATCTGCCATCACAAAGGGAGGAAGATCCGTCTGCCTCCCTTTTTTGCGACCTGTCCACCGGGAAAGGTCGCAGATGGTCGCCAGTTTTCTTTCGCGGCTCGACGTGCAGCGGTCTGTCCCGCTCTGTCATGGACAGGAGAGCGGGGGAAATATACTGAAAACAGGCAGACTTGTCTTTTGTGACGGCTAGCCCTGCAGGAGCTGCAAAACTTCCTTGTCGTCTGCCACGACCTCGAAGGCCGATTGCAGGGAGGCGGGCAGGCGGGAAGGCCGGCCGGTCGCCATATCGATATAGACCCAGACCGTGGCCGCTTCGGCCAGGACGCTGCGATCGGCGGCGCGCCAGAACAGATAGCGGCGCAGGCTCTGGCGGGAGGCAAGCTCGGCCACCCAGGTGGCGGCGGTGATGACATCTCCGGCAAGGGCAGGGCGTTTGTAGGTGATGGTATGCTGGCGGACGACCCAGCCGTGCCCTTCCGCTTCGTAGCGGTCCACGCCCCAGCCCTGGACAGTGGAGTGGTTGATGGCCAGATCCTGCATCCACTGCACATAGCACAGGTTGCTGACGCGGTTCTGGATGTCGATATGCTGGGGAGCGACGATGATTTCCTGGGTGAAGATGCGCATGGTTCCTCCTTGCAGGGCCGGATGCTGCCTGCCGTGCAGAAGGCAGCATATACCTCTCCACGGGGAAAGGCCATGCGCCTTTTGCCTGCCTCTGCTGCCTGTCGGAGAGATTTCGCTTGTCTGTCCTGCTGCCCCGGCGTAGAGGGGAACAGAGATGTATTCGGGACAGGAGGGAAGGAGCATCATGGTACAGCGCATGACCATGGCATGGGTAAAATGGTTGGGATGTGCGGGCTTGCTCCTGCTGTTGTCGGGGCCGGTCATGGCCGCGGAAGGCGTGCTGGAGATCCTGGCGGCCGGAGATGTGCTGCTGGGCGGCCGGATGCTCGAAGCGCCCCAGGCTGGAGAGCTTTTCGGGCCCCTGACCCGCCGGCGTCTGGAGCAGGCGGACATTTTTCTGTGGAATTGCGAGATCGCCGGTCTTTCTTCCGTCTCCAAGCAGAATACCTTCGTCTTCCATGCCGACGGGCTGCTGTTCCCCCAGATGGCGTTTGCCAATGGCGCTGCCTGCACCGCCAACAACCATGTGTTCGACGGGCTGGAAGAGGGCGCGGCCAATTTGATGGCGGTGCTGGAAGGCGCCCGTATCCGCCACAACGGTCTGCATGAACGCGGTACCTTCGCGCCCCTGTCCCTTTTGCCCCAACGAGAGCCGCCGGTCTATCTGCTGACGGGATCGCCCATGTCGCAGATAGGCAGCGGGCCCCGGATCGTCACACTGTCCTATCCCCAGCTGCTGGAAGCCGTGCGGACATTGCGTACCCGGGAGCCGGAGGCCTGTATCATCCTGTATTCCCATGACGGGAACGAAGGTTTTTCCGAGGCTTCGGATCGCCAGCGGCTCTGGGCGGACTGGTTTGCCGCCGCAGGGGCGGACATCATCCTTTTTGCCCACAGCCATTGCTACGGCGGGTTCGAGACTCTCGAGGCCTCGCCGCGCAAGACCTTCGTGGCCTGGGGACTGGGGAATTTTTTGTTCGGCGGCAACCGAGGCTGGCGGAGCCGGAGCGATGTGCGCCTGCTGTCCATCCGTCTCGATATGGCCACCGGCGGCAAATCCGCCTGCTGGCTGTACGGGAAGACCAAAAACTGGCAGTTTTCCCTGTACCGCATGGACGAAAGCGTGCTGCGGCAGGTGCAGGATCTGGGGGCCAGGGCTGCCGCCATCGTCGGCCAGCCTCCGGTGGAAGGGAACGAACAGGAAAAGGCCGATGAAGGATTCGGGCTGGGTTCTTTGTTCCTGTTCTGGAAAAATCTTTAGGCTCTGCAGGGCCTGTGGGCGACCGGGCAGGACTGCAGCCAGAATGCGGCGATGGGGAAGGCAGGAAGCCTGGTCGACCATATCCTGGTCAGCCGGTTTTAAAAAAAGATACATGCAGGGACACGATGCCTGTCCGGGGAGCCGGACAGGTATCGGCCAAAATAGAAGAGGCGGCAGGTATTCCTGCCGCCTCTTCGTCTGACAGGAAGCGGGGGTGCCTCCTGCCCGGGGGAGGGCATGGCATCGGGCCGTCTAGGAGGTGGGGATTACTTGGCGCTTTCGCTGGTCGGGAAAGCGAAGTTGTCCTGGTAGTACCGGGTCACAGGGTGCTTGTACTTTTCCAGCGGTACGGGGACGCGGAAGAATTCCGGTTTGCTGTCCGCATCCTTGCGCAGGCAGAGCCAGGCCAGCTGGGATTCGTCACGCACGGGGTAATCTTCGCGGTAATGGCCCGCACGGGTCTCCTTGCGTTCCAGAGAGGCCCGGACGTACATTTCGCTGACAAAGGCCACACCACGGGTCTCATGCAGCTTGAGCAGGTAGTGGGGATCCGTCGCAACCATACGCGGCAGGTCTTCTTCCCGGATGCGCTCCAGTTCCTTGAGCGCGGCCTGAAGGCTGCGTTCGTTCTTGAGGATGGAGACCCCGTAGGGGAAGACCGTTTTCTGGATGGAGGTCAGCACTTCCTTGGGAGTGAGACCTTCCTTGCCCAGAGGAGCGAACAGGGCCTGCTGGCGGGCAGTGATTTCCGCGTCGGACAGGTCGCTCTTGACTTCCGGCAGCGTCTGGAGCAGGCGAGCCGCGTTCTCACCGGCCATATGGCCCAGCACGGACGTGGTCATCAGGGCAAAGCCGCCGGCGTAGACACCGGGCTCGGTGGCACGGGCCGTACCGGCAGCCAGAAGGCCTTCCAGATTGGTGTTGCCCCAGGCATCGGCCCGCAGACCGCCGTAAGAAACGGTCATCTGGGGCACCCATTCCGTGGAATCCCGGAACAGGTCCAGACCCAGGGCGGAAAGCTTGTCATAGTTCAGCTTCTGCCAGCCGTTCTGGGGACGCAGCAGGATCAGGTTCTCCTGCTGGATGCGGCTCAGGTCGAAGGTGATGGGACCGCGACCGGCCCGGATCTCCATGGCCATGGCCATGGTGGTGTAGTGGGGGTCGGTATTGGAGCCCAGCACGGGAGAGTAGCGCTCCATGAAGGGCTCGCCTTCGGCATTGACGAAGCGCGCGCCCAGAGGCATCAGCACGGTCTGGCCTTCCCAGCCGAAGAGGCGGGGCATGTTCCAGACACGGGCAAATTCCAGGTTCTGCAGGACCGCGCCGGCCTCATAGGTCATCTGCATGGTCTCGCCGGTAGGCGTGTTCTTGCCGTACGAGGTCTTCCAGCCGCCCATGCCGCTGGCGGCAATGACCACCCGGGCGTCGAAGCGGTAAAAATCGCCGTTGATGGTATCGAAGCCCAGGGCGCCGCAGACGCGGCCGTCCTGCTGCAGCAGCTCGGTCAGCAGGATGCGTCCCACCCGCTCCACGGAGCGCTGCTTGAGCTGGCGCACGATGTTCTTGACCATCAGCTCGCCGCCACGTCCCTTGAGCTGGGCCGGGTACAGCTTCACATGGTCCAGTCCCCGCTGGGGGACGTATTTCATGCTGCCGTCTTCTTTCTTGAAAAATTCGCAGCCGAAGCGTTCGTAGTCATGCAGACGGTCGGCAGAGCGCTTCAGGATCTCTTCCATGAGGTCCTGGTCGCAGAGGCCGTCGAAATAATAAATGAAATCCCGGACCCACTCGTCCACGTTGTCCGGGGGGAGGACGGCTTCAAAGTCGCCGCCCGCCATGGTCATCAGACCGCCCCAGTCGCGGGGGCCCTTGTCCACGATGCAGATGCGGGCTTCAGGGGCCAGTTCGGAACAGCGGTAGGCGGCCCACAGGCCGGCGGAACCGCCGCCCATGATCAGGACGTCCGTCGTGATATGATGCATGTTCATCTTACAGTCCTCCGCCCAGAGCCTTGGGGATATCGGGGAAAACAGGCGGCAGTTCTTCGCGGAACGGATGCACGAAGATGGCGCCTGACGGGCACAGTCGTTCACAGATATAGCAGGTCATACAGTCGTCGGCATAGGCGATGAAGGCCTTGCCGTCCTCACCGAGCCGCAGGGCGTCCAGAGGACACTTTTCCACGCAGGCGCCGCAGCCGATACAGATAGCGGCATCGATTCTTTCGATCATGGTCTTTCCTTTGGGCACGGCCGTAGTGGAGATACGGCCGTGCCATTCAGGAGGGCTGGCTAGAAAGAGTAGATGAACAGCACGCTCACGTTCCAGGCGTCGCGGATGTCGCGATGGTCGCCGCCGGTCAGGCTCTGGCCCCAGACGTCATCCGACTTGTCCAGCCACAGGGCGATGTAGCTGGCTTCCAGGTTGACCTGCAGGTTGTCATAGATCTTGTATTCGTTGAGCAGGCCGAATTCCAGGGCGTAGTCACGCGTGGTGAGGTACAGGTTTTCGCGGCCGACCTTGGTGGTGCCTTCGGGATTGTTGGGAGCCATCCATTCGCCGGTGCGCTCGTGGTACTTCTTCAGGATGCCGGGATCGTTGGTACCGCCGAGCAGGCTGATGTGGAAGGTGTGCTTGAGGTCTTCCAGGAAGCTCATGTCCTTCAGGCGGAAGCCCACGCCCCAGGTGCCCACCAGGTTGTTGCCGATGACGCGGTCACGTTCGAGGCCATTGATGTCCGGGCCCATGAAAGTGCCGGAGAAACTACAGGGACCGTAGTCGTTGCTGACGGTGGGCAGGCGTTCGGAACCGTTGCCCACGTTGTCGTCGTCACCGGAGCTGTACCAGCCGAACAGACCCAGCTTGGTCCAGTCCAGATTGTATTCCAGCAGCAGGCCGGCCAGCCAGCCGGAGCGGTTCAGGGAGCCGTCGTCATAGGTCACATTGCCGTACGAGAAATCCCAGGCGATGCGGAAGGGATCCCATTTGGTGATCTCGCCGCTCAGGCCGCCCCACCAGGCCGTGCCGTAAGCATTGAGTTTTTCCTTGTGGCTCAGCAGGTCGGCACGCAGGGGGAACAGGCCGCTCAGGGCATAACCGCCGTTGACGCCGTTGATCTTGTTGCCGACGTAGGCATAGTTCTTGGAGCTGTCATTGCGGAACGTGTTGGAACCGATGGAGGCGAACATGCCCCAGGGGGTCAGCTTGACGCCGTCAAAGGTCAGGGGCACCATCAGGCCGGCCATGTCCATGTTGTCCATGAAATTCTTCTGGTCGCCGTCGGCATTGCCCACATAGTTGTCGTTGTACGGACGGGCCCAGAAAGCCGTCATGGCAGCGTTTTCATTGAAAACGTAGCTGGCGGTGATGGCGGCCACGTCAGACTGGAAGACGGTGGGGCCGCCCATGGCCATGTAGGGCAGACCGATGCCCTGGATACCCATGCGCAGTTTGAGGTCCGTATCGGGAACGCGCCAGTCGATGAAAGCTCGCTTGAGCTTTACGATATTCTTGTCGGCGCCCATGGCCATGCCGCCCTGAGGATCCTCGGCCTTGCCCCAGATGGACTTGCCGATTTCAAAGTAGACCTGACCGGAAAGGTTTTCGTCAGCCACGGCGTCGATGACCAGACGGACACGGGAACGGGCTTCGAATTCGTCTTCGCTCGGGTCATAGCCGGTATGTCCGCCATTGGTGAAGTTACCGTTCTGACCATACTGGAAACTCGCCAGCCATACCCCCTTGGCCTTGAAGTCTACAGCGTGGCTTGCCTGGGCGGCTCCCGTCACCATGGCTGCTGCCAGCAGCAGGCACCAAATCTTTTTCATAATCCTTCCTCCAGAGAGACAGTAGTTTTTGGGCAAAGCCCGGAAACTTGGGTACAAAAACGGACCCGGAGGCGAAAAAGGCGCCTCAGGGGGTCTGGTGCAATCTTAAAAAGGGCGGATCATGCGATCCGCCCTTTTCATCATGCTAGACTTGCATAAACAGGGGGAATGTGAAGCCGATGGCGCTGCAGGGGCAGCTGGTGCGGCAGTTGGCGCAGTGCCAGCACTCTTCGCCATGGACCATTTCGGGCCGTTCCGCTTCCTGGTAGGGACGCATCTCCAGCACATAGCCGGGGCAGTCCTCGACGCAGGTACCGCAGGCCTTGCAGTGGCCGCAGTGGAAGCAGCGGGCGGCTTCCTTCCGGGCCTGTTCGATGGTCAGACCCAGGTTGAGTTCGGCAAAAGCCTTGGTACAGGCATTTTCGGCTTCCTTTTCGGAAGGAACGCTCTCATACTGGGCGATGCCGTAGATGTCGGCGTACTGCACCACGTAGGGAGCGGTGTCGCTGCCCATGGCGTCGCAGTCTTCGATCATGTTTTCTTCGTTCAGGGCATAGACGCGGCTGCTGGTGCCGGTCAGCATCTGGTGCACGGCAAAGGCGGCACGGCGGCCGTCGCCCACGGCGCGGGCGATGGAGGCGGGGCCGGCGGACACGTCACCGGCGGCGAAGACACCGGCCTTGGAGGTACGCTGGCTTTCGTCCACCTTGATCCAGTTGCGGGGGGTCAGTTCCAGACCACCGGCGTTTTCACCCAGGAAGGCCAGGTCGGTCTTCATGCCCACGGCAAAGATCACGGTGTCGCATTCCAGGACATGCTCGCCACCGGGCACGGCTTCCAGGGTCAGCTTGCCCTTTTCGTCGAAGTGGCAGTCCTTGACTTCGAAGTAGTCCACGCCGGTGACCTTGTCGCCTTCGGTACGGATGGCGGACATGGTGCAGGAATTGTGCACATGCACGCCTTCCTTGGCGGCCAGTTCCAGGTCTTCGGCAGGAGCGCGCATCTCGCCGGCCTTTTCCAGGCAGATCACATGGACGTTCTCGGCACCCAGGCGACGGGCAGTGAAGGCGCAGTCGAAGGCCACGCCGCCGCCGCCCATGATGACGACGTTCTTGCCGATCTTGCCGGTGTTCTGGCCCAGAGCGGCGGCACGCAGGAATTCCACGGCCTTGACGGCCTTTTCGGCGCCGGGGATGGGCAGGCTGTTTTCAGCGGGCACACCGGTGGCCACGATGACGGCATCGTAGCGGGCGGAAATCTCTTCCATGGTGATGTCCACACCCACGCGGGTGTTGACGCGGGCACGCACGCCGGCTTCCAGCACCAGGCCCACTTCGCGGTCCACCACATCGCGGGGCAGACGGAAGTTCGGCACGCCGTAGCGGGGCACGCCGCCCAGCAGGGGCTCGGCTTCGTAGATGGTGACCTCGTGGCCCAGCAGGGCCAGGAAGTAGGCGGCCGTCAGGCCGGCAGGGCCGCCGCCGATGACGGCAGCTTTCTTGCCGGTGGCGGGACGACGCTTGAAGAAGACGTTGCCGCGTTCGGCAAAGGTCTCGGCAGCGCGTTCCAGGGCGCGAATGTTCAGGCAGCCGTCCATTTCCTTACGGTTGCAGGCATCCATGCAGGAGTGGGGGCAGACGCGGCCGGTGATGCCCGGGAAGGGGTTCTTGGCACGCAGATAGCGCAGGGCTTCGGTGAACTGGCCTTTTTCGATGAGCGAGTTCATCTTCTGGATGGAATTGCCGATGGGACAGGAAGTTTCGCAGGGCGAGGTGCGGAACTGCTCTTTCAGCTGGGCGCCCAGCACGACGGGGCGCGTTATTTCACGGCTATATCTCGGGGGCATGATTACAAACTCCTTGGAAAGTGCATGAGGATGCCGCGGGCATTACAGCAGCGGCGCCTTGCCCCACTGGAAACGGGGGCCGTCTTCACCGCGGATCAGCAGCAGCGGCTTGGCCATGTCGGGATTCAGCTCGGGGTAATCCCGCAGCTTGTAGACACAGCGGCCGGTCTCCTTGCGTTCCATGGTGGCCTGGATGGCCAGTTCACAGACCGTCAGGATGTCGCGGGACTCGTGGCAGCGCATGAGATCGCGCAGGGTGTCGGCGTGCAGGCGGCCGGCCTGGCCGGACAGGAAGCGGATCTTTTCCAGGGCGCGGGCCATGCCGGCCATGGAGCGGCGGAAGCCCATGTAGTAGTTCATGACGTTCCGGGTAGCCTGTTCGATCTCCTTGTAGCTGACGCCTTCGTCGGCGGGCACCTGCATGGGAGCGAACACGTCCTTCTTGACGCTGGCGGCCAGATCTTCATTGATCTTGCCGGCTTCGGTGATACCGGCGGCACGCATGCCGGCCTGGCGACCGGCTTCGTAGCCACCGCACATGGCGCCGGAGCAGTACAGGAAGATACTGCCGCAGAAAAGGTTGGGCACAGTGGTTTCGAAGGTGTCGTTGACGGCGATGGTGCCGCCGAAGATCAGCTCGCCGATCTCCACTTCCAGCAGCTTGTGCTGGAAGTCGGTGCCGGTGCAGTCGGCCCAGTCACCGAAGGTGGCCTTGTCGCCGGGCATGAGCACGTACTGCAGTTCATGCACGACATCCTTGTCCACATGGCGCATATCCATGTAGAATGGCGGGCCGGAACCCTCCATCTGTTCCTGGAAGGTGCCCTGGATCTGGTTGTTGCGCACGCCGTTTTCCATCATGGGGTCGTACTTGCCCATGAAGCGTTCGCCAAGGGCGTTGATTTCGTGCGCACCGGAGCTGTTGATGCCGTTCATGCCGGGGCAGCCGTAGCCCTTGGGCAGCATGGTGGCACGCTGATAGGTGTCCAGTTCGGTCACGGCGGCGCCCACATCATAGCCCAGCACCACACCGGCGCTGGTATTATAGGGGTACATCCAGACGTTGAAGGGATTGTGGGTGGAGTTATCCGTGCCGCGCGTGGCCGAACGACCCTGGGCCGAAACAACGGTCTTGGCGCGAACCAGCACGAATTCGCCGGTGCGGACATTCCAACCCAGCGCACCGCAGGCCTTGCCGTTGTCGGTGAGGATCTTGACCGCCATGACGTTGTCGAGCGTATTGATACCAGCATCACGCACGATGCGGGCCATGGCGCGTTTGATGGTCATGCCGTTGGCGATATGGACCCACCAGCGGCCGGGCTGACCAAAACCCTGGGTGCGCAGGTAGGTGCCGTCAGCCTTCTTGCTGAACTGCACACCAGCCTTGCCCAGCACATCCAGAAAATATTTCATGTGGGCGTACCAGCCGTTCTGCAGCATGGCAGGCGACCAGCCATTGAGGGGCTTGGCGTAGAACTTGATGAGGTCTTCCACGGTGTTGATGCCGGCCCGCTTTAGGCAGTTGAAGGAACGCACCGACAGATCCAGCTCCTCGATGGTCATCTCAAGAACCTTTTCCTTGCCCTTGTCGTCCTTTTCCACCATGATGGAATCACTGGAATACGCCTCGCCCGACAGGTCGACGAACAGGTTCAGGTGCTCAGTCAAGACCTTGGCGCCCAGGGATACGGCCTCTTTGGCGGAGATGGTGCCGTTGGTCCACACCTCCAGGGTCAGCTTGTCGTAGTCGGTAATCTGGCCCACGCGGGTGTTGTCAACCGTATAGTTGACCTTGACCACGGGGGTATAAATGGAATCCACAGGGATGACGCCGATAACGGGCGCCATCTGCTGCTTATTGCGTTCGGCGGGTACATAGCCGCGTCCCTTGTCCAGGGTGATTTCCATATACAGCTTGGCGCCCTCGCCCAGAGTGGCAATATGCATATCGGGCTGCAGGATTTCCACTTCGCTGTCGCACTTGATGGAACCGGCGGTGACCTCTCCGGGGCCTTCCGCCTCGATATATACCACCTTGGGACCGTCGCCGTTGATCTTCATGATCAATCCCTTGATATTCAGAATGATCTCGGTGACATCCTCCTTGACGCCCTCGATGGTGGAGAACTCGTGGAGAATGCCGTCGATCTTAACGGACGTAACGGCCACGCCGGGCAGGGAGGAGAGCAGCACACGGCGCAAGCTGTTGCCCAACGTCGTGCCGTAGCCCCGCTCCAAAGGCTCCACGACAAACTTCCCGTAGGTGCCGCCCGGAGCCAGATCCAACGCATCGATTCTGGGCTTCTCAATCTCAATCATTCAAAACCCTCCTTGTAAAAATGGAAAACCGGCCCGGGCGGGGACGCCCGGTTCCCGTTTCCATCGAGTATGGTTCATACAGGCAAGCCGGTCGGGCCCGACTCCGGGGATTACTTGGAGTACAGCTCGAC
>OGNF01002910.1_pt1 | contig 12192 bp, 8 predicted proteins | sample 1573321 | NCBI WGS metagenome assembly OGNF01 (sample SAMEA2581911, study PRJEB24529) | metagenome | biome: Human gut stool | place: China | collected 2011
GCCTTTCGATGTTGTCCATCATTAATTAAGAACCTAGCATCCATAGATACTTCTAAGATTCCTACCCCCATCCCTTCAGAGGTTTCATGAAATCTAAATTCACCATCTATCGAAGCTGCCAATGCTGAGAATACATACGAATCTCTATTATCTGTAATATATTTACTAATAACTGGAATTCTAGACTCATTCAGTTTTCTTTGTGCACGATACTCCGGCAAGACATATTCGCTCTCATTTGGAAACAATTTCGAAATCATTTTAAGCGGAACCATTGCAATAAAATATTCTCTTCCTGCCTGTATACCTCTAACAACAGGAAATTTATACGTAAAATCCATAAATCCTCCACAGCAAAACATGCTATACTTAAGTAGTCTACTTAAGTATAGCATGTAGAATCTGTTTAGTCAATTTGTTCTTGTAATAATTCCCAAAATGCTTTGTCTTTAACGTAAACAGGTTTGCTGTTTCCTATTTTAATAATACTATGATGCTTCTCCAAAGATTTTATTGCACTATATAACTGTTGATTTTCTGTCCCCTTTGCCACTGTCTTGAAAACAAACTCAACATCAGAATTCTTCAAATCTGATACATTATGAACAACCCACGTTAATATATACTTTGAATAATCATCCTCACCACTCCCAAAATGTTTCAGGAACTGTGTTGACAAAATAGTACCTACACCAAATTCTCTTCCTTCCTTCAGGATTTTTTTAAGTGCTGCGAAACCTTCACTCATGAAATTATCTGCTTCATCAACAAGAATCAACTTTGTTAACTGTCGATAGTTGCCTTCCATTTTACTTGATCCAGCAGCTTGCATCTGCGAATAGAACAAGTCAAGTGTTATCGCAATAATCAAACTCTGAATATCTGGATCATATCCAGATAAATCAATAACAACAACTCCTTTTAATAGATCAAACAACGTCTTTGTCTTACCTGGACTAGCTTCAAAAACTTGGAACATATGCAATTTATCAAGTGCAGCTGATAAGGAATCTCCTTTCTTTATTTCCTCATCATTTGCATATCGTTGATAAACCTGTTCAAATGTCGGTGCTTCGTTCTCCCAAGTACTTGGATTTCCCGGATTAATTCCACTGACAGTATAAGTATCCATTATGCACTGCAATAAAGTGTTCTGCTGTTTTGGACCAAGGTTATATACTTTAGAGATAGTATCCTTAAAGGCATTTGCAGTGTGCAGAGGTAATAAAGGCTTAAATACCGCAGACTTTGTTAATGCTAATGGATTAAATGGTAACTGATAAGGTTTATATATAGTTGCATTAGTGGCAGTAACAAAATCAGTCTTACTTTCATTATAATCACCTTTGTAATCAAAAATTAGAATTCCTAATTCCCTGCCTTCAACATTATCCTTCTGTTGTCTATACATCTGTGTAATCAGTGATTTTGTAAACTGTGTTTTTCCAGTTCCCATTGTTCCAATAATACCTGTATTCGTATGGAAAAGTTGTGATGTGTCATTTGGCGTCCATAACACCGGTTTGCCATCTTGCTCATTTGTTCCAAACAGAATTTTCATTCCATTGAAAGATTCTTCTTCACCGTCTGTGTTTCCACCTGGTTCACTCTCTGCACTAGTTTTATCGCCGTTTTCCACATCATCATTTTCTTCCGGACCCGGCTCCTCTTCTGGTTCTTCAGGTGTGCCATTCCCCAATTTGCTCACTTGCAATTTTGATAAATCACCCGTGAGATTTCGAACTGGTATTTCATCAAAAATCATCAAGTCGTCAGTACGTTTTTCTCTTATATCTGAATATATCTCCGTTACATCTTTTAATATCAATCCAAATTCATCACTTTCTGGCACTTCAATAAAATTAATTGAATCCTCCTTAAATGATGTTTTTCTTGATATCAAAGATTTTCTAAACGAAAGTACCGCTCCCTTTCCTAATACTTCTTGAATATCATCTGATAAAATGTAATGTTCATTTAACAGTGCTTCCCTATATATCTCTAAGACCTTATTCCAGTCTTGTGAATCATCCACATGATACACTTGCATCTTTTTACAACTGGTAACTAACATTTGCATCAAGAAGTTTCTATTTACCTTGTACAAGATAGTCTGCAAAATTTCCTCGTCTGAATTAAATGCCTTTTGCAACCCATCAGCTGTAGCTGATGCCTGTTCAAATGCTTTTTTGATTACTGCATTATCATTGTTTCCTGTTTTAACTTCTGTAGGATATAAGTATATCTTTGGTTCGTCACCACTTATATTCAGACCAATAAATAACAAATCATCACTGGTTGGTCCCTTTTCAAATCCAAGGTTTTTAGCAGACAGGACGCCTTCATCTTTAGATAATCCTGCTCCACCTGATACTCTGAGCATTTCCTCCAATGAGACCGGAACCCACAAAATATCACTATGTTTCAAAAATGCCAGCATAAACTTAATCGCTGCAACAATACTAATTTTCTCACGGCTAAACGTAGAGTCCTTATTAGCCTTCTTAGACGAAACTAATCTTAATAGCCAATCACCATTTACTGCATTAAATAAATTAATGATTTTGTGAACATCATCGACATTGGCATTTACACCTTTTGTCTTCAAATATTCTTGAATCACCTGCGAATACTGCTGAGACTTACGAGTAACAGTTATCGCATCATATCCACTACTTGAAGTATACTGATCACTATAATGAATAATCAGCAGATCACTCTTAGCCTCCTTTTCACTAAAGAAATCCAAATCTACTTTTGGATCAACAAATACCACCCAGTTTGAATTCTTGTAGATATAATCCATCTTATTCTCAGCTTTTTCATCTATCTGAGTAGAAATACTGGTTCCTGCATAATAAGGATTACCTGACTTCTCAACCTGCATTAACGAGTTATATCTCATAGCTAATTCTATTAGTTTATTTTGCTCTGCGTATTTCCCACCAAAACCAGTTCTATACTTATGTCCATATTTACTTGAAGGAATCCCTGACAAAATTCCTCCAAGTGATGCACCCGTTTCAATTTGGCTCATTGTAGCTGTCTCTGAAGTGATTTCTGATTCCATCTCATAGAATGAGATATGAGAATATGCATATTCCTTTCCGTTATCTTTGTGGAAATAGCATTCAATATTCTTGGACAAAATACCTTCCAAGCTATTCATCGATGTACCATTTTCAACCGACAGTTTTAATTCTTCCAAATAGGTCTTAAGAACACTATACTCTTTGATATTGGTAAACACATTGCCATTCATATCGTTATCATAAATATGAATCTCAAATCTTACCAGTTTATCAATATCTGCATTTCTATTAATAGCGTGGATAAAAAATTGCGCTATTCCAACAAATACCTCACTGCAATCACCCATATTGATAAGATTAATTCTTATCGTTTTGTTATTAATATCATCAAATATGTATCTAAAGTGAGAAATAAATTCTGATATTTTCTCTTCTACAAGTTTAGGTACATATCTACGACTTCCTCTATATTTTTTATTCTCTACCGGAGCATAATACTTCCACTCTTGTGAAAACAGCTGGTCAGATACTTTATATATCTTCTTATTTCTCTGAATATATGGAAGCAAATTCACTGAATTTAATCTATCAACGACAATATCACTTGCATACTCTATTTCCTGCTCATTTAATAGAGCCAATTGATACATAACATTCAGTGGGTGAAACGGTGTAAATAAGATTTCGTCATTGTTTTTTCCAACAGCAATTGTTCCAAGATACAACGCATCCTCTTGTTCAGTAGATAAATTGGAACCATCTTGAAGATTTGCATAGCACTCCTCAAATGCTACAACATATTCCTGGGCAGCTTTATAAATTTCCCCATCTCCTAGGTATGCTAATGTTGGAATTGTATTTTTGTTTCTTAACGACTCAATGTAATTTTCATATGCTATCAGTAACTTTTCTGAAAGTTTCAGTTCTCGTGCCTCTAATTTAACAGAATCTGACTGATAATAATTTCTACATGAGCAATAAACATATTTTTGCTCAACAATCTTACTCTCAATTCGTAACTCTCTTAATAAATTTGCCTTTGCAAAATACTCCTGGGAATCACTTAAAATTGATCCATCGTCATATTGAAAACTCTTCTTTGAAGCCAGTTTATCTCTAAGAATCTTTCTTCCTATTATCTCAACACTTTTTGATTCATCGGGATAGAGAATAAAAGGAACTACCAGTCCAGCAAAATCGATATCTATCTTTATTCCACTTCCAAAATTTGCTAGTTCTTCTTCTGTAGAGCAAATAATCAATCTCTGTCCTATGCTACAGTTATACATTTCATTGTCTTCAAGACCTAAAGACACGACATCTGCACCATTAGGATTAAACACTAATGTAGTTCCAACTCCTGCAAGCTTTACTCTGCTATTCTTTCTATTCTTTTTCAGTTCCAAGCTAAAACTATGCTTAAGTGTTGTATACATATATTCTGCTGATAATTCTGCTATGCAAATTTTAAAGACATACTTGATATCATTTGATGTATCATGAATTGACACTTCATGGAACGAAACACCTTCACCTTCAAATGTAAAAGTTATATTCTTTCCTTCCTTAACAAACTCAGCATCATCTTTTGCTATACCATTATTAGATATCTTAGCATTACAAGCTATCTGCAAATAAATCCTGCTATAGTAATTAGTATTAAAAATGAATAAATTCTTTGTCCTCTTTTTTGCTGTCTGAGAACCTTCGTTTCTAATAATAAACTCTTTATCTAGGGCAATAACATTTAATGGTAGATCACCATATACACTAATATCTTCGTTTTCAATCTTTAGCGGGTTTTCCATTTTGGCTTGATGCTTCTGCATTGCATCAAGCAACTCCGCATATGCAAAAAATCTACTCCAATCATCCTGGTGTTCTTTTTGAGTTTTTTCAATCCGAACAATAAATGATTCTTCAAAATCCTTCGATAAAACCACTTCCAAATCACCAAATCGAATACCACGATCAATCTTCTCAAAAAGGGCATTGTTTGCTTTGATTTCTTTGTCTATCTGTGAACTTCCATAATTCTGGTATTCCGTTTTTCCATCGATTGGAAACAATCTAAAGCCTGCAAAACTTCTATCATCAATTTTCCCGCTACTCATAATTGCAAGAAGATCGCTATACTCATAAATAGATGCCTTATCGCTAAAGACATCACCATCCCTTCGATTCAACTCAAATCTTAGGATTCTTTTTTCTGTATCTGTAAGCTGAGTGCTTCCATCAACCATCTCACGTATTTCTCTCATTAATTCATCTGCATGAAATGGCATTCCACTTGCCGACAAATCTCTAGATCCACTTTTAGCACTATCAATCAAATTCGCCGAAATCATTAGTAATGGAATCTGATTTTCATTTGCAACATTTCTGAGCGTTGCACACAAAAAGTCATTCGTCATTCCATTAATCTGAGCAGCTATGATGACTTCATCATCCAATACCTTTAATGTAAATGTTTTGTATTCATATCCATCTCGACAAAGATACGAAAACTCTCCCAATGACGAATTGCTTTCAGCTAAAGACCTCAATGCATTTGAGACCTTAACAACCATTTCTTCGTCATCAAGTTTTAAACAAAAGCTCTCTCCTTTTAAAAGTGCACCTTCTGATGCAGCAGTCTGGAAATAACTATTTATCTTTTTTGCAATAAAATCATAAAATTCGTTTAACATACTGAGCATCTCCACTATCACTCTTCTTATCAATCAGGTTCAACTTTGTAAAGAATTCTTGAAGATATTCTTTCGATGAATTATCTAAATAAATTCCTCTGAATTCATACGCTTTATATAAATCATTTAATCTAATCTTCTCTTCATTCCGAAGCGATATTTTTGTAAGGAAAATAATATCTCTCTCGGTTAAATTAAGAACCAATCCAGATTTCTTTCTATTTTTTACCCAACGATATTTACAAAACTCACTGAATTTCTCATTATAAAATTGATTAGCTCTCTTTCTTTCTGTATTTAAGAACTGAGCTTCAACACATTTGAACAAGTGCCTAATCGCTTTTTCCGTTTCATTATTCGCTACTTTAGAATATTCAACTTCATCAAACCTCTTGTAATCGCCGACATAGGAACAATACACATCTTCTGCCTTTTTTATTTCTTCAGCAATTTGATGATCTTCATTAGGGAACTGTTCCAGATATTCTCTAAACGCTATGTAGTCCCATTTTGCATCCGAATCAGTTTGGTTAATTATCTCTAATGTGATTGCATGGCTAAACATATGGTTAATACTTGATTGTAATCTATCCCATCCTGAAGAACAGCACATTCTATTTTTGCTTACTTTTTCCCAGTCAAGCGCGTAATAAAACTCTACTGTATCATCTCTCTTACCATCGCAGAATCGATCCAATGATATACAAGTCTGAGATACATAATAGAAATAATACACGGAAAATAAATTGGAAAAATCCTCAAGTGAAGTCATTCCTGTATTAAGCATAAACCGAAAATCATTTCTGAATTTCTTTTGAATATCTGCCTTAATTCTAAAATATGATTCTTTTTCTTCAGACTCTGAAATCTTCTTATTTTCCATTGTCTGAATAACCATATCCTCTAATACATTGAAATGATATTGTCCCTTTGCTGTTTCTACCGCTTCATGATCTTCTTCTGATAGACCTAACACAGAATATAAAAAGAGTGCTAAATTCTCGGCGCTCTTATTGTTCGAAACAGTCTGATAAGGATATAGGCCTAAATTATTTGCGACAAAATCATTTCCAACAAAGAATATACTTTGAAGCATATCCTTAAAATAATTTATATCTTCGTCATCAATTTCTATTTCCTCAAGTATTGCCTCTGATAATGAATCAAAATCAACTGGTTCAGTTTTCTTTCCCTGGATTTTTCTAAAGAATGCGCTTACTATATCCTCAAGGTTCATTACAATTGGAGCCTGAGTCTTTCCACTTGCTTTATATGGGAACAACTTAAAAGCACCATCTGGTTTATGAGTGAGTCTCATGGAATCAGCCGATTTTTCTTCAGTAGATTTTGCATTAAAGCTCATAATAAATTTTTCTTCGCTGAATGAATATCCCATTACTTCACCACCTTAAACTTATAACCAAATTTGCCCTGTGAAATAACTGCCTTCTTACCATCATCAGAAACAATTGATAATGATTTGGTAAGTGATCCTGTCTGCAAAATTCTATTAACAAAACTAATAAAATCGGCATGATTGTTTCTATCATCGGCAGTCTGTATATAGCCCCTGTTCAACTTATACACGAGCTCATACAATGAGTAATCAATATCAAGAGATATGACTTCTTCCTCGTCATCGACAAAAGCCACTGTAATTGTTGGAACGAATCGAAATAATTCATCCGTGTTCTCTGGATGAGGAATATGATTAAGACTAGCATCGAATTTTACATTTTCATATAAGATAAATCCCTTATGTTTATCATCTAGACATAAATTATCATCTATATCTTTTCCACACCATTGAGCCACACCTTCTTCAATTAATCCATACAGTGGACCAAGTTTCTTTCCTTTGCCGGCATTATACATATACAGATTACGTACAAACTCTTGATATACTGTATCTGCGTAATTCTGCTTTTCTATTGCGCTTATTCGAACCACTAAATTAAATAATTGAGAACGAAGTACCTTATCACTATTTATTTTCTGCAACATATTTGAGTCAAGTATGGTGCTACTATATGTTGTATTTACTAATTCATCTTTAATCTCTTTAGAAATATCCGAGCTTACATAATACGCAATAGCAATTTCATCAGCTTTCTCTGAACGAACCAACAACGGATCATACTTTCTTACCATGTTCATTAGCGGCGTTACGTCATTTGAATCAAAAATAAGAGAAGGCGTAATTTGCTTCATATACTCTTTCAAGAAAGAAGCATCATCAATCAGTTTTTGGAACTTACCAAAGCTAAAATTATTCGAAACCAAAATATCAAAAACAAAGTTTAGTATCTCTCGTGTTGTCAAAACCATCTTATCTTGAACAACTGTCCTAACTAAAAGATTAGCCAAAAATCGCTGTCTGCTCTTCTGCATCATAAATTCATAGTTAGCTTTAACTGGACATTTCTTCGATAATGGACAAGATGAACAATCACTTTCATATGATTCATAGAATCGATTTCCTTCATTATATCCAAATACTTTATCCAAAATATTTTCAATATATCCAGCATGAACTCCGTTTTCAGTAAGTGAATACATGTGATAATCCGAAAAACTTACATGCTGAAAATGACTGCGTGAATCAAACCCATTATCATTCACTTTAGATGTAAGAATATTGCTTTTCTCGACATAAGCCTTTAAATTCCAATATGATTCACCATATTCAGACTCGATAAAATTACTTAATACACCTAAATTGATTGCAAGTATAATATTCTTTCCTGGCAATTCTAGATTCGTATCCTTAAACGAATCAAGCAACTCGTTCAATGTTTCAATCGCAGTCTTTGAAGGAGAATTACTTTCGGTTGCATCATTGTAAATCGTGTATCCTTCAAGCAGATTCTCTTCATCTGAATTTTTAAGATATGACAGCAGATGAGATTTGCCGTCGCCAGCACTTCCACAAAGAAGAATCAGGTTCTTCTTTCCTGAATCATTTATACTACGTAAAATATTTTTCAAATCCTCTTCTGCAGTTCTTGTGACATGCATATATACTTTAAAAGAATCAAAGCACTCAACATTGTCTATGGAATCACTTGATGATTTTCTAAGTCTATTCAGTTCATTAACAAATTTACAACTTCCCATAGTTTTTCTCCCCACTTCTCCTTTACATACTTTACCATTTTCGATCTTGCATCATCAGGGTTTTAAGCCACTCCTAAAATTAACCACGTCTTTCCATTTAGACACTATAAATTATATTATATCACCTTTATAAAATAATATAAATACCATCCGATGTTATCTAAACTCAAGAACAACCTCTTAAAATATAAAAACATTCTCCAAATCTGCAATTACCTCTTCGATTTTATCTGAATCCTTATATAGTATAACAATCCCAAATAAATCATCCCATTGATATATCAGATCAAACTTATCATTAGTTATTCTGTACTGCATCTCCCCAACATTTATAATGTTTCCGCCATTCCGTTCAGAAACAGCTTTTATTAGATGGATAAATGCATCCGCTTCATTATACAATGAATACATATCTTCAACATAAATCCATTTATTTGTTTTATCGATGCGCTTTATCTTATATTCGTATTTCTGCACTTTCCCTCACCAATCCCCTTCAACACCATCCAATCCAACTTCTCCTCTTAAGCCAACCGGGCAAAATTTATTGCATATATTTCACCTTATGAAATGCCCGCTTCCTTCCGCATATCCCGCATGTATAATTGCGGTAATACTTCGTGAATTCGCACTGTTTTTTTCTTTTTATAATCTGTCCACAATTCTCGCATACGAAACAATATTTATAATCAAGTCTTTTAGAGGCGGTGTAATTCTCCACGCCCTTCTCCTCGCCGGAGGTGGTTCGCTTTATGTTATATCCATATTTCTTATTCATGATATTCGCATATATGAGCCACAATCCGGTATGTCCCTTACAGCCTTTGCAGGTATGTAGTATCTCGTGAATCATAGTTTCCTTGCAGGCTTGTTCGGATATACGCTCATCCTCGATCAGTCTGGCCGCAATCTGTATAATGCATGTTCCATCCGGATTTTTCGTGCACATTCCCCATCTTGTTTTTGCGCGGCAGTTTATAACCCATGAGACAATATTTCCCGGCTCGATACCTGCGCCAAGGACTTCATCTATACATACCTTCTGCAGCATCTCAAAATTCTTCATATATACATCCTTTATTTCGTCGTTACACCGTCTTTTGCGTTTCCGTTCCTGATATAAGAAATTCCCGGATATTTCCCTTACCAGTCCCCTTCGTCTCCATCCTCGATGGCATCATCCACACCGGTTGCATAATCGTCATCCCGGTCGTACCGGTCCTGATCATAATCGCCATCCATGTAGACATCATCGTAGCCGCTATCGTAAGAATCATGCGAATGACTGCTGTTATACTTGCTGTTCGAACTGCTTGGCTTGTAACTGCTAGACGATGAACCGGAATTCGAACTGCTGCCCGAACTATTTGATGTGGAACCGCTGCCTGTCGTACTGCTGGTTGTAGAATGACTGTGTGAGCTGCTTGTTCCATATGCAGCCTTTCTGCGCTTTCCGGGTGTGTTGTGCTGATAGCAGTAACCGCCCTCCGTTGATACCGTGTTATCGCATCCTGCAAATGCACACTTCGGATCTTCTTTTTCGGTCAAAGATACGAAGAATCCGATTATTGCGAACACTATGATAACTCCAAGTATTGCATAACCTACTGATTTCTGATTATTATTTCCGCTCATAATGATAACCTCCGTGAATCTTACGACTCCATGCTTCTTATTTCCGTTTCTTTGTATCTCCATCCTACACAAAGCAACTGTCATAAATAAGTACTTGCATTATGAACATCCGAGCCTTTTCGACAAAAATATAGCTTTATTTTACACCAAAACAACAAAAAGCGGTAGCCCTATGTTCAGAACCAGAGCCACCACTCATTCAAGTATTATCTTCTCTTTTTGTAACATAACGTTATATCACAACCCCGTTGCAATGATCCACTTCATGCTGGATAATCTGTGCCACCCAGCCGGAATATTTCCCATGCTGCTTCTTGAAATGCTGATCGAGGTAATCGACTTCTATCTCCTGATATCTCGTACATGGGCGTGTCCCGTCGAGCGACAGACATCCCTCTTCCACCTGATACGCGCCTGTTTTCTTCGTGATAACCGGATTCACCATCGCGAATTGGAACGGTCCGCTTGCCACGCCGATGATATTCTTCTTTACGCCGATCATATTGGCCGCCATGCCGACGCAATGATCCAGATTCGCCCGGAGTGTATCGAGCAAATCTGTTATAACCTGTTTATCTGCTTCCGTTGCATCCACCGACTTCTGTGCCAGGAACAGCGGATCCCGCATAATTTTCTTTACCATATTTATCCTTTCAGTTCTATTACACATACTCTCTTCTGTATTATAAAAGTCAAACACATCTTATTGTTTTCTGTATCTGGTTATCTTTCTCCAGTTTTCCGGAAAACCCATTTTTTCATACAGTTCTTGTTCCGATATACTATCATGTTTCTTAAGATATTTATCAATCAATGTTTTAAGTTCCTTTATAAACTCTTTATACCACTGATCATTCAGCATATATCTTAATGCAATCACTACGGAAAACAAATCATTTTTTCCATTCACATATTGCGAACCCTTTTGTGCAATCTTTAATTTTCTATGTATTGGCAAATCTGGAATACTATCTGCGGTTCTATATGTAAACAGCCTTTCTCCATGAGCACAAACATTTCTATATTTAACAAGCACTGCCAGTATGGAAACCATTTGTTTTTCATTAACACATTGATAATTCCTGCTGACTTTGATTTGTATATCTTGTGGAAGCAGCATATACATTTTTGATATATTTCCAAACGTTAAAGCATTCGTAAGTACCCACAATGGAACATTTCCATATTTCTTCTGTGAATGATTTATATAATGATAGTCTGTTGATTTTGTAACATACCCCTCTAGTTTTTTATCAAACGGTCAATATCTCTCTGATTCTTCTTTCCTTAATACTTGTAATTTGATGTATCAAGGTATTCTTTTTGATTTTCCCCATTTTTTTCTGTAAAATAATAGCACACTTGAGATTTTATTCCATTTTCGACCTTGATAAGATACCGTAAGAATAACTGTCTTAATAATTCGTCAAAATAATACAGTTCCACAATATCTTCAAATCTTGTCCCATCCTTATATTTTTTAGTAGTTGGGTTCTTAAAGATATCCTTATATCCACCTATCAGGGAATAATAACTCGTCTGTCTTAAAATTTCCTTTGCATATGCCTCATTATCGATCAACAGATTCTTTTCATTTCTCAATTTTTCTATCTGCTGATCATAATTCAAAAAAATCTTTTGCATATGCACCATCCCCCTAATATAAAAAAGAGGAGACCCCGCAGGTTCTCCCCCGGTCGCAGGCCTCACAGGTTTCT
>OGNF01002918.1_pt1 | contig 12166 bp, 10 predicted proteins | sample 1573321 | NCBI WGS metagenome assembly OGNF01 (sample SAMEA2581911, study PRJEB24529) | metagenome | biome: Human gut stool | place: China | collected 2011
ATGGTCCACAGCTTCCAGCCGTGGGAATCATAGAAGGAGAACATGGAGGGCAGGAACGCAAAGTCATAGTTGTCTGCCAACCAGCCGAAGGTCTTGCCGGACTCGTCGATGAACAGCTTGACGATTTCGCCCTTGGCATCGTCCTCGCAGTATTCCATCCAGGCAGTGTACAGCTCATCGGGGTCAACGAAGTTCTCGCCGCCGTTGGCTTCCACCTGGGCAGCGGGGTTCACGCCCAGAGGGCCGGCGGTGTTGGTGCCGTTGCCGCCAATCTTGGCAGCGGCTTCCATGCCGAACACGGTGCAGCCGTTCTCGGCAGCAATGCCCTCGCAGGTCTTGATGAGCTCATCGTCCATCCAGCAGTCCTTCGGGCCGCAGCCGACGAAGTTCATGCCGAGCTTGGCGCAGAACTTAACCGACGAAGGTTCGCCGCCGTGTTCGCCGCAGATGCCGACCTTGAGGTCGGGACGGGTCGAACGGCCTTTCTTTACGCCCATCTCAACAAGCTGGCCGACGCCTTCCTGGTCGAGGACTTCGAACGGATCGACCTTGATGATGCCGTGTTCCTTGTAATATTTGAGGAACTTGGGAGCGTCGTCGCGCGAGAAGCCGAAGGTCATCTGAGTGAGGTCGTTGGTGCCGAACGAGAAGAATTCTGCAACCGTAGCGATCTGGTCGGCGGTGAGTGCCGCACGCGGAACTTCGATCATGGTACCTACCAGGTAGGGGATCGAACGGCCCTGCTCGTCAAATACCTTGGCGGCAGTTTCGTTGATGACGTTAGCCTGGTGCTGGATTTCCTTGAGCGAGCCTACCAGCGGGATCATGATCTCGGGGTGAACGTCGATGCCGCGTGCCTTGACTGCAAGAGCGGCTTCGATGATGGCGCGGGTCTGCATCTCGGTGATCTCGGGATAGGTGATGCCGAGACGGCAACCGCGGTGGCCGAGCATGGGGTTGAACTCTTCGAGAGCGTCGACTTTGGCCTTGACCTCGGCGAGCGAGATGCCCATTTCGTCGGCAAGCTCTTTCTGAGTTGCTGTCTGGTGGGGTACGAATTCGTGCAGCGGGGGATCGAGCAGGCGGATCGTCACGCCGAAGCCGTCCATAGCCTCGAAGATGCCTTCGAAGTCGCCGCGCTGCATGGGCAGCAGTTTGGCGAGGGCCAGGCGACGGCCTTCTTCGTCGGAAGCGAGAATCATCTCGCGAACGGCCTTGATGCGGTCGCCCTCGAAGAACATGTGTTCTGTGCGGCAGAGTCCGATGCCCTGTGCGCCGAAGTTGCGGGCCTGGCGGGCGTCGCGGGGTGTGTCGGCGTTGGTGCGGACGAGTGTCTTGGTGAACTTTGCCGCAAGGTTCATGATAGCGCCAAAGTCGCCGCCGAGTTCGGGCTCGGTGGTGGGTACCTGGCCGTCATAAACTTCGCCGGTCGAACCGTTGAGTGAGATCCAGTCGCCTTCGTTAAAGGTCTTACCACCCATTTCGACAGTCTTGGCCTTGTAGTCGACCTTGATTTCGCCTGCGCCGGATACGCAGCACTTACCCATGCCGCGTGCTACGACAGCAGCGTGCGAGGTCATACCGCCGCGCATGGTGAGGATACCCTGGGCAACAGCCATACCGCGGAGGTCTTCAGGCGAAGTCTCGATGCGGACGAGAACGACTTTGCGCTTCTTTTCGGCCCACGATTCAGCGTCTTCGGCCGAGAATACAACCTGACCGGCAGCTGCACCGGGCGAGGCGGGCAGACCCTTGGCTACGACGGTAGCACGCTTGAGGGCCGACTTGTCGAATACGGGGTGCAGGAGCTCGTCGAGTTTCTGGGGCTCCATGCGCAGAAGGGCGGTCTTTTCGTCGATCTTGCCGTCGCGGAGCAGATCCATGGCGATCTTGACCATAGCGGCGCCTGTGCGCTTGCCGTTGCGGGTCTGGAGCATCCAGAGCTTGCCGTCCTGAATGGTGAATTCCATATCCTGCATGTCGCGGTAGTAGTCTTCGAGGCGGTCGGCGATGGCAAAGAGTTCCTGAGCACAGACGGGCATCGATTCCTCGAGCGAGGGATACTTCGACGCGCGTTCTTCTTCGCTGATGCCCTGAAGGGCGGCCCAGCGGCGCGAACCCTCGATGGTGATCTGCTGCGGGGTGCGGATGCCGGCTACGACGTCCTCGCCCTGGGCGTTGATGAGGTATTCGCCGTTGAAAATGTTTTCACCGGTGGCGGCGTCGCGCGAGAATGCCACGCCTGTAGCGGAGTTGTCGCCCATGTTGCCGTATACCATAGCCTGTACATTGACGGCGGTGCCCCATTCTTCGGGGATCTGGTTCATGCGGCGGTAGATGATGGCGCGCTCGTTCATCCAGCTGTCGAATACGGCGCAGATGCCGCCCCAGAGCTGTTCCCAAGCGCTGTCGGGGAAGTCCTTGCCGGTATAATCCTTTACGGCGCCCTTGAAGAGTTTGACAAGCGTCTTCAGATCGTCGACAGTCAGCTCGGTGTCGAGCTTGATACCCTTTTCGGCCTTCACCTTATCCATGATTTCCTCGAACGGATCGATGTCGGTCTTCGACTTGGGCTTCATGCCGAGAACCACGTCGCCGTACATCTGCACGAAGCGGCGGTAGCTGTCCCAGGCAAACCGCGGATTGCCGCTCTTGGCAGCCAGAGACTCGACGGTGGCGTCGTTCATACCGAGGTTAAGCACGGTGTCCATCATACCGGGCATGGAAGCGCGGGCGCCCGAACGCACCGACACGAGCAGCGGATTGGCAGGATTGTCGAATTCCTTACCGGTGAGAGCCTCGACGTGCTTGATAGCTTCGCGAACGTCGTCGTTGAGACGCTTCACTACTTCATCTTTTCCGTACTGTGTGTATTCTGTGCATACTTCGGTGGTAATGGTGAAGCCGGGAGGTACAGGCATACCGAGAAGGTTCATCTCGGCCAGATTGGCACCTTTGCCGCCGAGCAGATTTCTCATTTCGGCATTGCCTTCGGCCTTACCGTCACCAAACAAATAAACTCTTTTCATGTTGTGTGAAGTTGGTTATTTTGGGTTTTAGAATATATTATTCAGTTATGCGGATCAAGCGCGTCAGGCTTAATCGATTGCAAATTTACAAATTTACCCGCTAAAAAGGAATAAGATTTGGCTAATTTTTCAAAAAATTATTGCGGCTGATCATTTTTCGGACGTCTCCGATGGTACTTCCGACGCTTCTTTTGCTGAGACTTCGCCTGATTCGGTTCGCCGACATTTGTCTGGGGCGCCGGGTTTGCAGCGGAATTAGCCGTATTGGCATCCTGAGCATCATTCTGTCCCTCCTGCCGTGGTTTTGGCGATCCCTGCCGACGCTGTCGGTCGCGACGCGGCTTGCCTTGGCCGTCCGATTTCCGACGGCCTGAACCGCGCTGGCGCTCGGAGCGTTCGGAGGTCTTTCCGTCGTAGTCCGGTACATTTCCGAAATCGGACGGTATGTCTTCAAGCCTTACCTCATAGCCGAGGAACTGCTCGATATATTTGAATTTGCGGCGGTCGCGCTCACTTACGAATGTGACGGCTTTGCCGTCATTGTTGGCTCGGGCCGTTCGTCCGATGCGGTGCACATAGTCTTCGGCCTCGCGAGGAACATCATAATTGACTACCATCGTTATGTCATCGATGTCGATGCCGCGGGCCACGATATCGGTCGCCACAAGAATGTCTATGCGGCCGGCGCGGAAACTGTTCATGACCTCCTCGCGTTTGGGCTGGTCGAGGTCGCTGTGCATCTCGCCGGCTTTCCATCCGTCCTTGCGCAGCTCGCGGGTCAGTTCTTTGACCTTGAGCTTCGACGATGCGAACACAATGACACGCTTCGAGTATGTCGTCTTGAACAGGTGCTTGAGAATCGGTATTTTCTGAGGCTCGTAACATACGACCTTCGACTGGTCGATCTTCTCCGTCGGCTTCGATACGGCTATCTTGACTTCGACGGGATCAATCAGTATGTTCTTGGCCAATTGCTGGATCTTGGTCGGCATTGTGGCCGAGAACATCAGTGTCTGGCGCTGCCTGGGCAGCTTCATCGCAATCTGGAAAATGTCGTCATAAAAGCCCATATCGAGCATACGGTCAGCCTCGTCGAGAACGAATACGCTGACTTTCGACAGGTCGACATAGCCCATCTTCATGTGAGCCAGCAGGCGCCCGGGGGTAGCGATCACGATATCAGCACCCATCTTCAGGCCTTGCTGCTGCCGGGCGAAATCCTTGCCGTCGGTACCTCCGTGGATAGCCACGCTGCTTATCGGCAGAAAATATGAAAATCCCTGAAGCTGCCGGTCGATCTGCTGCGCAAGCTCGTGCGTGGGTACCATCACGATACAGCGGACAGCGTCGCGCGGCGAGTCCTCCCGCGCCAGATTGTTGATGATGGGCAGCAGGTATGCGGCAGTCTTGCCTGTACCGGTCTGCGCGCAGGCTATAAGGTCGTTCCCGTCGAGCACTACGCCGATCGCTTTCTCCTGAATGGGTGTACATTCCGAAAAATTCATCGCGTCAAGCGCGTCAAGCACATCATCATCAAGATCTAACTCGTCAAATCTCATAATAGGATTATTAAGCAAAATTTGTAATTAAGAAAAAACGGGAGCTGCAGCGAGCGCGTTCACTCATCATCGCCGATATCCTCGAAATCGAAATCCCATCCGGAATCCGACGCATATGTATCGGTAAAGCGGGCCAGCTCGCGGCCTTCGCGCTTGGTGGGGCGCCCGAGGCCCTTGCGGCGGTCAACAAAGCCCGATATCTTGACTACATCAAGCAGGTCATACTGATCCTGCGGGGTGACATTCTCGAGATATTCCGGCACGAGCCGCGCACCAAGGCGGTTTTCGGTCAGCTGCTTTACTCGGAAAGAATATGTGACCGGCGGCTTGCGCACATGCACCGTGTCGCCCACGTGAATCACACGCGCCGGCTTCACCGGATTCGTATCATTGTTGACCGTGATGCGCCCCTTCTTGCAGGCATCGGTGGCAACGGTGCGTGTCTTGTAGATACGCATCGCCCACAGCCATTTGTCTATGCGTACTTCTGTCATAGGCATGTCATTTGTTGTTGAACTTACACATGGCATTCTGGGCGCCGGCCAGAACAAATTCGCTCACACACTGCGCCGCGATCTCCAGCCGCGCCGGCAGGGCCTCTTCCTGTTCGGAAGTGAAACGGCCGAGGACATAGTCTATCTGACACCCGCGGGCGAAATCGTTGCCTATACCGAATTTCAGCCGGGCGTAGGCTTCCGTACCGATCTGCCGGGCAATATCCTTCAGACCGTTGTGTCCGGCATCACTGCCGCGGGTCTTCAGACGGATGGCGCCGAACGGCAGTGCGATGTCATCGACCAGCACGAGGATATTTTCAAGGGGTATATTCTCCTTGACCATCCAGTAGCGCACAGCACTTCCGCTCAGATTCATGTATGTAGACGGCTTAAGCAATACGACCTGCTTGTTTTTCAGCCGTCCGCGTCCGATATCGCCATAACGCTCGGTACTGAAAGTAATATTGGACGCCTTCGCAAAGGCGTCCAATATCATAAAACCGATGTTGTGACGGGTTCCGGCATATTCAGGGCCGATGTTACCCAGACCAACAATAAGGTACTTCATTCAGCAGACGCTCATATTACTTGGCGGCAGCGGCTGCAGCGGCTGCACCACGAGCGGCACGGGTAAGCTGTACGGCGCAGACAACAGCGTTCTTGGCATTGACAAGCTCCATATTCTCAAAGTGGAGATCGCCTACGGCAAGCGACTTGCCCAGACCGAGGTTGTCGACGTTGATAACCAGACGCTCGGGGATGTTGGTATAAATAGCCTTCACTTTTAGCTTCTTCATCGAGAGGCTCAGTTTACCGCCGGCCTTCACGCCCTCGGCGTGACCTTCGAGCTTAACGGGCACCTCAACGACTACCGGCTTCTTGTCGCCTACCTCGAGCAGGTCGATGTGGAGGATGTTGTCCTTGACGGGATCGAACTGGATATCCTTCAGGACGGCCATGCGGGTTTCGCCGTTGATATCAAGTTCGACAGCATAGATGTCGGGGGTATACACGAGCTTACGTACTGCGTCGTTGCTGACAGTCAGATCGGTGGTCACGAGGCCTTTGCCGTTGCCGATCTCTACGACTTTCTCACCTGCTTTGAGAGCCTTGTTGTAGGGCAGTTCTACAATTTCGCCGCCGTTGAGGACAACGGGGATCAGATTCTGCTCGCGGAGGGCCTTGGTAGCCTTCTTGCCAAGCTCAACGCGGGGCTGAGCTGAAAGTTTGAATGTTTTCATTTCTTTAAAATAATGTGTTACTCAAAATTAAGACGCTTCTTAATTTCCCATCACACGGGATTGCTAAAAAGCGGTGCAAAGTTAGTGATTTTTTGTTAAACGGCCAATAAAAGCCTCTCAATTTTAAAAATAATTTGTCCGAATCGATTTTTATGTATAATTTTGCATCATCAAATCGTCGAACGCGGTAGTAGCTCAGTTGGTAGAGCACTAGCTTCCCAAGCTGGGGGTCGCGGGTTCGAGCCCCGTCTACCGCTCCAAACGGAAAGAACCTTTGAAATTAAGCATACTGATGCCAAATTTCAAAGGTTTTTATATGCCCAGCACCATTTTACATATCAATGATGCTTTGAATACGTTCAGAGATTCAGGTAGGAGCGCAGGGCGTCGACATACATTTCGAAGGCTTTGCGGCCGGCGGGAGTGATCGAACAGGCTGTGCGGGGACGTTTGCCGGACATGCCTTTTTCTACGGTGATATACCCTGCCGTCGAGAGCTTGTCAAGCTGTACACTCAGATTCCCGGCCGTCGATTCTGTCTTCTCCTTGAGATACACGAAATCTGCTTCCTCCACATTCATAAGTATGGACATCACTGCAAGGCGCAGCTGAGAATGCAGGAGCGGATCCAGTTCTTTCATTTCTGTAAACGGGTCTTATGGTTGAGAATATGTCCGGGAATGACCATCATGCAGATGAATGCGACCATAAACATCGGCATAAACCAGATAGCATATAGTTTCACGCCGCCGACAAGGCAGCATAGCGTAAATATGCCGATTGTCAGTCCTGTGCCGCCGCCAAAGACCAGGGATCTTTCTTTGAAAATAATACCTTGGAATGTTTCAGCGAAAGGCACGATGATCAGTGCAAAGGCAAACCATGTCGGCCATGTGTCGACGCCACCTATCAGCATGAAACCGAGGCAGATGGCAGTCATTGCAAGAGCCGCAAATCCGACAGCAGTCCAGATTTGCGAAGTTACGCGGTCTGAATAGTTCTTTACTCCTCGCTCGCAGTGCTGTTTGCGATCCATTATCGGGGTCAGCGTGCCGCCGATGACCCAGATCAGGAACCACAGCCAGTTGTAGGCAGGATTATGTGTCACGACGAGCAGAAGCCACACAAGCGCCGATACCGCTACGCAGAGGTAGCCCCACATCAGCATGATGTTGCCGTTGCCGATGTAGCGGTCTTTTGTGCGCTCAATCATTGAAGTGATAACTTCAATGCTTTCTTTCTCTGTTAGTTTTCGATCTTCCATTTGAAGAGTTTTTAATAGTTTTACATTCGGTTTATTTTATAAACCATTTTGGTCTGAAATAAGGGCGGTCGCGCGATTCCGCCCTGATCCGACGACAAAGTTAATACGGTTTATAATATAAACCAAATTTTTTCGTGATTATTTTCCATCATAACGCATTTTTTTCAAAGGCTTCCTGAAATTTTGTAACTTTGCACACACATACAACCGTAAATAATGCAGGATCATAATATTCATCATCCGACTGACGAATCGAAAAAACGTTGCCGCTGGTGCGGCGACGATCCGCTGTATATCAGGTATCACGACGAAGAATGGGGACGCCAGGCAACGGACGACCGAACGCTTTTCGAATTTCTGCTTCTCGAAGGCGCTCAGGCCGGACTTGCATGGATTACGGTTCTGCGCAAGCGCGAGGCATACCGGCGTGCTTTCTGCAACTTCGACTATGAAAAGGTGGCTGCAATGTCCGAGGATGACGAGGAGCTACTGATGCAGAACGATGGAATAATCCGAAACCGGCGAAAAATCCACGCCGCCATCGCCAACGCACAGCTCTTCGGCGACATCGTCCGAGAATTCGGATCTTTCTACAATTATATAATGGATTTTTTCCCGGAGCGCAGCAGAATCATAAACGATGTGCCAGACGAGACCACCCTACCCGCTTCGTCGGCCGTTTCCGACGCAATAAGCCGCGACATGAAACGACGTGGTTTTCGGTTTTTCGGCACGACAATATGCTATGCGTTTCTTCAGGCAACAGGATTCATTGACGACCACTGCAACGATTGCGCATGCAAGAGTTTCAGTCGGTAAACTCCGATAAGGCCGCCAGAATGCGGCGTGTGTACGACAAATCTGTCAGCAGCTTGGATATACCTATCGCCAGTCCTATCGCAAGCCCCACAAATGCCGATATGATGAGTATTGCATCGCCACTGTTGTAAAGCATGGCCAGCAGGATAACGATAATCGGCAATCCGATAATTATGCAGGCTATTCGCGTTCTGATCTGATAGTAACGGATTTTGGTTGCGCGCGTGACAGCCTGAAGCACCGGCAAAGAGACGAGCGGACAGGCCTTGACATATCTGTAAAGCCACAGATTTACCGCGGAGCAAAATACGCCGAACAGCGAGTACACCACCGCTACCCACACAGGCATATTCAGCATAGTGCAAAGCATCGGGGATATGAACGGAAGCATCAGCGCAAAGATGCTGTAGTTGCGGACCCGGCGAGCGTAAGCATCCTGCAGCGACCCGGCCTTCTCCTTGGCCAGCTTTTCCGACAGCTGGCGGTTGGCCTGGCGCAGACGGTCGTTGTCGACTTTCGTCCGGTTCCATATATCTTTCAGTTGTTCAAGATTATCCTGCATATATTATTCTTGTTCAGAGGCCATTTTTGACAGTTTCTGTTTCGCGCGGGCAAGTCGGGTGGCCACATTGGTCTTCGACATACCCATGATCGCCGAAATCTCATCGTATGACTTTTCGTCAAGCCAAAGGGTTATAAGCGCCTTGTCGATCGGGTCAAGTTGCGCGATCAGTCCGTAGAGAAAAGCCACGTCGGCCGAGCGGTTGTCCGTCTGATCAGGCGCGTCAAATTCCGGAGCTATTGGCACGATATTGAGCTGATAGTTGCGGTTCTTTCGGTGAAAGCTGATACACGTGTTCAGAGCCAGACGGTAGATCCACGTAGAAGGCTTCGCCTCGCCGCGGAAAGTGTCGATTCCGCTCCAGAGATTGATCATCACCTCCTGATACAGATCCGCAAAGGGCATCTGTGCGTTCGCGTAGATCGAGCACACTTTGGCTATTATGCCGCGGAACTCATCGGCGAGCGCAAGGAATCTCTCTTTCTTTCCGGCTTGTTTTTCTGTCATACTATTTTATTTGTCGCGGCTGAGACAAAAAAATCACAGCTTGAGACAAAAAATCATCTAAGCCGGATGAGATTCTCGCGTATTTTATCAAGATCCAGGTAGTTGGAACCGCTGCCGCCGGTGAATGGACGGGCTGCGTCGCGCAGCCGCATTGATTCCTCGCAGGCTTTCGAGCGCCAGCCCGGACTGCCCGGACCGAGGTCGGCCGGAATGCAGGCACCCGTGACTTTATAGAGCGGAGCGCACGGCGGATAGCCGAGAACCGTCCACATTGTCATCTGCCTGACATCGGCACTGCTGCATACACCTTCTACTGCAATCGAAGCTGTGGTGATGTCGCGCGGGATGAAATCTCGGTCGGATACATACCGTTCCCCTTCTGCCAGATAGTCGTGACCGGTCAGTCCGTGATAGTACGAACATGAAAGCCCTCGCACAAAAAGTTCGGGCTCGATCTCAGCTGCCTCTTCCATCAAGTGCTCGGCGGCGATGTAGCGGATATATCCGTAGCCTTCACCTGGCACACCGCTCACAGAAAAATTCGTCCGCACGATATATCCGCGCGGATCGTCGGCAACATCAAAGCGCGTCCACGAGTAGTCGTCCGTTTCGAAATACACGGCGCCGCCTTCGGCATCTATCACCCCGAAATTGGCCTGTACGCCCATAGGTCTGGGCCATGAGATCAGAAGCTGTTCGAAATCGGCGACCGTGTGGCACCGGGCAAGAGCGGCAGCCATCACCGCGCCTTCGCGGTCCTTGTATGCCGCGGTATCGGGCGCCAGATTGTACGATGCGGTGTTCATTATCGCAAAACCGGCATCATTCATTCCCATCCAGGCTTCAGACAGAGCCGAATCTCCGGCGTTGAACAGACCAATGAATCCGAATGTGGAATCTGTCGGCTCGACACGTGCCAGAAAATTATTGTCAGCGCCCGTGTCGCGGTTTTTCCATAATATAGGGCGACCGGAAGCCGAACGCGAAGCCGCAACTATAGCCGATGTGCATGCCTCGCAGACAATTCCGGCGACAAGCAGAATTATAACGGAGAAAAACAGTCTTTTCATATTGCCGCAAAGATAGCTATTTTATCGCGACTTCTGGATGCGGGCGTCAAAAAAAATCGCGCCGTCCTATTTTTTCTTAGCGAAAAATGCAGTACTTTTGTTCCGCAATGCCGAGAATTGACCGTATAACGATTGACAAGATAATGGACGCGACAGACATCGTCGACGTCGTCGGCGACTTCGTGTCGCTTAAAAAGCGCGGTGCCAACCACTGGGGGCTCTGCCCGTTCCATAACGACCGTTCGCCGTCTTTCTCAGTCAACTCCGCAAAAGGCATATTCAAATGCTTCAGCTGCGGTAAGGCCGGCTCGGCTGTCAGCTTTCTGATGGACCTCGAGGGAATGTCGTATGTCGAAGCCATACGCTGGCTCGCCAAAAAGTACAATATCGAGATCCAGGAGAAGGAGATGACCACCGCCGAACGCCAGGCCGAAGCAGAGCGTGAGTCGATGTATGCTGTCAACGACTTCGCGCTGGATCATTTCGAAAAGACACTGACCGGAACGGCCGACGGCCGCGACATAGGTCTGGCGTACTTCCGCGAGCGCGGCATTTCGGACGCGATGATCAAAAAGTTTCATCTCGGCTATGCACTCGACCGCGGCGACGACCTATACGGCGCCGCCATCCGTGCAGGTTTCAACGAAAAATTTCTCGTCGACACCGGTCTGTGCATCCGTACCGACGCCGGCCGCTGCTACGACCGCTTCAAGGGCCGCGTGATCTATCCGGTGCACTCGCTTTCGGGTCGCGTGGTGGCTTTCGGTGCCCGAACGCTGCGCAAGGAAAAGACGATCGCAAAATATCTTAATTCGCCGGAGAGCTCGATTTACTCGAAGAGCCGCGAGCTCTACGGAATGTATCAGGCGCGCTCGGCCATAGCCCGCAAGAAAAACTGCATCCTCGTCGAAGGCTACATGGACGTGATCTCGATGCACCAGGCCGGTGTCGAGAATGTAGTCGCTTCTTCAGGTACGGCTCTGACCGAAGGTCAGGTGGCGATGATCAAACGTTTTGCCGACAAGGTGACGCTGATGTACGACTCCGACGCGGCCGGCATCAAGGCAGCCCTTCGCGGCATAAACATGTTCGTTGCCGCAGGCATTGCGCTGAAGCTCGTGCTCCTGCCCGAAGGCGACGACCCAGACTCATTTGCACAGTCGCATACATCCGACGAGGTCGAGCAGTATCTCGCCGAACATGAGCAGGACCTCATCGGCTTCAAGGCCGACATACTGATGAAGGACTGCGGCAACGACCCGCATAAGCGTTCCGAGGCCATCAACGACATACTTCAGACCGTGGCGCTGATTCCCGACGTCATCGAGCAGACGCTCTACATCGAGGAGTGTGCCCGTAAGGTCGGAGTCGATTCCTCGACGCTCGCCGCTCAGGTCAAGGTGATCATAGCGCGCCACCGCGAGGACGAATACAAGAAACGACAGCAGCAGACGGCATCGCAGTCGATCAAGGACGCCGTCATGCAAGGTGTCTCCGCATCGGCTGCACCGTCAGCACCGTCAGCATCGGCTTTGTCGGACGCTTCGGATGCCGAGGCGGGACGCCCTGCCGCGATCAGCCCTACAGTGCGTCATGCTTCGCAGGCAGTTCAGCTTGC
>OGNF01002921.1_pt1 | contig 12159 bp, 16 predicted proteins | sample 1573321 | NCBI WGS metagenome assembly OGNF01 (sample SAMEA2581911, study PRJEB24529) | metagenome | biome: Human gut stool | place: China | collected 2011
TTTTCTCGTTCCACATCTTTGGATTTACTCCTCTTTTGAGGGACGCTTCAAGGAAACGGCCATCAACAGTGACGCGCATATATACCGGTGCGTCACCGTTTTTAAGCAGCTTCTTCCTCTTTATGTAAAAGAGGATGCTGAATGTCGATCTTCTTTGCATGTCAGATAAACATTAACCTACATTATTCATAGGGTGCCTTAACGTGCGGCACCCTATGAATAATGTAGGCTAAAAATCAAATGCCGCCATTGAAACCCGAAAGGAGCTTCGCAAGGTGTTTGACCAGATATGCGCCAAAACAGAAGAACTTATTTTGCTCAATCGGTTCTCGGTTGCTGACCTCAAGAGCCATGTTGAAAAGTCAGAGGGGAAAGTAACAGAAAAAACGATGAGAGCTGATGATACTTTTTCTTATTGGGCTACACTCGGCGCATCGAAAGAAAAAGTAAAGACACGCGCGATGTATTCTTCAGCCCTTGACTGGTTCAAACTCTTCCGAAAGGATAAACCCATTTCGCTCGGTGCGGTCGATACCGCCATAATCACACGCTTCGCCAAATGGCTTGATGAACAGAAAGCACGCAACGGCACGGATCAGCCGCTTTCTTTGGATACGCGAATGGTAATTCTCCGTGCTACCCGTGCCGTGTTCAATCAGGCTTATAAAGACGGACACACCACAATGGCCCCCAATTTCAAAGGCCTTATTCATGCCGGCAACCGTCGCCGCCTGAACGCCTTGACTGTGGAAGAAGTGTTGAAGTTGTGGGAATACTGGCTTGCATCTCCTGATAAACAATCGAAATACGCCCGTGCCGTAGGACGCTGGTTACTCCTTTATTGTCTCAATGGCATGAACACCATAGATATGGCTAAACTTGTCTGGACCGAGAGAGCATCAGACTCTCAGAAATTCCCGCAATTTGTTTTCATCCGCTCCAAGATTGACAGGGCAAACAAACCTGTCGGCAAGCAGCTTGATGAAACTTCCGTACCGATTATTCCGCAGTTACGGCAGTTGCTTGATGTGTATACCTCGCCATATAGCCCCGGTGAACTGGTTTTCCCTGACATCATTCTCAATGCTGTTACGGGTGAGCAGAAAGCAATCCGCGTCCACGACTTGAACCGTCGAATTTCAAAGAACATCAAAGAGGTATGTGAGTCGCTTGGCATCCAGTGCATCACGCCCCAGTATGCCCGCAATTCCTTCATTTCAGCTTTGGCACATCATGGCGTTATGACCGCCTACATAGATTACACTGTAGGACACGCCACATCGGAGGTCTCGGCACTCCTCGCCGGTTACATATCCAATGTAACACCCGCTATGATGCAGGTTTTCAATGAGAAAATATTTGTCATGCCTCCAATTCAGTGATTTTTCTGCTGAAAAAATCGCCTATAATCCTCCAAAACTATGTTGTTTGACCCACTTTTGGAGGATTATAACAAGATTTAGCTGGACAAAGGCGTATTTATCGTAGTACATACATCCTGAATACGCCTAATTATCGTAGTTTGCAAGGTGAAATTTTGCCTATTTACCGAAGTTTTACTATCTTTGTACCATAAACACAAGACATTAATGGATACCTCAATACTGCTTGAAATTTTACGCGACCAACGAGAGGAGCTTGACACACTTCGTTCCCAACGCTTTTGCAAACGAAAGGAAGAAGATATGGTTAAACTTGAGAGTAAAAAGGCTCAAGTGGTAATAGGTGTACGTCGCAGTGGAAAATCAACATTGTGTTTCAACGTACTGGATAAGGCTCATGTAAAATTCGCTTATGTGAATTTTGACGATGAACGTTTAGTTCGATTGACAGCTGATGATCTGAACGATGTATTAAAGTGCCTTTACCAGATTTATGGTGATTTCACTCACTTATTTCTTGACGAGGCACAGAATATAGAAGGATGGCATCTTTTCGTCAATAGATTGCTCAGGCACGGAATGAAGGTGTTTATAACCGGTAGCAACGCAAAACTTCTCAGTAGCGAGCTTTCCACATATCTCACCGGACGCTATAATGAAATCGAATTGTATCCTTTTTCGTTCCGTGAATTTTGCGAAATGGAGGAAGTTGAAACAACGAATCTTTCTACAAAAACAGACGCTTTACTCCGCAGAGCATTTGACAAGTATATGGAGACAGGCGGTTTCCCGGAAATAATCAGTGGGGAAGAAACTGCCGAGGAATACATAGACACATTGGTTTCAAATATTCTGGAAAGAGACATAGTGCAACGATTTAAGGTGAGATACAAAGATGCCTTTAAGTCACTGTCCTATCATCTTTTGAATAATGCCCCATGCGAAATTGTCTATACGGCTTTGCAGAAGACTTTTAATTTCAAAAATGACAAAACCGTTGAGAATTATGTCGGATACCTCTATCAGGCTTATCTCCTGAAACAGCTACGCAAATATTCCACTAAAAGTAGCGAGAGGATTCGTAACGCTAAATGCTACCCCATAGACGTATCTCTTATGAACGCCAGAAAGGGCGCCTTTGCAAAAGACAATTTTGGATGGCGGCTTGAGGCTTTGGTTTATCTGGAGTTATGCAGGAAATATGGAACCGGTTACGATATCTATTACCACAAAACAGACTCTTATGAAGTGGATTTCGTAGTTTGTCATCGGGCAACGGTAGTTGAACTTGTGCAGGTCTCCTATGACATATCCTCTGAAAAAACTCTTAATCGAGAAACTTCTGCTTTAGCGAAAGCCGGTACATCGCTCAAATGTGACAAATTAACTCTGGTCACTGCCTTTGAGGAGCGTATGTTGGATGTTAATGGACAAGTCATTAATGTCTGTGCTGCTTATAAATGGCTTCTGATATAGCTTAATTCTCGTCGCTCCGCCGTCAAATTCTCTCTTCTACAGCATATAAATACATGGTAGTGAACACTTGGCTACTGGCGGTTGTTTGATATGCTGAGTGCTGTAATGCCATAAGGTTTCAACCGAACTAATATGGTCATCGGTATTCAAATTCATCAACCCGTTAAACACCACCCCGCAAATGCCAAAACCTACGACATTACGAGATGTTGTGCCAATATTGTAAGACCTGAGGCAGCTTACGAAAGTTCCGTTGGTAGCTAAGCAGGATACAATTTTGTATAAGCGAATTGCCGAAGCAACCAGTAAGCTTTGCTCGATAGACATCGAAAACGCCATTATCGAATCCCATGCTTCCGGAGAAATCGGAAAGGTGCAAGCTGACCAAACCCGAATTTTCTGTGTTGAGATTGTGACAAGGATAGAGACATTCCAGAGCGTATTCTTTAAATTGGATAGAGATCGTAAAAATAAATCCAAGGCAGACATGATTGATCAGTACGAGAGTAACCACTTCCTTAAAGAAGTGGAGATGTTTTATATGTTTGCCGCTCATTATGAGTATGCGTTAAAGGCTTGCCACAAAATCCCTGTGCCTGACGACTGGACAATAGATAAATACAAACAGGAAATCGAGCAATTCCATATGGCCGACACCCGTGAAGGATGGCTTGAAAAGAAACGGGAGTTTCTTAAGAAATTACAGGAAAGCGTCGAATATGATGAATTTCTACTGAAGCCCTCTTTTGATGTGTACCATGAGTTGCGAAATGTCTGTCGCAAAGTATTTATTATGGTGGAGCGATACTTCCCACCAAGTGAAATTCCACTACATCCTAAATGCAGAGACGCTTTTATACAAAAGATGCAGGTTTGCAATGGTAGTTATCTGGCACCGGAACAACCTGTAAAAAAGGCTCTGACCAATACAAAATCATACCGCCAATGGGAAGAACCCTTATTCCCGATGATTCTTGTGTCGGAACTGTATGAGGTATGCGAAATGATATTTGAAGAATCGACAGAAACTCAGTTTCATTCATCGCTGAACCTTCATGGCAAGCATGAGCCTCTGAAGATAAAACCTAAGCAAAAAATCAAGGTGTGCTATCTCATTTCCAAGCTCTATGATATAGTGCCCGAAAAGCACAAGGTTGCATGGCGGGAGGACATCCTTTTGCATTTCGGCATAGATTCATCATATTACGAAAGTAAATATTCACATCCACGTGGTAGCGATGCCAGCAGGTCAAGCATGGCATTCGCCGATGATGTAGATGAAATCATCAAAAACCATAAAAAACGGGCTTGATAGTCCATGCGACTTATTATGGCCGAGATTGCCCAGAAATATATGAAGAAAATGGGTATCGTTGATACTCCATACTTTATTGTCCGTCATCTCGACAAGGATTATCCACACTGTCATATCGTGTTCAGCCGAATAGATAATCATGCCGAGACAATCTCCGACAGGAATGATTTCAACCGCAACCGAAAAGCTTGTCTTGACCTGACGAAGGAATATGGACTGCATATTTCCGAGGGTAAAAAGCAGACGAATGTCAACCGACTTCGCGGTGTGGAGAAAGTTCGTTATGAGATTTTCAATGCCGTTGACGCAGTATGGAATGATAAATCCGTCCATACTTTCGAGCAATTCGAGGCAAGGTTAAAGGCTTCGGGAGTCGGCATAGAATACAAATATAAGAGAGGCAGTAACGAATTGCAGGGGTTATGGTACACCAGAAAAGGTAAGCGTTTCGCCGCATCAAAGATTGACCGCCGGTTCAGTCTCAGCAATATTTCAAAGCATCTCGCCGCCAACAAGCCCCGCCATCCTCAGTCGCAATGGCTGTATGCCGACGGTTACATTGTGCCTATCGCATCATACAAAGGGGTGCGGTTCTTGACGCAGCAGATCAATGATTACGTTGCAGGTAAAGCTATCCGAGTTGACGGATGTCAGGAAGCTATGCCTGCTGTGTGGATAAAATTTAACCAGCAGCGCATGACTCCGGGAGTCTATTCATCGAATCCGGACTTAGCCGGACATGCCACATTCCAGTCGCAAAACTATGGCACTCGGTTATCCCATGTTTCAGCAGCAGGAACCACACAGCCGCAAGAAGGTTTCACTGACGGTAGTGCTTTACCCGATGATTTCAAACTGTGGCTGAGCCGTCATCCCGGACTTACCATAGAAGAGGCCCTTTACCGCTATCGTGAAGAACAAAAAGCCAAACGCCGCCGACAAGGGCCCAAACTGTAGTAATTTAATCCAATTCCACCGGGAGGATCAAGAGATTCTCTCGGCGGATTTTATATGTTTGACAACATGTTTTTACTCTACTGCCAAAAGTTGTCAGTAGAATTTATTAACTTTGTCGAGTAAATATGATTGTTTATGAAAATTCTACATCTCTCTGATACTCATGGAGCGCATCACCGGCTACAAGAATTGCCGGAGGCTGATGTTGTGGTTCATTCCGGAGATTTCTGCATGTTTGGCGAAGAAAGAGAAGCATTGGATTTCCTTAATTGGTTCTGCGATTTGCCTTATCGCCACAAGATATTCATTTGTGGCAACCATGACGATTGCCTGTATGGGAACGGCATAGGCGGTCTTGATGACAATGTGCATTACCTATGCAACTCAGGAATTGAAATTGACGGGCTGAAATTCTACGGTGTTCCTATGTTCATGGGAGATTGCGTGACAGAGCGTCAAAGTCGGAACTATGCCAAAATCCCTACTGATATTGACATCCTGATTACTCATTCGCCGGCCTACGGAATCCTTGATCTCGATGACGGCATCAACTATGGCTCTGAGGAAATCCTTTCAAAATTGGCGGAGCTAAATCTGAAAGCGCATCTTTTAGGGCACATTCATCGTCAGAATGGGATTACTAAGCAAAACGGCATTATCTTCTCCAACGGAGCGATAATGAACGATAACTACACGAATCTTAACACACCCAATATTATAGAGATATAAGCTATGTCAGTATCAAAGTTTAAGCGTGCCCTATGGGTATTGAAAGAGTTTGCTGATGCATCTCCCAGAGGTATCTCTGCGCAAGAGCTAAGCGACAAATGGGAATACTCATCAATGAACGATGAAAAGGAACCTGGAATTCCAGAACGAACATTTCACCGTATTCGTCGCGCCATCGAGAGCGCATTCGGTGTTGTCATTGAATGCATTAAAGGAACAGAACCTCGTTATCGGGTAGCATCTAAAGACCTTGAACCCGGAGATAACAGTCTGTTGAACTTGTTTTTGAATAAGGCAGAGGCAAAAGATGATGATAAATCCAAATCAGTCCGAGAAATTTTGGGTTTGATAATGTCCGGATCAGATATTCCATCACGAGATATGGAGGCTGTCAAAGACATTATATATAACCTCAGAAGAGTGCCATACGAATATGGGAAACAGCTTATGGATGCCGTTGCGTCCGGAAAAATTAACGGTGCCGACGAATGTGACTGGGACGAGGATTACAGGGGATATGTCTGTATCTGGAATGATGCAGACTATCATCGCACCCATTTATGGCTGTCGATAGGTATTTATTATGACCGCGTGCTGTTTTATGTTGTAACAAATGTCCAGAACAAAGAATACCGCGAAAGGATTTCTGATTTGCTTCAGATTAACAACGGTGAAATGTATCGAAGCGATTACTGGTGGTATGAACCGGCTGACAAATCTTTGTTTCAACTCGATTTTCAGACATTCCCCGATATGCAGGAAGTAAAGAGTCGCGTCGAACTGCTCATATCAAGAATAGCATCACTTCCCGAGGAGATTCATCATCCGGAGGAGTAAAAATTTAAAATTATTCTCTCCACTGACTACTTCTGGCAGTGAACTATTGTAATTTTGTGCTGTAAAACATAGTAAGCACCTGCGCATAATCCTTTGTGGTTCAAAAATAAATTCGTAACTTCGCGATATGAACCAATACCGTGAATATACGAAACAGACAGTTTAGAGCTACATAAGATATTGCACCACATGCAATGACAACCATCCGATTCGGTAAAATCTGGTAAATTCTACAAGGAATCATAAGATGGAAGTCAATGGCAGGTCGTGTATCCTCATCTGAGGGCGCAGGCTGCTTTTGCTTCAATCTGGATTCCGGGCTTACCAGAGCCTTACCGAAAGAGAGAAACAAAAGAGCGTTGTGTCCTCTTTTTATTGCGCAACCGGTATCCGACTCACCGTGAGAGCCGTAACCTAAAATATTTCAACAATGGCAATCTGGAAAGTTACAGCCAAGCGCAAATTCGACAGCGGAGTAGTCTCATTTTCTCCCGGCATGAGCGTTGAGATTCAGACCAACACGCTCTCGACTTCATTCTGGACTCAGGCGGTTTACCGCAAGGCAATCGGGGAGCGTTTCGTATCCGAATACGGATTGAAATGCCCGGTATCAAAGTTTGAGCAGCAAGTGAACAATGTGAATTTCGACTATACTTTGGTGTCGAAATAAACTATCATTATCAGTCAGGGAGACGGCAGATTTGTCTCCCTGACATTAGCAATAATCAAATTAAGTAAACTATATGGTATCATATCAATGGACAGTCAGGACCAAACGAGTGATAGGACGCCTCCCCATTGGCGCATGGGTTGAGATTACCAAGACCAATACCACAGCTAAACCGACACCTCTTGAGATATTCAGAGCTTTTGAGAGCAAATACGGAATAAAGATACCCACAGTCTCGACCGATCAATGTTTCGAGATCATTAAAAATTTCTGAAAATGGACAAAGTCATGATTCTTGCCATTGGCAATGCTGGTGGCAACATTGTAGAAGCAATTAGACGGGAGACGAAACATGCCGAGATGAAAAAAACTCAGTATGTCTTCGCAGACTGCAATGAGGATGATTTGAGAAAACGTGAAGCGGCTGGAGAAAAGATTGTCCTCCTTGATACATGCAGTGATTCCTTCCCGGCAGATGTTTTTAAGGATGCCGCGAAGCTAATAATCGTAGTAGGACTTGGAGGCCAGACTGGAACTAAGTTCGTGGAACTTGCGGCAACCGCAGCCAAAGATGCCGGAGTTGAAGATATTAAAGTTGTTGCCACAATTCCTTTCATCTTTGAAGGAGAAGACAAGCTTCAATATGCTGTCTCGGCAGCTCAACGTCTTTCTGCGATTAGTGGACTAAAGTTATCTGTTTTCAATAATGATGAACTAATGACGAAGTATCCGGATCTTAATTTCTTCAATGCTTTTGAAGCTGCGGACAAAGAAATTGGAGACATCATATCTAAACTGAAATGAAGCAATTAGAAGACATTTCTTCGCTGCTGAATGTTATTCAATCCAATGATGTCGAAGCATTGACATTGATGGAATATTGTTGTGCATGCTTATTAAGGGATGACTCACGACTTTTACGATTGTCCGATAAATGTCGTAAAATTGAAGAGTCTTTCAAAAAAACACTTCCGTTTCATTTGAATGTTATTTCGGCGGCGGCAAGAGGCCGGTTAAAAGAAACAGCCCACAGCATCATTCTGCATGATTTGTTGCATCATCCGGTCATTCTTTCATCATTCCTTGTAGAAATTGTAGGCATTGACGGAAATATGTTTTCTGTCTCGGATATTGAATACCCTGATAAAGACAGAATAGACCTAAGCTTACGGTCAAAAGAGAAGTATTTGATAATCGAAAACAAAGTAAACTCGGCAGAAGAACAAAAAGGACAACTTTACAGATATGCGACGCATGCTGAAGAAACTCATAAAAAAGAGGACATCATCATTCTGTATCTGAATCCTTCTTCGTACGAGGTTCCATCTCTTTACTCAAGAAGTAAAGATGGGAATGGAAATGAAGATGACTATGATACAGTAAATACTGAAAGAATTACAATCAAGAACTATAGATACGATATAATTGCATGGCTGAAGAAACTGGCAGATAATTCACAAATCATCAATGAAAGCGAGCCATATCTTAAAAGCGCCATATTGCAGTATATAGACTATCTCGAAGAATATTTCCAGACGAAAGACGAATATAAAGAACTACACGAAATGATAGAAAAAGAACTCAGAGCACTACTCGGAATTGAGGATAACCTATCCTTACAAACTCAGATAGAGATTCTCAACGACAAAAAATCAAGTCTTGAGAGATTGACGTCTGAAATCAGCGCATACCTCAACAAACTTCAAACGCAGCAGGCTGTAGAACGCCTTGAAAGTGTGGCCAAAGAATTAAACGAAAAATTCAAAGGGCAAATCACATTCAAAATGTACAATTTGCTGGAACCTGAGGTGGGATTCGATATTGAATTCAACAAACAAGTCATGCATGTCACAATCACATACACCTCTGCTCAGAAATACTGGTGGCGAGTGTATGCAACTCAAGGTATAGAAGATAGTACAAAACACAGCATTGAAGAACTGATAATTCCTGTAATGGGAAACGTCATCAATGGCAGCAAAGGAACATGGGATATCTATAAACAGACTTCTGAACAGAATTGCGGCTTACGCATAAGCGAACTTGCACAACTGTTTCAATGTAACGTAGATTTCAAGTTTCTTTAATCTTATGAGAAAAAGAGAAAATTGTATCGCAAAATGAGACACAGCTGTCGTAATTTTGCGGTACAACCACACCAGCCCGGTGGCGAAATTGGTCAGACGCGCTTTATATTAGATGGAAAGTGTTCCGGAAGGGACATTGCCGGTTCGAATCCTGCCCGGGCTGCAAAATAAACGAACAACACTATGGAAGAATTTACAAGACCTTTTACAGAGGAAGAATTTGACAAAGCATTCCGAGAATCGGGTTATCCGGAGATTGCAAGGCAGTATTGCCACGATATGATGTTAGAGAGATTTAACTCCCTGATGAGATATGAAATATCTCTGATGGATTTGAATGATTTACCAAGTTCGCTGAATGAGTTAAAGAAAGAATGTAGCTGGACGACCGATACCGTGCGCGAACAAGCCTGGATAGAACTTGTTAAATCCGGCGATATAGAAATTTATATCGAACAACGAAATCATGGTAACAGCCATGAATGGTCGGTAATCTTCTGCGAACAATGTTGCTCAAAAGAAGATAGTCTGAATTCCGACACTTATGCCGACACCTATCTTAAACGCCGTGAACTACACAGGACTAACGAGGGATCCGTTGGCAATAAAATCGGATACATGAGCATGAAGCCCGGAATCATATCTGATCCGGAAATCAAAAAGGCAGTAAGTTTTCTGGCTAAGGGGGAAGGTGATTTGGTTGAGCATTACATCGGATGCAAGATTTTTGGTAGATGTGGCAAGAATGTAAACGAGCTGTTCAATGAGGCTATGTATTATAAGAGACTTTGCGAGCAAATCATGGCTGATGGATATGATAAGGGAAGCGCTATACGCCATGCTGACAATCTTATTGATAAAGTAGATTATCCGGTATATATGACGGTATACAAGGAGTCAATGGGTCATGGTGCTACTCCGGACGAAGCGCACCGTTTGGCAGATTGTTGTGAGCACAATAGCGTTAATGGATATTTATTACTTGAAAGGCGTGAGTTCATGAAGGAATTTACAGAGCCATGGCAAAGAGAGATATATGCCCGATTGACAATCGACGAGATAAAAAAATCCGAAGGGGGACTCAGCACTCTCCATGAAAACGAAATTCGCGCATCCTTAGGATTAAGCCCCATTGACAAACCTCTTACATATGAAGATCAAGAATTTATACGTCTGAAGAAAAAATATCTGGACAATGGTCAGAATGAATATTTGGCAGAAAAGCGTGCGTATGAGGAAGTGTATGGTGATGACATCAACTCTCCGTTACCACACGGAAACAGAGCCCGAGACTTCAATCGTGAGATACTTCATTCGATGTTTCCTGACGATGATGTCGATTCCGAGGACTTTGAAGATGGAATTGATATGGAAGATTTTTCTCGTGATTGAATAATCCGGTTATTTATATAAAAATGATATGACTACTGAACATTCAAATTGGAACGGCTACGATGTCTATGGCGACATCGCTGAACTCGACGCGATTGTAGAATCAACAGGGTTCATCAATCTGGACAAAGATGATGTTATCGGAGTGCTTTCCGCTGAAGGTGAGAACTGTGTGGCAACAGGAACGGGCAATCGTATTGATGAAGCCTTTACTACGGCAATCAACGAGTTGCCATACTCTATAGGTAAGATAACCAATCTACTTATTAGTTTCCGTGGTGGCAACCTACAACCGAACATAGCGGATATCTCAAAGATTCCATCCTTCTTATCGGAGGTAAACCCCGATATGGATGTGAAATGGGGAATCGCTAAAGATGATACTTTAAGCGATTCATTCAAAGTCATTCTTGTCGCTTCAGCAAATCAATAATAATGGAGAGTCAGAATCTTTGCAATTTTCTTTGGCTAATGGTCTGAACCTCCTATATTCGATACAAATATAACCCACTGACATCTTTTGACAGTCTGTGGTATTAATTTTGCTCCAAAATTAGATTAACATGGATAGGGATCAGATTACTGAGGAAGAAAGACGGCAACTCGCAGAAAAAAGGAAGCAAATACGCAGAGAGAATGCGCAACGGTTTGCTGGTTTGCGAGACTTTATCGTCGAGCAGCGCAAGGAAACCATAGAAATGATGCGTCGCCGTCACGCCTACTATACCAAGCTAATTAATGATGGCAAAATCAAAACTGCCCAAGAATTCTATGATAGATTCAAAGAGCATTTTGAAATGTATGGAATCAAATTGGAACTCTCCGATGATAAGTCGAATTGTTCAATCTACCTTGAACTTGGTGATTACGATTATGAGCAATACTGGATAGAAAACGGCTCGAATGATGGTTTTGCATCGGTCAGTCCTGATGTTGCCTTCAAAGATTTGTTTACAAACCTTGAAGTCAATATATTTACAGGGGAATATCTTTAACAAAAAGACTGACAGCTTTTGGCTGTGCGTTGCTATATCTTTGCAATATGATTTATAGAGATTATTTCATCAACTCCAATTTTGAGGATGTATGGCACACGCTTCAGACGTATTACAATGAGTCTGCAAGTGTAAGAAATCTGTATAAGACACTGTTCTATACCGTCCGCAATCTGCCCGTGGACAATGCTCATGCAGGTACACCGCTGAAGATTGAATTCGATTTCGAGAATATGCTTCATATATCCGGAACTCCCGATCCTTTAACGCGAGTTCGGGATAAGCGATTCCCCAAGAAAGTTGAATCGGCAACCTGAAA
>OGNF01002924.1_pt1 | contig 12141 bp, 9 predicted proteins | sample 1573321 | NCBI WGS metagenome assembly OGNF01 (sample SAMEA2581911, study PRJEB24529) | metagenome | biome: Human gut stool | place: China | collected 2011
GAAATTTCGCGAGTTGAAGAAGGAGCGATGCGAGCATCGTGACTGATGAGACTCGGCGAAATTCACCGAAAAGCCACCGGTCAAAGCGCAAATAATTAAGAAATGTAAAAATATAGCTCTGTTTAAGATGTCAACATCTGCAAGGATATTAGCTCTCACTCGCAGCTGCACCTGGGATTCAGCCTTGCAGCCGAAGGAGCATAGCGAGCTATGTGACTGAGGTAAAAGGCTGAAGCACAGGTGCAGCTGCGACCCTGACGTTAATATTTTTTGAGGAACAAGGCCTAAAAAAAGTTGCCCGGCTAATATCGTGCCTTGCGGCCCGTTATATCAGCAACAAACACAAATCATAAACATACTTATGCTTAAGAAACTGATACTCATCCTTGCAATCGCCATAGGGGCTTCTGCAGCCTCTGCGAAGCTGCCGCTGGACAAATACACCATCAAGCGCGAAAATCTGCCTGAAACGGCCCGTACGATGCTCTCAGAGCATTTCCCCAAGGCAAAGGTGAGCATGATAAAGGTCGACCGCCATCTGCTGCGCAAGACCGACTACGACGTGAAACTGACCAACGGCACCAAGATAGAGTTCAGCAACAAGGGGGAATGGACCTCCATAGACTGCAAGAAGGGCAGCGTGCCCGAGACTCTGGTGCCCAAGGCTATCCGCACCAATGTGGCCAAGCGCTGCGGCGACGTGAAGATAGTAAAAATCAGCCGCTCGCTTGCCTATTACACCGTTGGCATCAGCTCCGGCAAAACCCTGAAATATGACAAGCTCGGAATCTACCAGGGCGAGCTGACCGATCGGGAGGCGGAAGCCGAGAATGGAGAGGAGAGTGAGGAGAGTGAGGAGAGTGAGGAGAGTGAAAGTGAAGAGGTAGGGGAGAGCTGAGCCTCAACCCGAAAGCTGAGAGGAGAGAGAAAAGAAAGAAAGGAAAAAGAGCCGCAGCCTTATTGAAGCCGCGGCTCTTTTTAGGTTAGAGTTATTGGTTATCAGGTCTTGTAACCGTTAAGCCTTTCGCTTTAAGTAAGTTCAAAAAATTAGTTTATTCTTGTTTGTGTGAATTTTAAAAATCAGGCTTGTGTAATTTTGGAGTCTTTTGAGCCTATTTTGAGTTTTCACTCAGTCACTTAGCTCGCTAAGCTCCTTCGTTCAAACTCAAAATCCATCTCAAAATACTCTCAAAATTCCTACAAGCTAATTTTTCTCACTTACTTATCGAAAAATCGGTTATTTGCCCAACAGGGCCTTGACGGCGCCGGCGAGCTGGGCGTCGATGCCCCGGAGCACGTCTGCCGGCTGGTTGTAGATGAGGATGTCGGGGTCGAGCTGCTGGTTCTCGAGCATGTTGCCGTTGCGGTCGCGGCTGGTGACCTGGGGCACGCCGAAGACTATCTGCGGGTCGACCTGGGTCTCCCACCACACTGCCGTCATGGTGCCGGGCACGGGAGCGCCGACGAGCTTGCCCAGGCCCAGGGTCTTGTAGACGTAGGGGGTGCCGTGGGCGTCGGAGTAGTTGCACTCGTTGACGAGCATTGCGCTGGGCTTGGTCCACTGCGAGAAGGGGTCGGAGCCGATGTACTGGCCGCGGGGGGCGTAGTCGACGTATTTCTTGCCGGAGAGGAGCAGGGCGACGTCGTTGTGGAGCCATCCGCCGCCGTTGTAGCGGGTGTCGACGATGAGGGCGTCGCAGTTGCGGTATTTGCCGAGTGCCTGCTCGTAGACTTCGCGGAACGAGGGTGAGTTCATACCCTGGATGGATACGTAGCCGATGCGGCCGCCCGAGAGGCTGTCGACGATGGCCTGGTTGCGTGCCACCCAGCGGTCGCGGAGCAGTTCGCGGTTGCGGCCCTGGCTGATGGGCTTGATGGTGATGGCCTTGGCGGTGCCGTCGGGGAGAGTGAGGTCGAGGCGGGTGTCACGGCCTGCCTTGCCGGCGAGCAGGGGGAAGTAGTCCTGGCCTGCGCGGACGGGGCGGCCGTCGATGGCGGTGATGACGGTGCCGGGCTTCACTTCGGGCTTGGTGGAGAGGGGGCCCTTGGCGAGGACTTCGGCGATGCGGAGGCCGTCGCCGTCGTAGTCCTCGTCGTAGAAGGCGCCGAGGCAGGCTGTGGCGTCGAGGGAGGACATGGAGCCGTAGGCGCGGCCGCCGGTGTGCGAAGCGTTGAGCTCGCCGAGGACTTCGCTGAGGACTTCGGCGAAGTCCTGGCGGTTGTTGATGTAGGGGAGGAAGCGGGCGTAGTTGGCCGTGGCGGCCTCCCAGTCGGTGCCGTGGAGGCTGACGTCGTGGAACTTGTTGTTGACCAGCGCCTTCATGTGGCTGTAGATGTAGTCGCGCTCGGCGGGGGCGGAGTAGGTGGAGCGGGCGTCGAAGTCGATGGTCTTGACTTCGTTCTTGCTTATGTCGAAGCTCTTGACGCGGCCCTTGTTGAGGGTGAAGAGCTTGGTTCCGGCGGTGTCGGGCACGAGCTCGCCGTATCCCCAGCCTTTCTTGAGGAGCTTGGAGGTGCCCTCCTTGAGGTCGGCCACCCAGAGGTCTCCGTCGTCCTCGAATGCGGCTACGTAGTAGAGCTTGTCGCCCTTGGGGCTGAGCCAGTAGTCGCCGAGGGCGGAGGAGTTGGGGGTGAGGCGCTGGCGGCGGTCCTTGCGGTTGGCGAAGTCGAGGGGCGCCTTGGCGGGCTTTGCGGCCTTGTCGGCCTTCTTTCCCTTTTTCTTGTCCTCTTTCTTGTCCTTGGCGGCGGCTTTCTTGGCGTCTTTCTCGCGCTGCTCGTCGAGGGCTATCTCTTCCTTGGTGCGGTTGAATTTCTCGTAGGCGGCGGGGTCCAGCCACATCACGAAGACATCCTCCTGCGAGCCCCAGGAGCCGTGTGAGCGGTAGCCGTTGCGGTCGGAGGAGTAGAGGACGCCTCGGCCGTCGGGTGTCCAGCGGGCGTTGCCGTCGGAGTATCCGGACTCGGTGAGGTTGATGATCTGCTTGCCGTCGGCGCTGACGGCGGCGACGTCGGAGTTGTTCCAGCCTCCTTGGCCGATGTAGCCGTTGAAGAGGAGCCACTCGCTGTCGGGATGCCATCGGTAGCTCTGGTCGCCGTCGACGTAGGAGTAGGCGAACTTGCCGGGCATGACGGTGGTGACGGAGCCTGTGGCCAGGTCGAGCACGCATAGCTCGGTGCGGTCGCGCAGGAATGCCACCTTCTTGCCGTCGGGGCTGATGACGGGCTGGAAGGCGTTGCCGGCGCCGGTGGCCAGAGGGGTCTCGGTGATGGTGGCGGCGTAGGCGAAGGAGGGGTCGTCCTTGCCGATCTCGGCCTTGTAGAGCTGCCAGCGTCCGTCGCGCTCGGAGTCGTAGACGATGAATCTGCCGTCGGGGCTGAAGCATACGTCGCGCTCCTGGCCGGGGGTGGCGGTCACCTGGCGGGTGGTGGAGTAGTCGGCGGGGGTGACGAAGATGTCGCCGCGCACCACCACGGCCACTTCCTTGCCGGAGGGGGCGACGGCCATGTTTGAGGCGGAGGTGCGGCGCACGTTCTGCTCGGAGCGCTCGGGGTTGTCGGCGGTGATGCGCACGTCCAGGCGCACGGGCTGGCTGTCGGCCGAGGCCATGGTCCATATCTCGCCGTTCTGGCTGAAGGCGATGCGGCCGTCGGGGGCGACGGTCAGTGAGCGCACGGGGTTGCCCTTGAAATGTGTGAGCTGGCGGGACTGGCCGCCGGATAGGGTAGTGGCGTATACGTTGAGGGTGGAGTCGGCCTCGCTGACGTAGTAGAAGCTGTCGCCCCGGCCCCACTGTGGGTTGACGCTGTGGTAGGGGGTGCGGGTGAGCTGGCGGAAGACGGGATTCCCCTTGAGGGCGCCCTCCACGAGCCAGACGTCGCTGGTGCCGGACGACTGCTCGTGCTTGCGGAACTTGTCCTCGAAGCCTTTCTTGTCGGTGTACAGGATTCGGCCCTGCGCGTCGACGCTCAGGGCGTCCGACGGGAGGCTGAGCAGCAGCCTGGGGCGGCCTCCGGCGGCGGGCACGGTGTAGAGCTGGTTGAAGACGTAGCCGTTGATGGCCTGGGGCGAGGGCATGATGTTGCCGGCGAAGATGACGGTGCCGTTGTCGGCGAATGCCAGGGGCACCTCGCTCCCGGAGTGGGTGGTGAGGCGCAGGGGCTGTCCGCCTGCGGCGTCGACGATGTAGATGTCGGTCGAGCCCATGCGGTCCGAGCCGAAGGCGATCTTGCGGCCGTCGGGGCTCCATACGGGGCGCGAGTCGACGGCGGGGTCGGTGGTGATGCGCGTGGCGGCGCCGCCGGCGAAGGGCACGGTGTAGATGTCGCCCCGGTATGTGAAGGCGATGGTCTGGCCGTCGGGGCTGATGGCGGTGTTGCGCAGCCACAGGGGATTGGCCTGGGGGGCCGCCATGGCGGCGGCGCCGAGTGCCGACAGCGCTGCCGCTAAGATAAGCTTGTTCATGTATGTCGGGATGATAAGGTTATGCTATGAAGTTGTTTCTACTTATTTGCGAATCTGAAAATTTATGAAGTTGTTCTAATGATTAACTTCTCTTTGTCAATCTTTCAACATCTATCCGGTGTATTTCCATCCACTCATCGGTCACGATGCCCGCATCGCTCCCTCTTCGTGTATGAAAATCCCCTCGGATATATGCTGAAATCTTAACAAAGAAATAAGTCGAAACAATTCTATATGAAGCGGATGAGCGCGGGACGGAGCACTCGCCAGCGTCCGCCCTCGAAGATGGCGGTGCCGGGGGTTACGGTGTCGACGCTCTCCTTGCCGTAGGTGTCGGTGTCCTTGAGCTCGCAGCTGACGGCCATGAGCAGGTCGGGGTTGGCGAGCACTCGCGAGGCCACCTCCGGGTCGTCGGCCACGGTGTATGTGCCGGAGACGTTGTCGGTCGTCTGGAGGCGGAACAGGGAGTGCTGGGGGTTGAGGCTGCGCTCTGCGCGCACGAACATGCCCTCGCGGTTGGCGCGCCCCAGGTATATGATGCGCTGGCCTGGGCGGGGTGCGGGCTGCGTTTCCGCGTGTCGGGCGGGTCCGGCCTGTCCGATGCCGGGATGCTGCTGCTCGCGGCGCTGCGTGTAGCGGTCGTTGAGGGTTACCACGGGCGCGTGCTCCTCGGCGTGGGCCTGGGGGCCGAGGGCGGTGGTGGCGCCGGTGCGGGCGCGGTCAGCGTCGGCCTTCTCCTTTTCGGACTTGAGGTAGTTGATGTGGTACTTGTATTCCTCGCAGGCGCGGCGCAGCTCGCGGTTCTCGGCGCGGAGGCTCTCGATGACGCGCTGCGGGTTGTCGTCTGGCTCGAGCTCCGGCTCCACGCGGGAACGGCGATGGGTATCTCTATCTTCGCGGCGCTCGGTGGGGCGCGACGGGGTGGCGGGGGCGGAGAGCGGGTCGGGCCTGCCGCTTACGGACCTCTCTTCTCCGCGGCTTGCGGGTCTCTCTTCTCCGCCGATCACGAACCTCTCTTCTCCGCGCTTCTCCTTCTCCTGCCGGCTGAAGTAGCGGGCGGCGTAGACTACCAGCACCACCACCAGCGCCACCAGGATGCAGAGTATGACTATGTATACGGTGTTGGAGCCGGACGATGCGACCTCCTGCTGCTGCGGCTGCTGTGCCATCAGTGAGTCCTCGGCGGCGCTGAGGGCTGAGTCGGCCTCTGCCTGCCTGGTGTCCATGGCGTCGGGCAGCACTGCCGCCGGAACGGAGTCGGCGGGCGCCTGCACGGCCACCGGCTCCTCTGCGGGCTGTTCTTCGGGCTGCCGGGCCTGCGTGTCGTCGGCGGGCCTGGCGGTCCCGGACGGCGCCTTGACGGCCATGGCGCTGATGCGCTTCTTCACCTGCGAGCGGGCAAAGCCCGTGGACTGGTAGTTGCCGGGTGCGGACACGGCTTTCTGCGCGTAGTCGGAGAGCTTCTCCTTGTCCCACGACTCGTAGCCGGACGTCGACGGCAGCTTGCGGTTGAACAGCTCCAGGTTGTCGCGGTCCTTGTCGTTGCGGAGCTTCGCCCTGAGGGCGGAACGGGAACCCACGCTGACCTTGTCGAGATAGTCGGAACCCGGGTTGGCGTTGCGGAGGTACACGATGGCGGCGTGGGTCCTGGCCTGCTCGAGCTCTTCGGGCGTGACGGCACGCGAGCCGGCCGCGAAGGCCGCCAGCAGCGTCACGAGGGCGAATATGCGTTTCATCATCATCGGTTAATAGACACTTTGGCGCAAAGTTACGAAAATTCCCGCAACGGTGCAAAGCCTCTGCCGCCACCCTCCGGCGCGGGTACGGCAGGCAGCCGGCAGCCAACCCTGCGGGAACCGTAAAGCGAGTCCGCCGATACCCACGAACCGGCGGACTCGCATGCGGGCGGTATGCCTTATTTCAGGCCGCGGGAAGTGTATGGAGCCTTGGAAAGGTCTATGCTCAGACGGAATGTCGTGGCTCCCTCGAGCTCCTTGTCCACTACTATGCAGCCGTTGAGGTCCACAGGAGTTCCGGCCTTTACCACAGCCGAGGTGCCGAGATTTTCCGCAGGGAGGACGCCAATCTCGTTCATGTGCCTGAGCACATTGCCGTCCTTGTCGAGAATGTCGAGGGCGACGGGCATGGTGACGGTCACGGTCACCTTGCCGCCGCTCAGGAGTTCCTCGCCTTTGAGGTCGGAGGGATCGGCTTTGAGGCTGAGGTCGGCTGAAGCCACCACCTTGCCTTCCAGCTTGAACATGGGACGAAGGTGGTTCATCCCGTCGAAGAGGAGAGTGATCGGCTCCTTGATGGCGAGCTGCGACGCTTCTGCCTCGCAGGGCGCTTCCCTGCCGCTGAGCCCGGTGGCGTCCGCCTCGATCTTCCGGGCGGTTTCTTCCTTGAGCCTGTCAGCTTCCTCTTGCCTGGATTGGTAGTTGTGCTCGTTCATGGAGCCTGTCAGCTTATCTGACTTTTCCTCGTAGTTCTGCTGGGCGGAGATGATGTCTCCGAACAGGCCGGAAGACGAGGAGCCGCCTCCGCAGGAGGCCAGGGTGACAGCCAGTGCGCATAGCACGGCTGCGGGAAAGGTTGCTTTCATGATGTGATGTTTATTTGTGGTGGTTGGATTATCGGGCTGGCTGCTGAAATTCCGTGGCCGTGCCGAACTTACCGACGCCTCCGTTGGCGGGAATGGAGCCGGGGCATTCCCTTGTGTGAGGTCGTGGTCTTTGACAACGATGATGTCCCTTTGTGCGGAAATAGTCTCTGCGTTCATGTACCGGTTTGGGATGGCCGATGATTTCGCTGCAAAGTTATGCAGCAATTCAAAGCCCGTCAATCACGGTTTTCCGTGATTTTACGGTAGGCGGCAGATTTTATATGGACTTTAAATAGCAGTGCGTGGCTCAAATTCGCGTTCAAGGCATACACATGGTGCGTTGGCTGACAATCGAAACGGTCGGGATACGCCCGGCGCAGCCATAATTAACGCCGGCGAGAGTGCCGGTCCGCGCCTGCGGGCCGACATAAGGAGCGCCGATTGCGGAATTTTCGCTAACTTTGCGCAAAATTTGGATATTCAATGGCACTAAAATGCGGCATAGTAGGCCTGCCCAACGTCGGCAAGTCCACCCTCTTCAACTGTCTGAGCAACGCCAAGGCCCAGTCGGCTAACTTCCCTTTCTGCACCATCGAGCCCAACGTGGGCGTCATCCCCGTCCCCGACGTGCGCATACAGCGCCTCGTGGAGCTGTGCAAGCCCAGGTCCGTGGTCCCGGCCACGGTCGAGATCGTGGACATCGCCGGCCTGGTCAAGGGTGCCAGCAAGGGCGAGGGCCTCGGCAACAAGTTCCTGGCCAACATTCGCGAGACGGATGCCATCCTGCACGTGGTCCGCTGTTTCGACGACGACAACATAGTCCACGTCGACGGCTCCGTCGACCCCGTGCGCGACATCGAGGTCATCAACACCGAGCTCCAGCTCAAGGACCTGGAGACGGTGGAGGCGCGCATGGCCAAGGCCGAGAAGGCAGCCCGCTCCGGCGACAAGACCGCCCGCGCCCTCATGGCCGTGCTCGAACCCGTCCGCCAGGCCCTGCTGCAGGGCCGCAGCGCCCGTACGGCCGAGCCCGAAGGCGACGACGACCGCCGACTCTTCCGCGAGCTCATGCTGCTCACTGCCAAGCCCGTGCTCTACGTCTGCAACGTCGACGAGGGCGCCGCCGCCTCCGGCAACGAGTATTCCGCCCGCGTGGCCGGGCTGGCCCGCGCCGAGGGCGCCGAGACGCTCGTCGTGGCCGCCGCCGCCGAGGCCGACATAGCCGAGCTCGACACCGAGGAGGAGAGAGCCGAGTTCCTCGAGGCCCTGGGCCTGGAGAGCAGCGGCGTGGCCCGCCTCATCCGCGCCGCATACGCCCTGCTCGGACTCCGGACATACTTCACCGCCGGGCCCGACGAGGTCCGCGCCTGGACCTTCCGTCGAGGCACCAGGGCACCCCAGGCCGCCGGAATCATACACACCGACTTCGAGCGCGGCTTCATCCGAGCCAACGTCATCAAGTACGACGACTACGTGTCGCTCGGCTCCGAGGCCGCCGTGCGCGACGCCGGGCGCCTGTCCGTGGAGGGCAAGGACTACGAGGTGCAGGACGGCGACGTCATGCATTTCCTCTTCAACGTGTAGGGACGGGCGGCCCACGCGCCGCGCTGCAGCGCGGCGCGGACCCTCGTCGCCAACCCTCGTCTCCCGGCCTTTTTCCGCTTTTTTCAACGATTCGAAGGTCGGCTAGAATGTTAATTATCCTTAAAAATTTCCTTTTTTACCCATTCTTTATTGCAATTTTTCTAAAAGTAACATAACTTTGCGGTGACAAAATCGTCCCGGCCAAAGACTGGGCCTCGAGTCGTTCTTGCTTAAAGCAGAAACAAATCAACTATTGCAGGTCCTCCGGGGCCTTTTGAAACAACCTCACACCCGCAACCGCAATGACGAGCAATCCATCACTCTCGCCCTCTTGTCATACACCGATGCACACCCCCGCCGCGCACAGAGCCGCGGCCGCTGCGTCCCACCGACCCCATACACGCGGCCATGCCCTGCGGCACGGCCCCCTTCCCTCATGCCCCGCCCATATGCGCCCATGACCGCCCCCGCGACGGCCACGGGGCGCCTTGTACGTTGCAGACCTTTCTGTGGCGGCACACCTCTCCATTCCATTGTTGTTCTTCATCTCCGAACTCATGCGTAAGCTGACCGAATAATCCATTTCATTACTTTACAGTTAGTATGCGACACCTTTCGCCGTGAGGCGCGGGGTGTCATTTTTTCCCTCCCCGGCACCCGGCCCGCCACTCCCGTCGCTCTCGCGCCCCCTTGCCCGGACGCAAAAAAAGCCGTACCTTTGTGGCGACATGCGAGAAAAGAACGTGATACTCGACTACCGCGAGCCCAAGCCGCACCGACTGCGCCGCATAGTGTGGTGCGTCGTCAACGCCACCCTGTTCCGCGTGCTGGCCCGCCCGCAGCTGCGGCGCGTCCGCAACGCCCTGCTGCGCCTGTTCGGCGCCAGCGTCCACCCGCAGGCGCAGGTCTACGAGTCGGCCAAGATCTTCGCGCCCTGGCAGCTGACGCTGGGCCGCTGCACCATAGGCCCCGGCGTGGAGCTGTACAACAAGGCCCCCATCGCCATCGGCGACGACACCGTGGTGAGCCAGCGCAGCTTCCTCTGCACCGCCTCGCACGACATCTCCTCGCCCATGATGGCCCTGGTGACCGGACCCATCACCCTGGGCGACCGCGTGTGGGTGGCCGCCGAGGCCTTCATCGGCCCGGGCGTCACCCTGGCCGACGGCGCCGTGGCCGGAGCACGGGCCGCCGTCTTCAAGTCCGTGCCCGAATGGACCGTGGTCGGAGGAAACCCGGCCCGCCAGATCGGCACCCGAAAGCTCAGAGACCATGATTAAGAAGGACATCACGGAGCTGACAAGGACCACCGTAGCCGAGTACCGGGAGGCGGAGAAGGCCCGGGTGTGCCTGGTGGCCGACAACGTCCGCAGCCAGCACAACGTCGGGGCCATGCTCCGCACCGCCGACGCCCTGCGCATAGCCGAAGTCCACCTGTGCGGCATCAGCCCGACACCGCCCCACCCGGACATCCACAAGACTGCCCTCGGAGCCGAAGAGTCCGTGGCCTGGCGGGCCTGGCCCGACACAGTCCGGGCCCTGCGCCGCCTCAAGGACGAGGGGTGGACACTCTGCGCCCTGGAGCAGGCCCACGGCTCCGTGCCGCTGCACCTGTTCCGCCCGCCCCGGGACGCGAAAATAGCCCTGGTGGCAGGCAACGAGGTCGAGGGCGTCGGCGAGGAGGCGCTCTACCTGTGCGACCACATCCTCGAGATACCACAGTTCGGCACCAAGCACTCCCTCAACGTCTCCGTGAGCGTCGGCATGGCGCTCTACCAGCTCGTCATCCTCGACGGCCTCTGAGAAGGCGCCCACGGACTTTTGAACTTTTTTAATAGGGAGGGAGCGACCCCGGCGCCCCGGCGCGGTGTTATACAAGTAGCTATGAAAATACTTACGTCAATCGCCATCCCGGTGCTGCTGATGGCCGGGGCACTGCTCCAGGTGCCGGCACGCAGCGGCGACGACATGTTCGAGAAGGCTGTGGGCATCATCAAGAAATACGAGGGCATGAGCACCCCCCGGCACTGGCCCTTCGTGGGCCACGGCCACCTGGTGCTCCCCGGCGAGAAGTTCTCGCGCGCCAGGGCCCTGACGGCCGCCGAGGCCGACGACCTGCTACGCCGCGACCTGCGAAAGCTCTGCTCCCGGTTCAGCCGCTACGGCCGCGACTCGCTCATCCTGGCCGTGCTGGCCTACAACATAGGCCCCGGCAACGTGCTCAAGTCCCGGGTCCTCAAGAAGCTCGCCTCGGGCGAGCGCGACATCAAGGAAAGCTACCTGGCCCACTGCCGATACCGAGGCAAGGTGCTGCGCAGCCTGCAGAAGCGCCGCGCCGAGGAATACCACGAGCTATACCTCGGCGACCCCCTCAACCACAGCCTCAACAAGCATTAACCCGCCACACCACTGACAATGTCCGCACTCAGACTCAGACACACCCTGCCGGCGGCAGGCATGGCGCTGGCCGCCCTGCTGCCGGCCGCCGGCTGCCGCAGCAGGCAGGACCGCGCCCAGGCCGAACACGACGCCGTGGAGGCCATACAGAAAAGCGACTCCGTGCCCGTGATCGCCAAGCAGATAGTGCGTGCCGTTGCCGACAGCGACGCGCCCGCCTTCGCCCGCCTCGTAGACTATCCCCTGGAGCGCCCGTACCCCCTGCCCGACGTCGCCGACGAGCACGCCATGATCTCCTACTACCCCGTCCTGGTCGACGACTCCCTGCACCGTGTCGTGACCACCTCTCCGCCGTCGGCCTGGAGCCAGTTAGGCTGGCGCGGCTGGACGCTGCTCGACGGCCGGTACCTGTGGGTCGACCAGTCCGTCTACAGCGTCAGCTACGTGTCGGGCCGCGAGCGGGTAATGCTCGACTCGCTGGTGCGGCTCGAACTGGCATCGCTGGCTCCGTCGCTGCGGGGCGACTGGATCCCGGTGATGTGCCTGCGCGCCGTTGGCGGCACCGCCGTCTACCGCATAGACCTGGCCAAGGGAGCGCATAAGGGGCCGGCCTACCGCCTGGCCAAGTTCACCTCGCCTGCCGTCATGCGCCAGGCTCCCGCGCTGACCATGACAGGCTATGTGGCCGTCGAGGGCAGCTCCGGCATCGCCACCTACCACTTCAGGGCCTGCGACGGCGAGACGGTCTCCTACACCCCCTTCCCGGCCGACGGCAGCCAGCCTACGCTCGACGCCACCCTTCCTTCGGGCCGAGACACCGCCATCGCCGTCAGCCCGTCCCGCTGGCTCGACCTGCTGCCCAAGAAGTAGGCGCGGGCACCTCCATTCGTCCCCGCATTGCCGCAAGGGACCCAAGAACACGGCCCTATTCTTAAAAAATGTTAAGAATAGGGCCTGCCTATTGTCGGTCTCGGGAAAAGGCATTAACTTTGCACTCGCAAACGGCACTACTGTTTGCGCAAATGTTGTCCATAGAAAGATGGTGCCATAGCTCAGTTGGTAGAGCAAAGGACTGAAAATCCTTGTGTCCCCGGTT
>OGNF01002925.1_pt1 | contig 12141 bp, 10 predicted proteins | sample 1573321 | NCBI WGS metagenome assembly OGNF01 (sample SAMEA2581911, study PRJEB24529) | metagenome | biome: Human gut stool | place: China | collected 2011
AGATCCTTCAAGGATGTGTCGCACATGAATGAAACGCTTATTTCCAACTGGAACCGCATGGTCGGCCCAGAGGATATCGTGTTTCACCTGGGCGATTTCTGTCTTGGCGGTTCTGCCGAATGGATAAACATACTGAATAGGCTGAACGGGAAAATATACCTTATTTCCGGCAACCACGACATCAAGAACCTGAGACAGAATTACACGAAATACTTCGAGCAGATAGCGATGCAGATGTATATCGAGGTGGATAAACAGAAAATTTATCTGAATCACTGTCCGTTCCTTTGCTACGACGGCTCATACGATGACACCTGGCAGCTTTTCGGACACGTGCATACCCGCAGGGACAATACCGGAAATGATGCATCGCGGCTGAGTATGCTTCTTCCTACACAATATGATGTCGGAGTGGACAACAACGATTTCACTCCGGTTTCATTTGCGCAGGTGAAGGCAATCATAGGGAAACAGATTGAACAATCAAGGAAAGGAGAACAGTAAGATGAAGATACAATACAGGTTTATTGAACATCAAGAAATGAGCGTAAGAAAGATTATAGATAGAAAGTTTCTTGCCGATTTGGCGAAAGAGGTCGGTTTGAATGCCTCGCATTTGGAGGCGTTGGGAGAAAGCCGTCAATGGGAGATTGTCGTTGGTGGCGATATGCTTGAGCGGCTGGTTGAGATTCAACATCGGTTCGAGCGGCTGGCTGTAATGGGCGATGATGAGTACCGGGGATTCTATATCGAAGTACCACGGCCTACGCCGGAAGAGTGGGGGGATGCCGAGGAATTGGTCGCTTCGGGGGAATATGATAGCCGTGAGGCATTCTTAGCCGACTGGCTTGCATTCAACCCAATGGAGACCAGGTTGTTTCATGTTGCTTCAAGCCGATACGGGGATTTCCGGTCAATCCGTGTTACGGACCGGAAGCGAACCAGTTTTATCATTACGAATGACTCCAAGTGTACGGATGCAGGGCCAGATGACACGTGGTGCAGGGAGAATCTAACCCGCCTCTTCGATTATCTGGAACGGATGATTGATGTCATTGTCGCTAATCCCGACGGGTTCAACGATTACGTGGCGCATAACCTGCCGTACCAACAGCGTATAGGACGGATTGCACAAAAGGAATTCAATCGCATTGTGCCAAATTTCAAAATTGAAGTGGAAGATAGGGAAACGGCCATCAAGGCATTGGAGGACTCTGTACACGGGCATTCTTCCCCTCTTTTAGAAACCATGACCATACGAAAGTATTGTACCTATTTCCGCATTGCCAATGAGGTGTATGAGGCTTATCACCGGAAGCGGGGACTCAGGGGACGTATCCATACAGATCCGCAAGATGTTCCTGAAGAATTGCGTGATGTGGTCTATTATAAGCAGAAAAAGTTCGTCGATGTGACGGAAATGTACGACATTGACAGTCCGGAGGATTTCATGCGGTTCGCAACTGACCATTACGGAGAACTGGGCCTTTCACGTCTGAATATCTTTGCCTCAAACTACCGGCAGCAGGGATGGAAAATTGTTGTTTCCAACAGTTATTCTGCCAATGCCGGATTGGCCATCGAAGTGGCGACAGCCTTGTATAAGGCCGGGGCACCGCTGCTGATATATGACGCAGAGAAGTTCCTGAGAATCATGCTCGAAGAGGATTATGTACGGCTTGTTCCCGACTCCTATCATAACTATATGGGCTATCAGGAAGAGGGTGCCGTCTACGAACTGCCCTGGGAATACGAATGTTCGGACGATTCTAATTCGGTTCTGACTAAGGAGCAATATCAGGCGATTGTCTCACTTGCAGAATGGCAGCAAGAAGAAAGGATAAGCATACATTAAAAAGAGTATGACAGAAAAAACAACGCGCAAATTATATCCGATACAACCTTGATACTATTGAAAGAAAGTTTTACTTTTACTTCAAAAATCGGATATAATCAGCCAAATCTCCATAATTTTATGAGATTTGGCTGATTATATGATTAATTTGTTCTATATTTGTGAAGACAAAATTCTATAGTTATGATAATAGGAAGAAAAGAAGAGCAGAAAATATTGCTTTCGGCAGCACAGTCGGAGTACTCGGAGTTGATAGCAGTCTATGGTCGTAGACGAGTAGGCAAGACATATCTGATTCGTGAAACATTTGGCTATAAGTTTACATTCCAGCATACTGGCCTGGCAAATGCCAAGACAAAAGACCAACTGTTCAGTTTTGCCATTTCACTTCGTGATGCCGGATACGATGATTGCCCAATACCGCAATCGTGGTTGGAGGCATTCAGTCTGTTATCTCATTTCCTAAAGAATTCGACAGATGAGAAAAAGATAATCTTCCTGGACGAGCTTCCATGGATGGATACACCTCGTTCAAATTTCATTTCTGCTTTTGAACATTTCTGGAATGGATGGGTATCGGCCAGAAAGGATATTGTTCTGATTATTTGCGGTTCTGCTACATCGTGGATTATCAACAAAGTGATTAATGACCATGGTGGACTTCATAACCGTGTTACACAACGCATAGCACTTCAGCCTTTTACTTTGCGTGAGTGTGAAATGTTTGCTCAAAACAGAGGTCTTGAAATGAGCAGGTATCAAATAGCCGAGTGCTATATGGTGTTGGGAGGCATACCTTTTTATTGGAGTATGCTTGAAAAGGGGCTCAGTCTTGCTCAAAACATTGATAAGATTTTCTTTGCCAAGAATGGTAAATTGTCAAATGAGTTTAATCTGCTCTATGCATCATTGTTTAAGTCACCGGAGCAATATATAGATGTCGTAACCGCTCTTGGCCGTAAAAAGGTTGGTATGACTCGCGAGGAGATTATGAATGCTATTGACAAACCGAGCAACGGGACATTGAGTAAGGTGCTTGATGAGTTGGAGTACTGCGGATTCATACGAAAATACAGTGGCTATGGCAAAAAGACAAAACAGGCAATCTATCAATTAGTCGATAACTATACGCTCTTTTATTTCAAGTTTATCCAGCAAAACAAAAACAATGACGAGCATTTCTGGTCTGTTTCTATAGATTCTGCAGCGCATCGGGTATGGAGTGGTTTGGCTTTTGAGCGCCTGTGTATGGCTCACATACAGCAAATCAAGGCTGGATTAGGTATCTCAGGTGTATTGAGTAACATCTACTCATGGCGAAAAGCAGCAGATGAAAATGGCAACGGAGCACAAATTGATTTGCTGATCGACCGCAATGACCAGGTGATCAATGTCTGCGAGATGAAATACTCTATGTCTGAGTTCACTATTGATGCTGATTACGAACGCGAGCTGCGTAATAAAAAGAGTGCATTTATCGAGACTACAAAAACACGCAAGGCTGTACATCTTACGATGGTCACTACTTACGGGGTCCGTCAGAACTCGCATTCGGGAGTTGTGCAAAGTGAGATAACATTGGAGGATTTGTTTGGGTAAGCTATAGCATATGGATATATGTTTATGTCTCAGTCCTTATAAGTTAATGTTATTATAAATTTGAAAATATATGAAACACATCTGCCATAATTGTTTTGAAATAATTGAAGGGACATCGTGTCCTAAATGTGGTTTTGTAAATGAGGAATTGAATTCAGAGTTATATGCAAATGCCCGAATGGCTGTTAGGTATGGATATTCATATAGAAAGATAGCGCAAAAAAAACGGTAATAGTAATATACATTATTGTCTTTCAGAGGCTAACGAGATTTTGATTTGGTTGGCAAATGCTATTTTGTCAGGTATAGCATGGGATGTAATAAAGACTACTGTTAGTAAATTGAGTGCATCTATTAAGAATCGGACAAGTGTTGATGCAGAAACAAGACAGGTTCTGTCAGATGATGATGAATTAGCCAAATTCTATGAGTATATAAAGGATTATGAAAGAGGATTCAGCAGTATTAATGAAAATGAGTATAAGTACATAGAAGAGGAGATGATTGCTGATTTTTATGCTGAAAAAGAAACTGAGATATTCAATAATAAGAAAAGATTGCCAACAATAGAGGAAAGGATAGAGATTTTAAAATCCGTTAAAATAAAGATTAAAACAATTGTTAAAAGAGAATTTGACAAATAATTTCCATATTAGGTTACAATGAGTGAATTGCATAAGTGTATATTAAGCAAAAATTAAATAAAAGAAAGAAACTTTCTGTCTTAGATATGTCTGATACGGAATATCTACCTTTTCAATAAAAGTAAAATAGCAAATATGTAATGAAACTTGGAGGTGGTATGGAAAGTAATTATACATGCTCGAGACCAGTAAGGTTGGAGAATTAACTGAAAGTTTAGTATAACATCATATGATTAAGAAAATAGAAATTAAAGACATTGCAACATTTGATCATAAGGGTATTGAAATTGACGAGCTCAAGAAAGTCAATGTTATTTACGGATCAAATGGTACTGGTAAAAGCACTGTTAGTAAAGTTCTTGCTCAAGTACATAAATTTCCACAATGCCATATTGATTGGAAAGATGGAATTCCTTTGGATGTGCTCGTATACAACAAGGAATTCTGTGAAAAAAATTATTCTGAGCAGATGCCTGGGGTGTTTACATTAGGGGATGCAGCTAGTGATACTTTGAAGGAGATTTCTGACAAAAAGTTGAAATTAGAAGAGATAAAAAAGTTAGGAATTGGCTATGGTAATGAAATCTCTAAACAAGAAGAGGCTCTAAAATTAGAAGCAAATACTTTTCGAGACGCTGCTTGGAGTGATCTTCTCAAGAATTATGAATCGTATTTTTCGAAGTCAGCAATTGGTGCAGGCACAAAAGACAATTTCCTATCAAAACTAACACAAGCTTATGAGACCAAATATGATTCCTCTCTTTCTTTAGAGGAACTTAAGAAGCAGGCTGCTTTAATGTTTGGAACTTTGCCAATTCGTCAGGAGATTATAAATAAAATCTTACCCGAGAATTGCCTCGCTATTGAGTTGAACGAAATATGGCAAAAAACAATAGTCGGCAAGCAAGATGTTGACATTGCAGGCTTAATAATGCGCCTTGATAGTACAGACTGGGTTAATCAGGGAGTAAGTTATATCGAAGAAGGAAGTGATGTATGTCCTTTCTGTCAACAGCATACTATAACTCCAGAGTTCAAAGAAAAGATTAACTCATTCTTTGATGATGTCTATAAACATGACATTCAGCAACTAGACTCTCTAATAAACGAGTATTCAAAGTCATCATCTGCCTTAATGACGGAAATAGGTGAAATTATACGTACTCAAAGAGGGAAAGATAAATCTTTCTTTGACATATCTTCTCTTGAATCAACATTTGAGGCTTTGAAGATGGCTATTTCTAGTAATTACGAGTTGATGATTTCCAAAAAGAAAGAACCAAGTCGAAAAGTTTCATTGATAAGTATCACTGACCTTGTAGATACTATTAATGAACTAATACAGAACGCTAATACTGCCATAACTGAAAATAACCGTTTGGTCGACAACTTTACTAATGAGCGTAATCAACTTGTAAAGCATATTTGGAACTATTTTGCACATTCTTATTCGGCAGCAATTGAGGTTCATAATAAGAGATTAAACGGTATTAATAAAGCCATTAATAATCTACAAACCAAAAGAGATGATGCTAGACAAGATTACAAAACTGTGCAACAGGAATTGACAATACTTGAAAATTCTGTTACGAGTGTTACTCCGACAGTCAATGAAATTAATAGATTATTGAATGGTTATGGTTTTACCAACTTCCTGATTAGAGAAGTGCCAGAAAATAAGAACCATTATCAGATAGTTAGAGAGAATGGAGAACCTGCAATATCTACCTTGAGTGAGGGCGAGAAGACTTTTATTACATTTCTATATTATATGCAGCTTGTAAAAGGTAGTCACAATCCAAATGGTGTTACGACAAATCGTGTGTTAGTAATAGATGATCCTGTTTCTAGTCTCGACAGCAATATACTTTTTGTAGTGAACACTCTCTTAAGGGACGTTTTTACAGATATTCACGAAGATAGGGGAAGTGTAAAGCAAGTGATACTTCTTACTCATAATGTTTATTTCCATAAAGAGATTGCTTTCATTGACAAACATTGCAAATGGCGTGATTGCATTAATCACTGGATATTACGAAAAAGAGATAATGTTTCTTCTATTCAAGCATATGGAAAGAGCAGCCCTATTAAAAGTTCTTATGAACTAATGTGGACAGAATTGAAGAGTAGTACCCTGAATTCATGCATTGTAACGCAAAATATAATGCGTAGAATCATAGAAAACTATTTTCAAGTATTTGGTGGTATAAGTCCAGATGTCATATTGGAAAAGTTTACCAATGCTGAAGACAAGAAGATTTGCCGTTCGTTACTAAGTTGGGTGAACGATGGTTCTCATTCCATGCCAGAAGATCTTTATGTTGAAATGTCAGATGATCAACTCAGTAGAAACAAAGATATTTTTCATCAAATATTTGTCATGATGGGGCAAGAGGCGCATTATGATATGATGATGCAAGAGATTGATAAAGAAGATGAAAGTATAGCAATACAATGATAATATGCCTATAGTTAAGAATTCTTTTGAGCGCCATAAGGTATTAGATCGATGTTTTCGTGATAGATCAAAAAAATACTTTATGGCAGACTTGGTACGAATTGTAAATGAAGACACGTTCTATTATTATGGTACAAGTGTGTCAGAAAGGACTATTCGTAAAGATATTGCATACATGATGGATAGTGAAGGATATTCTGCGCCGATTATCAAAGGCATGGATGGTCATCGCGCATACTATTATTATAATACGCCTGATTATTCCATTATGAACTTACCAATGAGCCAGGAAGAGATGAACCAATTATCTGACACTGTGAAGATGCTATCACGCTTTAAAGGATTGCCAGATTGTTCCTGGATGGAAGAGGTGTTGGTAAGATTTGAGGATACTTTTCAACTGACAGAAACCCCTAAAGGAATAGTTTCCTTCGCTCAGAACCCGTACTTGAAGGGGATGAAGTATTTCTCACTATTATTTGAATATATTGTAAACAAGACTGTATTGCATATTACATATCACAAATATAGAAAGCCAAGCAATATTAGAGAAATACATCCTTATCAATTAAGGCAGTATAATAATAGGTGGTTTCTTATAGGTTATGAGCCGTGTATGTCTGATAAACTCCCTGTGGTAACTGTACCATTAGATAGAATTGATTTCATTGAATGCGCCCAAGACATAATATACCAAGAATATCGAGGTATTGACCTTGATGAATATTTCAATCAAGTAGTAGGTGTTTCTATTAACATAGGGGCTAAAAGCGAAAAAATTTATATCAAGGCATTTTATCCTGCAGCAGCATATATTGAGAGTAAACCAATTCATGGTTCTCAAAAAATACTAGAGAATAATGATGATAGTATAATTTTTGAGTACAACCTTATTCCTAATTATGAATTTGAGACAATCTTGTTAACATATTTGGATGAATGCGAAATACTAAAACCCATATATTTCAGGCAAAAAATGCACAAAAGAGCGGCTAAAATATTAGAAAACACAAAATAACCATATTTATTTAACACTTTTCTGAAAGAATGAAGTTAGGCTGCAATCTTTGCCAGTAATATTGCAGTATAATTTAAATTTAATCAAAAAAGTGATAGTTATGAGAAAGACTGCTAGAGAAATTATTTTTGACGTAGAAAGCCACCTGGCTTGCAGTAAAAAAAAGCATTATTCTGATTTTTATATTGGAATTACAAACGATGTAGATCGTAGATTATTTGGTGAACACAATGTTGATAAGAATCATGCATGGTGGATATATCGTACTGCTGTTGATAAAGCTACAGCTCAGGTTGTTGAAGAACATTTCTTGAGTAAAGGAATGAAGGGAGAGACTGGAGGCGGAACAGACGATACTATCTATGTTTATTGTTACGAGGTTACTGACACCACAAAAGAGTAAATATTATGAAGTACACAGTTTACGACCTTCATCAATGTAATCGAGGCGAACAAATTCAAGTAACACTACAAGGTAGTGCAGCAAATGTTCGACTCATGGATAGTAGCAATTATAGTAATTATAAAAATGGACGAAGACATAATTATTATGGAGGATTAGCTAAAAAATCTCCCATAGTACTTACTATCCCTAGAAGCGGTCATTGGTATGTTACCATTGATCTAGCCGGATTAAGAGGAAGTGTTAGGTCATCAATTAGAAAGCTCCCATCTCCACTACCAGAATATAGAGAACCTGCCTTGTCTTCAGTGCCTTCACTTGTAAGAAAGGACCCTTTGCCAATAGGGGATTCTGAAGATACTCAGCTTGAGTATGATGTATTCATATCTCATGCTTCTGAAGACAAGGATGAAGTTGTTAGGCCGTTAGCAAATGCTCTTTTGGAAAAGGGTCTAAAAGTTTGGTATGACGAGTTTGAACTTAAGATTGGTGATAGTCTTAGACGTAAGATTGATAGAGGACTTGCTAAAAGTAAATTCGGTATCGTAGTTTTATCTAAAGATTTTATAAAGAAAGGTTGGACAAACTATGAGTTAGATGGAATCATAACAAAAGCAAATACTGGGGAGCAAATCCTTCTTCCTATATGGCATGGAATACCCAAAAAAGAAGTGCTAGATTTTTCTCCATCATTAGCAGACAAGGTGGCACGAAATACTGCGACATACACCGTGGAAGAAATCGCAAATGAGATTGTAGAATTAATAACAGAATAAGGATCTAAGAAGATTATAATAAGTTGAATAGTTATAAATTGGCAAGGTAAGTCGTAATATTTTCTATCGATAGAAAATATGGGAAATTACGAGACTGTAAACTAAAGTGTGTCTGAAACAGTATCCTCAAAATGCAGACAGTCATAAAGAAAATACTATCGGAAAGGAAACGTTTTTTGTCGCTTCTTTTATTGGCAGACGAACAGGAAAGTATGATTGACAAATATATCGGACGAGGAGATATGTTTGTCATGTACACTCAAGATGGTGTCGCAATATGTTCTGCAATAGTTACTGATGAGGGGAATGGTATATGCGAAATAAAAAGTCTGGCTGTAGCTCCGGAATTTCAGCGGAAAGGCTATGGCAAAGAAATGTCTGATTTTCTGAGCCAACATTATGCGGACAAGTTCAGCCTTATGACTGTAGGAACCGGAGACAGTATGAGTACAATATCATTTTATCGGAAATGCGGATTCCATTATTCCCATACTGTGCCGGATTTCTTTACCGTCAACTATGATCACCCTATAGAAGAGGACGGGAAAATACTGGAGGATATGCTCTATTTTCGCAAATATCTGACTGTTCCACAGGCAATATGTAAGAATGCCTGTACGGAAGAGCTGATTTTGTCCTTACTCAACCTTTGGAAAGAATCAGTTAAAGCAAGCCATCACTTCCTGACTGAATCTGATATCCATGATTTGATTCCAGATGTATGTCTTGCACTCAAATCAGTGGCAGACCTTGCTGTCCTGTATTATAAGAATGCACCTGCAGGGTTCATCGGTATTGAAGACAAAAAGGTAGAGATGCTTTTCATTTTGCCGGATTATTTCGGTTGCGGTCTGGGGAAAAGACTTATGGATATAGCGATCAAGGATTACGGCTCCATCTATGTCGATGTAAACGAACAGAATCCGAAGGCCAGAAACTTTTACCGGCATTTGGGCTTCCGAGAATATGAACGGACTGAGTCTGACTCACAGGGACGTCCTTTCCCTATAATTAAAATGGAATTACATGCATAAATAAACAAAATAATACAATGAAACAGAAGAATGGAATTATATGTCTTGAAACAGAGTGGGAGCACACTGTCGAAAGAAACAGACGCTCAATACATACAAAACCTTTACTGGAGTTTCTTGAAAAATCATCTGAATGTGATATCATTTATCGAAGAGTAGCTACAAAAAATGAACTGCAATATTATCTGAAACGGTTCAATTTGGCAAAATATGACAATTATTCAATTATCTATCTTTCATTTCATGGGGATACACATTCAATCTTTCTGGAAGGAGAAAAAGGGGATGAGGCAGTATTAAGCTTATCTGACTTGGCGCACTTATCTGACGGCGTTTTTAAAGACCGGTTTGTACATTTCAGCAGTTGCCGCACATTGCTGGGAAGTGAAAAAGAGTTAGGAAATTTCAAGATAGAAACTGGAGCCAAGTGTATATCCGGTTATACAAAATCTGTTGATGGCATTTTAAGTGCTATAAACGATATTGCATATTTTGAACGGATATTTAACTATGCGACGATGAAAGGTTTAGAATCAGCGATGGATAAATTATATTCAGGGCTTAATGATGAATTAGGATTCAAGATATACTAATGACCACAAAAAGATACTTGAGCAACAAAAAACTTCTTGTATGTATAAAATAAAAACCCGGATTCATCACCAGTAACTGAAAGCTGGGAGAGGAACGACCGGGACTGCGTTGCAAATATACAAGAACTCGCCCGATTTCGGATGGATTTAGGAAGAATAATGTAAACTATTGGGCTTTCAGGGAGATACGCAGCATTATTCCGCATTTGTAAATGTGTGCTTTGAAGCCGTTTTTTGAATAGTTAAGCGAAAAAATTGCTACCTATCCGTTGCCCATTCCAGTTGTATGGAGTTGTTTGAAAATCCTTTTTGCTCCGACCATAAAGAACGCAGTTTTATCATTTTAGCTTAGCGAAGGTACTTATTTTTTTTGAGATATGAAAAATATAGGTTCCGGAAGTCAATGGTGATAGCTTTGTCGATGTCTGACGATATTTTACATGCCGATGATTAACTCTGTCTCTGTTAATTTTGCAAACAATGGAACAGATTATGAATCAGACAGATGTAAAGGTTTCGTTCTACCTTAAAAAGAGCGAGGCGGATGCCAAGGGAAATTGTCCCGTAATGGCACGGCTTATTGTCGGCAAGTACTCTGAAACAGCATTCAGTGTTAAGCTTCGTGTGCCACAGTCTTTGTGGTTATCTGGACGTGCCTGTGGGAAAAGCGCTGCGGCCCGAGACATAAATAACAGGCTGGATGAAATACGTGCAGCTGCTTTCAGTATCTATGCGGAACAATCCGCAAACCGTGAAGTTGTTACTGCAGAAGAAGTAAAACACCAGCTTTTGGGAATGGCTTCGGAACAGGAAACCTTGTTAAGCTATTTCAGGCTTTTCATGAGAAATTTCGAGAAACGTGTTGGGATTAACCGGACGGAAAGCAGCTTGAACGGTTATCGAAATTCCTATGATCATCTGGTTCGTTTCTTACAGTCACAATACAAGTTGTCAGACATTCCTTTTGCAGCATTAGACCGTTCTTTCATTGAAAAATTCGATTTGCATTTGCGTACGGAATGTCATTTAGCTCCAGGAACGATTGTAAATCTTACTGTAAGGCTGAAAACAATTGTCGGAGAAGCGATTGCGGACGGTATCATTACAGCGTTTCCTTTTGTGGGTTATGAACCGACACATCCGCAACCGGAACAAAAATATCTTACAACAGAGGAACTGAACGCAACAGACCCGGATATATTTGCAGATGAAATGCATCTTACGAATGTGATTTTCAATCTGATGGACAATGCCGTGAAGTATCGTAAACCCGAAGAGCCTCTGTTTATCACGATGAAGACATGGAATGATGAGCATCATCTCTATCTCTCTATCAATGATACGGGCTTGGGTATGAAGAAGGAGAACCTGAAGAAGATCTTCGACAAGTTCTACCGCGTACATACGGGCAATGTGCATGATGTGAAGGGCTTCGGACTGGGGCTTGCATACGTGAAGAAAATCATCATCAATCATAAAGGTACTATACATGCGGAAAGTGAATTAGGCATTGGTACGAAGTTCATTATAAAGCTTCCGTTGATGGATGACTGAGAATTAGAAAATGAAATTATTATAAACTTTAAAAAGAAACTATTATGGACGAGAAATTTGAAGATGTTCGCATTCTTCTTTGTGAAGACGACGAGAATTTAGGTATGTTGCTCAGAGAATATCTTGAAGCAAAAGGATATAAGGCTGAATTGTGTGTTGACGGCGAAGAGGGCTATAACGCTTTCCGTGACGGTATGTTTGATCTTT
>OGNF01002933.1_pt1 | contig 12107 bp, 11 predicted proteins | sample 1573321 | NCBI WGS metagenome assembly OGNF01 (sample SAMEA2581911, study PRJEB24529) | metagenome | biome: Human gut stool | place: China | collected 2011
AATGGAATCAGCCCTTATTTTTCAGAATCTAAAAAAGTTTAGCGGACAGTAATAATTGAAAATGGAAAATATCAGCTTTCTGCTGAAAAGGAGAATCTATTGAAGCAAGTAATGGGGCTTGATAATCTTGATGATTATTATATTGCTTCAGTAGTGGAGCGCGATAAGAGGGATGAGGACATTGTTAATGAAGGCGACCTTTTAGGCCAACTTCTGAAAAAACTTCATGAGCATGCCCATAAGGAAAATCCCGATTCCAATCATCACCACGATCATCACCAGCGTATTGAATATCTTGAAAAGGAACTCGGCGAAATGCTCGACAGAAATGAAGCGCTTTTCCAGCGAAATGAAAGACTGGAATCTAAACTCGAAGCGAAAGATGCGGAGCTTGAGGAATGCAGAAATGAAATTTACCGTCTAAGACTCAGACTCACCGGCCTGGGAATTGACCCCGCCAACATATGACGAAATTACAAGTCTACCGCTATCTGCGAGCCTTGTTCAGATGAGCCTTGTCGATAAGGGGATAAATTTCATTAGAGAAAATCTCTTTCGACACAATTCGATAATGCTGGTGGTAAGCCTCGTTGAATCTTTTGCTGTGATGCACGATAAATTTGTTGTCTGCCAGAAGTTCCATTATCTCCTTCCGGTCGGCCTCCTCATCGGGATATGAGAATCCGTTCTCTTTCATGATATCATCTATGGCTTCCCATTCCTGTTTCCAATCCTCCGGAGCGGGGAGTTCAATTGAGGAAACACTTTTCCTTTCTTCCTGCTGACAGGGATAATATCGCTCGGATATTGTCGGCTTTAAAGCGTAGGATGAAACGCAGAAAAGGCCGAGTAAAGATACTATTAAGATTATACTTTTTTCATCGTATTTCAAGGATATATAAATCGTCGGAATATTCAATTACATTTGCCGACAAGCCCCAGTTGCGGATTCTCTCGGCAAGTACGGGAGCCGGGGGCAGGAGATGGGCATCGGCCTTTATATCGCCGTGGACATGATTAATAAAATCCTCGCGGCATGGAAATGCAATTACAATTCTGCCGATGTCGCTAAGATGGCTGGCGGCAATCTCTTTTAGCAGACATTCAGGATTGCCGAGATGAGGATATACGCAATACATCATCACCAGATCGTAGCGGCCATCCGGGAAATCCTTTTCGAAATCGCACAACCTGAATCGAACATTAGCGATATCTCCGAATTTTGCTTTAGCATGATCAAGCATCTTCTGAGAGAAATCTACGGCTGTGACACTTCCTTTCGGACCAGTGAGGCGGGCCATATAAGGAATCAGTACACCGGTGCCTGTGCCCAGGTCAAGAATTTTCTCTCCCGGAAAGATACAGATTTCACCCAGAAAACGGTGAATTCTGTCGGGAACGGATAATTTTTCATTGGAATCCCACGTGTCGGCGATGGAGTCGAAGAATTCCGGAGAAGAATGTGCTTTCATATAATTCGGTAATATCATCACAAAAATTTCGATAATATATAAATATAACAAAATTTATTTTGATTATATCAAATAACATTTATAATTTGGGGTGTTATTAATATTATAAAAACACACCACTATAAATAGTAACAGTTATGCATACACCACAGAAGATTGTGCTTGTCATGGCATCTATGTTGACAGGAATATGGGCGAATGCTGAGAAGTCCGATAGCATAGGAGAAAAGATGAGAGTGAAAGAATTGCCCGGCGTGGAAGTTAAGGCTAAGGCAAGAGTAGAACTCACGCCGCTTGACGTTATCACCATCAGTTCAGAGCAGATTGACCGCTCTACGGAGTCCTCCCTGCTGCCGGTAATGACAATGGACATACCGGGATTCTTTACTTCGGAGCGTGGCTTCATGGGCTACGGCGTATCCGGAGGGTCGGCAGGCTCGGTAAGCATAAGGGGTGTAGGCGGCGGCAACAAGGTGCTCTTCATGATAGACGGCATGCCGCAATGGGCCGGCGTATTCGGCCATTCCCTTCCCGACACTTATGTGGCGAATGGCGTGGAACGAGTGGAGGTGGTGAAGGGCCCCTCTTCGTTGCTGTATGGTTCGGGCGCAATGGGCGGCTCAGTGAATATTATCACCCGAAGCCAGAAGGAGGATGGTGTAAGCGGACGTGCGAGAGCCCTGTTTGGATCATTCAACACCCAGAAATTCAATCTTTCCACCGGGGTGAAGAAGGGTTCGCTGCAGGCCACCGTGTCCGGGCAACTGGATCGCAGTAACGGAAACCGCGAAAATTCCGAATACTGGCTTGCCAATGAATACGCCAATATCTCATATGGTATTTCGGACCATTGGAAAGTAGGAGGTCTTGTGGATATGACCCAGACCAAGGCCAATAATCCCGGCACCGAGCAATCGCCTCTTCTTTCGATGTGGACATATATGTTCCGCGGCACAGGCGCCGTATACGTCAACAATCACTATGGTAAAGTGAACGGTGGCGCTCAGGGATGGATCAACTGGGGCACGCATAATGTTGACGACGGCTATGCTCCCGGAGGCACCCCTCGCGACTATATCTTCCACTCGCGCGATTATAATATGGGATTCACCATGTTCGAAACATTGAACTTATGGGAAGCCAATGCTCTTTCCGTAGGTCTGGATTTCCAGCACTGGGGTGGCAAATCATGGAACACAGATAAGGCTACTGATTCCCGGACCGAAGGCGTGCGCAAATCGGAAAACGAAGTGGCGGGTTATGTGATGATGCAGCAGGGCTTCTTCAGGGATATTCTTAATGTGAATGCCGGCGTGCGTCTGCAGCATGGCTCTTCTTATGGAAATGTCTGGGTGCCGTCGGCCGGTATCGTGGTGCGCCCGGGATTCGACTCGGAATTCAAGTTCAACTTCGCCAAGGGTTTCCGTTCTCCGAATATCCGCGAGCTTTATATGTATCCTCCCCACAATCCTGACCTGAAGCCCGAATATATGCTCAATTATGAAGTGACCTATACTCAGTGGCTTCTCAATTATCGTCTCAAACTCGGTGCGGCCCTCTATTTCATCAACGGAAAGGATATGATCCAGACGCAGATGGTGGATGGCAAACCGAAAAATATGAACGTAGGCAAATTTATCAACAAAGGATTCGAAATAGAGGCTTACTATCGCTTCCATCCTTTATGGAGCATCAGTGCCAACTACAGTTACATCCACACGGATAATAACACAATCTATGTGCCGAAAAATAAACTTTGCGGAAGGCTGATGTATACGCCGGGTAAATTTGAATTTGAGTTGGAAAACCAGAACATCTGGGCCTTGCAGAACGGCAATCCCGATGGCACGACAGCAAAATACACTCTCTTGAATTTCCGTGGAGCCTACACATTCGGAACCAAGGTGCCCGTGACGGCATTAGTGAAACTTGACAATTTCACCAATCGTCATTATCAGGTGGTATACGGCTGTCCGATGCCCGGTATCACGATTATGGGTGGTGTGGAATTTAAATTCTAAGATGTTTTAATGAAGTCACGTCTTGGCTTACTTTATTTCCTGCAGTTTGGAGTGTGGGGCTCTTACCTGTCCTCGTTCGGCCAACTGCTTGGGAAAGGGGGGCTTGGCGGCGACATAGCATGGTTCTATGCCGCCGTCGGGTTGCTCGCGCTTTTAACTCCTGCACTGGCAGGCCACATAGCCGATGCCACCCGCAAGCCCGCACGCATATTGGGCATCTGCCATCTTTGCGCCGCCCTGGCCATGACCTGTTGTTGGGCTTATTGTCTCGGCCACGACAAATTTGAGTTCTGGCCCATGTTCTTGCCTTATATCGCATTCCTGGCTTTCTATATGCCTACAATAGCATTGGCAAATACCACCACATTCAGCATATTGCACTCCCATGGAATTCGGCCGGTGGATGCATTTCCGTCTATAAGGATATGGGGCACGGTGGGCTTTGTGTTTGCCATGTGGTTTGTCAATTGTGCGTGGTATGATGATGGCGCGTTTGGTATCACATTCTCTGATGCTGATGTCCACGCCCGGATGCGCTTCCAGTATAATTCAATGCAATTGCTTTGTTCTGCGGCTTTGGGGCTGGTTACAGCCGCGTTGACTCTTGTCCTCCCTTCATCGGAATCAGAATCGGGCGGTGTAAAGTCTGCTCAATCCAAATCGGTGGCAAGTATTTTCGGGCTTAAGGCATTCTCCCTTTTCAAAATTCCGGATGTAAGAACCTTTCTCATATTCATGATGTTCATGGGAGTGTGTCTGCAGATATCCAATGGATACGCAGTACCCTTTATAAATCATTTCATGGGAATCCCGGAATATGCAGGAAATTTCATAGCGTCGAATGGCACATTGCTTTTCTCATTGTCGCAGATTTCTGAGGCATGTTGCATGTTGCTTGTAGGGAAAGCGATAAAAAGGTTGGGCATCCGAATAGTGGTAACATTGGCCATGGCCGCATGGTGTCTTCGGTTTGTATTCCTCGGAATTGGCAATCCCGGCGCAGGTATGATTTTTCTGATACTGTCAATGATTGTTTACGGCATTGCCTTCAATTTCCTCACTATTGCCTCGCATTTATATATGGAGAGTCGATGTTCGGGTGATAACAAAGGATTCGGGCAGGGACTCGTGATGATGATGACAAATGGAATCGGCGCCACATGTGGAATTGTGGGGGCCGGGGCAATCATCAATGCATTCTGTGATTGGGAAATGGTAAAATTGCCGTCGGGAAATATGATGCGACTCTTCATGGGACAATGGGAATGGGCATGGCTGATATTTGGCGCTTACGCCGCTGTTATAGGGATTCTCTTCGTATGTATATTTCGGGTTAAGAAAAGTGAAAGTGCGCGTAAATGCGAATGATTTCAAAAATTCTTTATTGAGAGCGCTTTAAGAGCGCTTACATGAATATGAAGAGACTGGGTATCATCTTTTTGTCTATATGGGCGGCTGTAATCATGGCCGCATCTCCTCCACCGAGTGGACTTACAAGGAGACCGAGGATGCTTCCGTAATGCTGACCGACCTCGCAGCCGGTGAGAATTATGTATGGAAAGTTCGCGCGTTCTGCACTCACTCCCGCGAGACAGCCTACTCCGCCCAGGCCCGCTTCATTGCTCCCAACGTGGCAGGCATCGACGCTATCGTAGAGGATGACACCGACGCTGCATATTACACTCTGCAGGGAGTCCGCGTGGACAATCCTGTATCAGGTCAGGTATACATTGTTAGAAAGGGCAATAGAATCTGCAAGGCTATCGCCCGTTGAGCGTGCGTTATAAAACAATAATCGCGCCGGAGCCCGTGAGGGTTTCGGCGCTTTCATTATATGAGGGTGCTGCTGTGTAGTTTTCATTTGCCGGAATCGCGGATTTTTGCTAATTTTGCGCCTTGAAGACTCTTCCAATGGGGCATATTGATATTATAAAAAACCGACTCAAGCCCGAACTCGAGGCTATGAACCAGATTATCGTCGACTCGCTGCATACTCACAACGAGATGATGAATAATGTGGTGACACGCTATCTGCGCGTGAAAGGAAAGCAGATTCGCCCGATTCTGGTGATTCTGAGCGCAAAGCTCTATGGCGATGTGAAGCCCGAGGTGCTTTATGCCGGAGCCGCACTCGAGATGCTCCATAATGCTTCGTTGATCCACGATGATGTGGTCGACGAAACCGCCCTCCGGCGCGGCAATCAGACCATCAATGCCCGTATGGGCAACCATATCGCGGTGCTCGTGGGCGACTTCTTCGTCTCTAACGCCCTCGCCGCCGGTATCCGCACCGGTAGTGTCAACGTGGTCAGCGCCCTCTCCGACCTCGGCAAGGAACTCAGCCTCGGCGAAATCGACCAGATCTGCAACGCCCGCGACCATCACTTCGATGAGGAAAGTTATCTGCAGATGATCCGCCAGAAAACAGCCTCCCTCTTCCGCAACTGCGTAAGGATGGGCGCCGAAATCAGCGGCGCTTCCCCAGATGAATGCGAACGCATCACTGAATTCGGCGAACTCCTCGGTCTCTGCTTCCAGATCAAGGACGACATCTTCGACTATTACGAGAACCCCCAGATTGGCAAACCCACCGGCAACGACCTGCGCGAAGGCAAGGTGACGCTCCCGCTCCTTTATGCCCTCTCGAATGCCCAAGATGAAGAGGGCGACGCAATGCGCGCGCTCCTGATGCGCGGCGAACTCAGCGACGCCGAGATTGCCTCGCTAGTGGATTTTGCCAAACGGAATGGCGGCGTCGACTATGCCTTCCGCAGAATGCGCGAAATGCAGCAGCAAGCCGCCGCGCTCCTCAGCGACCTCCCCGACTCGGACTCCAAGCAAAGTTTCCTCGACATCTTCGATTTCATCATTGCCAGAGACCGGTGAGATTGTTTTGAATTTTGGATTCCAGTGCGGGAGCGACTGCCCTATTATAATGATTGAGCTCAAGGAATGTATGATCGAAGGCGTGGCCGAAGCCGGCTGCGACGAAGCCGGACGCGGTTGCCTGTGCGGCCCTGTCAGCGCCGCCGCCGTGATTCTGCCTCCCGGCTATCATCTCGCTGGCCTCAATGATTCCAAACAACTCACTGCCTCCCGCCGCGAGGAATTACGCGCCGCCATCGAGCGCGACGCTCTGGCCTGGGCCGTGGTAATGGTGGAGGCCGAGGAAATCGACCGCATAAATATCCTCAACGCTTCCATTGCAGGTATGCAGCGTGCTCTCGACCGCCTCGCGGTGCGCCCGGCTCATATCATTGTAGACGGTAACAGATTCCGCCCATACCTCGACCCCGTGACCGGCATGGACATCGCCTGCCACACCGTGGTGAAAGGCGACGCCAGATATATGAGCATCGCCGCAGCATCCATATTGGCAAAAACCCACCGCGACGAGTTAATGCTCCGCTATGCCGAGCAATATCCCGGCTATGGATGGGAGCAGAACATGGGCTATCCCACCAAAGCCCACCGCGCCGCCATCGCCCGCTTAGGCATCACCCCCCTCCACCGCCGCACCTTCAAGTTAATCTAATCCAAGCCCTCCGTAGCGAACCAGTCCCCCGCATAAGCCGCTTGCGGCTTCAAAGTCGCGCAGCTTAAAAATTTGCATTTTAAGAAAATTTGTGTAAATTTGTGATTCAAACATTCTGATTCCTTATCCCAAAGGAAAAGGTCTTAAAAACATAATAACAACCATATGATGAAACTTTACCGATGGACCTCCTTAGTGGCGCTACTTATTGCCACGGTGCTTAGCATAGAAGCATCATCCCCCTCCACCCCCTCCTCGGAGAAATTGTGTACCAAAGCCGGTGCCACCACCGCATCCGCCACGCTCGCAAAAGCGTCGCAACCTGCGGCCTCGGCTAAAAAATCGCGCAGTCTATTAAAACTCAGAAAGCGCTCCGCCGCCAAAACCCCTGCCGGGCGCCTGCGGACTCCCCTCAAGAGCATCAATGCCCTGCATAGAAGAACCCCCGCAACGGCAGAAGCCCCCGGAAAAGGATCGATACCCTCAATGTATGGCGCCATGGCCTATTCCGAAGAATGGCCTGACGGCTCTTTCCAGTTTGGCGTATACACAATCCCCGTGGCCGAAGGCGAGAATTTCGACCTGGTTGTCCCTGATGTCAACGCACATTGCGGCGGCGTCATGGTCGGTGACATCTACTATTGGTGCGACATCGTGCAGAACGATAATTTCGAAATCGAAAGCATCAATTACACAGGTGTTGACGTCAACAACGGCGCCAGGGTGTTCTCCGGCACCGGAGACTACAACACCCTGTCGATGACCTATGACAAGACCACCGGCACCATTTATGCCATAATGGACATCAACGGCATCCCCGTGCTTACAACCCTCTCCTTCGACAATGGTTTCCATTACACGCAGGTGGCTGAGTTCAAGGGAGATTACAACGCATCCGTAAGCGATTGGAACTGCATCGCCTGCGACAAGAACGGTCAGCTCTATGGCATCACATATGATTATGATACCGCTACATATGACATAGTCAGCAACACCCTGCATAAAATCAACAAAACCGATGGAACCGTAACCAAAATCGGCCCTACCGGTTTCTTGGGAGAATATTCCTCCGATGCTGTGATTGACCAGAATACCAACAGGATGTTCTGGACTGTCTCGGAATTTGTTGAAGGTTATCTCTGCGAAGTGAACCTCGCCACGGGCACTGCCACAAAAATATATGATTTCCCCGGAAATGAGCAGATTTGCGGTCTTGTGATTCCGGCGTCAGCCATCCAGGACAAAGCCCCGGCAGCCGTCACCGATGCAACAGCCGATTTCGCCGGCGGCTCCCTTACCGGCACAGTGGCATTCACCGCTCCCTCCACCCTTTATGACGGCACAGTCGCATCCGGCAACCTTACATATACAGTCAATGCGAATGGTGCGGCGGTAGCCACCGGCCAGACCAAATATGGTTCGGCTGTATCCGCCCCTATCACATTGGACAAAGCAGGGCTTTACACATTCCAGATATTTGTGAAAAATGATTCCGGCACAAGCCCCTCCGTTAAGTTGCAAAATATCTTCGTAGGCCATGACACCCCGAAGCCAACAACGGCCACCCTCGAATATTCAGACGGTATGATGCGCCTCTCCTGGCTGCCCGTCACCTCCGCAGTCAATGGCGGATTCATCGATCCCGTTGCCGTCAGATATACTGTTCGCCGAGTTGCAGGCTCCGCCGAACCGGTCACTGTGGCCGAGAATTTATCCGCAACAACCTTCTCCGAACCGATTGCAAAACCGGACCAGATCACACAATTCCATTATGAGGTAGTCGCCACTTACGATGGCAAATCCTCTGAATCAACCAGTTCAAACGCCGTTGTGATCGGTTCAATCGCACCCCCTTACACCGCCAATCTCGTAAACGACTTCCAATTCTTCACTGTGGATGATGCAAACCACGATGGCAAGACCTGGGCTATAAACAACGGTCGTCTTTATGTTCCCTACAATATGGATATGGCTATGGACGACTGGCTCTTCTCGCCACCACTCAAACTTGAGAAGGGCAAACTCTACGACCTGATTGCAGCCATCTCCGCTCAGCGCGACATATATCCGGAAAGGATAGAGATTAAATATGGCAATGCTCCCACGCCGGAGGCGATGACCGGCACGCTCCTACCCGCCTCAGTGATTACAGCACCCTTTGACGCGCCGATGTTTTGGAATTATTCCATGTTTGCCGAGGAATCAGGCGACTGCTATATCGGCTTCCACGGAATCTCCGATAAGGACTCCTATAGCCTGTGGCTGCACAGTTTCAGCGTATCCGAAGGCCATTCCTCCAATGCCCCCGGCGCCGGCGAACTCACCGTCACCCCCGGAAAGAATGGTGCCCTCACGGCAAAAATCCGTTTTGTGGTTCCGGTAAAGAACCTCGACGGCAGTGACCTCACTTCGCTCACATCCGTAGAACTCACTCGTGGCGGCGAGGTGGTCAAAACCTGGAACAATCCCGCTCCCGGCGATATATTGCCGTTCCAGGAGATTGTCCCCGCAGAGGGCGAATATACCTACACCGCAGTTTGTAAGAATGAAAATGGCAACGGAATGCCGGTTTCCAAAAACGTATTTATAGGTGTCAACTATCCCGCACCAATCACTAATCTTACCTGGTCGGAAACTTCCAGAGCCGGTGAGGTTAAAATCAGCTGGGATGCCGTGACAAAGGATATCACCGGCAATGAACTCGATTCTTACATGGTCTCATATCAGGTGTTCTCCGTCAATGGCGTTGGCGAGATGACCCCGCTCACCGGCAAGATCTCATCCAATTCATACACATATCAGGCTGTGCAGAACGGCAAACAGACGTTCATTCAGTATGCCGTGTTTGCTTACACGAAGAAAGGCGAGGGCGAGGGAGCTGTCACCGAATTCGGCCCTGTAGGCACTCCTTATCCCGGTATGGTATTCTCCGCCTACAGCGACTTTGACCGCTACGCCCTCAGCACTTCGGATGAAGGTGGCGCTTCTTGGGGCTTTTACTCCGATGATATTTTGGATGTGAAGTCTGTGGATTCTGACAACTTCTTCTTCGCAATGTTTTCGGAATATCTCCATAAATTTGCCGATGTGTTCACAGGATACATCACCCTTAAGGATATGACTAATCCCGCAGTATCGTTCTATACATTTAATGCGGAACTCCGGGGAGGGAATGCCAATATAAATGACATCACGGTCTACGTCCGCGAGAAGGGCCAGAAAGAATGGACCCTGCTGAAGAAAGCGGTCGCCAATGAAGTCGCACCCCTTCAGGGCTGGGGCAAGGTGATTGCCGGCCTCGCAGATTATGCCGGCAAGACTGTTCAGTTGAAATTTACCGGTACCGCCAACGCAGCCGCTTATACATATATGGACCGCATCGTGGTGGGTCCTATCCTCGACAACGACCTCAGCCTCACGCAGCTGTCGTCTCCTGAAAGTGCCGCACTCGGTAAAAAATATACAGTCACGGCCAATATCCTGAATGAAGGTTCCAAGGAGTCGGGAGAATACAGCGTCGAACTCTATTCCGACGACAATCTCGTGGACACAAAGAAATGCGCATCGCTGAAAGCCGGTGAGTCGGCCAAGGTAGACTTCGAATGCGTTATGTCGGGCCTTGCCACAGAGCCTGTGGCACACAATGCAAAGATTGTCTATGCTCAAGATGGGAATCTCGACAATAACGCCAGTGATGTGATCGAAATCGAGCCTATTATGCCCGCCTATCCGGTGGTTACTGACCTTGCCGGCGAGGTTGAGGACAAGAAGGTCAATCTCTCCTGGAGCATTCCTGACCTCAGCAAGGCTCCCGGTGAGGCCGTTACCGAGGATTTCGAAAGCGGTGAGGCTTTTGCCGACCATTTCGGCGACTGGACCTTTGTCGATGAGGACGGGAAACCAGTGGGCGGTTTCAATGAGATTGAAATTCCCAACATCACATCCTATGAAACTCCCGGTTCGTTCTGGGTGTGGGATGCAAGCCAGCTCGGCAACTACACCTTTGCCGCCCATTCAGGCAACAAATATCTCTTCAGTCTCTTCAATAGAGGGCAGGTGGACGACTGGGCGATCTCCCCGCAACTCGATGGCAGCGCCCAGACTGTCTCATTCTACGCTAAAAGTTATACGTCTGCCTATCCCGAGGAAATCGAAGTGCTTTATTCAGAAGGCTCTCTCAATACATTCAATTTTGTGAAGATTGAAGGAGCCGGAGGCACTGTGCCCAATGAATGGACTCTTTATGAAGTTGAGCTTCCGGCCGGTGCCAAGTATTTCGCAATACGTTCTTACTCTGAAGACAAGATGATGCTGATGATTGATGATGTGACATTCATTCCTCAGGGTGCGAAGCACAATCTTGTGATTAATGGCTACAATGTCTATCGCGACGGCGTCAAACTTAACAGCGAACCTGTGCAGACAACCTCCTTCACCGACTCCGGTGTGGAAGACAACAATTCGTATCTCTACAAAGTCACCGTGGCTTACAACAAGGGTGAATCCGCTGCCTCCAATCCCGCGAAGGTGGATGTAAATCTGTCGGGCATTGATTCAACTGTGGAAGATGAAGTCGGCATTAGCGTTAGCGACCGCAACATTCTGGTTTCGAATGCAGAAGGCATCGGCATAGAGGTCTATTCAGCCGATGGCAAGCTCCTGCAAGCCGTTACAGGCCGAGCGCAGACCGTAATCCCCGTCACCCCCGGCATCTACATAGTAAAAGCCGGCAACACCACCCGCAAAACAATAGTAAAGTAGCGAATCCGGCCCCCGCATAAGCCGCTTGCGGCTTAATAGAAGCGGAGCAACTACCCTGCATATAAACCGCGCACAACACTCGCTTCGTGTTGTGCGCGGCTTTTGCATCCGAAAAAAATAGTCGCGGAGCGACTACACTATCCCAATAAAATAGTCGCGGAGCGACTTCCCTATCCCAACAATTCAAAATTCAAAATTATAAAAAGAGTTGAGGCCGGCGTCATTACTGAACACCGGCCTCTGGGATAGGATGGATTTGGGGAGTAGCCCATAGCAGAGTCGAACTGCTCTTTAGAGAATGAAAATCTCTCGTCCTAA
>OGNF01002948.1_pt1 | contig 12055 bp, 12 predicted proteins | sample 1573321 | NCBI WGS metagenome assembly OGNF01 (sample SAMEA2581911, study PRJEB24529) | metagenome | biome: Human gut stool | place: China | collected 2011
TTTCACTTATGGGCGGTGTTCCGGTCACTGTTGAAACACGCCTTGAAGACAATTTCAAGCTGAAAGCTGATTCACTCAGAGAAAAGATAACAGACAAGACAAAACTGCTGATTCTTCCCTTCCCGAACAACCCGACAGGTGCAGTCATGACAAGAGAAGACCTCGAACCGATAGCAGAGGTTTTAAGGGACACAAATATCATGGTTCTGTCAGATGAAATATATTCAGAGCTTACATACGGAAGAAAGCATTGCTCAATCATCGAACTCGAAGGAATGAGAGAAAGAACCATTTACATCAACGGTTTCTCAAAGGCTTTTGCTATGGCGGGCGGCCGGATGCGTCCGCAGCGATCCGCGCCGGTGTGCGATGGACAGTTTGTTTTTTCATTGACATTCTTCGCGCTGTATGTTACATTTTCTGCGGATATTTATGCATAGATTGCTGAGAACAAAGGAGTATGATCGTCATGAATGAGAAACCGGCCCCGAAGGCCGTTGCTTTGCTGCCTGTCGCCGTCTTTTTGGTGCTGTACCTGGTGCTGGGCATCGTTTTGGAATATGTGCTGAAAATCGAGATGGGTTTCTATCAGATCCCCATCGTCGTTGCTTTTTTGGTGGCTCTGCTGGTCGCCTGCCTGCAAAACCGCAGCGTGAGCTTTGATGAAAAGCTGGTACTGATGGGTCAGGGCATCGGCGACAAGAACATCGTCACCATGATCCTGATCTTTCTGGTCGCCGGTATCTTTGTGGGCGTCACCGGACGCACGAGCGCTGAGGCCGTGGCCTACTTCCTGCTGTCCATCGCCCCGGTGAAGATGGCCGTCGCGGTGCTGTTCGTGGTGGCGTGCTTCGTCTCCATGGCCATGGGCACGTCCGTTGGCACGATCACGCTCCTTGCGCCCATCGCCGTGGCCGTGTCCGCCAATTCCGGCTTCGACCTGCCGTTGTGCATCGCCTCCGTCATGGGCGGCGCGATGTTCGGCGACAACCTCAGCTTCATCTCCGACACCACCATCGCCGCCTGCTCCACGCAGGGCACGGAGATGAAGGATAAGTTCCGCGCAAACTTCAAGATCGCCCTGCCTGCCGCGCTGGCGACGCTGGTGCTGATCATTGTCATTTCCCTGGGCACGGATGTGCAAAACGCCGTCTCCGGCGGTCATGATCTGGTGCTCGTCATCCCCTATCTGCTGGTGCTCATCGGCGGCATCCTCGGCCTGAACGTGTTCGTGGTGCTGCTCATCGGCATCGCCGCCGGCGCTGCCATCACGCTCATCACCGGACAGGTCACAGCGCTGGAGCTCATGGCCAATATGGGCGGCGGCGTGTCGGGTATGTTCGAGACCATTCTGGTGACGCTGCTGGTCGCCTCCCTGTGCGGTCTCATCCGCGCCTACGGCGGCTTCGAGAGCATCCTCGCCTTCATCCGCCGGGTGTTCCACGGTAAGCGCGGCGGGCAGATCGGCATCGGTCTGCTGGTCGGACTCATGGACATCGCCACCGCCAACAACACCGTTGCCATCGTCATGGCAGGACCGATCGCCAAAGAGGTCGCCGAGGAGTACGGCATCAGCCCCAAGCGCTCCGCTTCCCTGCTGGACACGTTCTCGTGCATCTTCCAGGGCATCATCCCCTACGGCGCGCAAATGCTGGTGGCGCTGTCCACCTGCGCCACGCTGGGCTATGCCGTCAGCGCCTTTGACATCATCCCGCTGCTGTTCTACCCCTTCCTGCTGTGCCTGTCGAGCCTGCTGTTCATCCTCTTTGATCATCAGTGAGCCGCCGGCGCAGTGTTTCTAAAGCAGCAAAATGCGCCCGCTGCACCTGCCGAGCAGGTGCAGCGGGCGCAAAAAGCAGCCCCACAGAAGCGATTCTGTGGGGCTGCTATGTTTGCGGATATCTCACCGGTGCTGTCGATACAGCCTCAGTATAAACGGGTATACAAGAGGCTTCGCGCCGGTTCGGGGCGCTTAGTAGAGCTTTGCGCCGGCCGGAATGTGAGGATCAACCATCAGCAAATGGAGCTTTTCTTCGCCGTTTTCGTGATGCACGGCTGAGATCAACATACCGCAGGAGTCGATACCCATCATCGGGCGGGGCGGCAGGTTCGTAATGGCGATGCAGGTCTTGCCCACCAGCTCATCCGGCTCATAATACTGGTGAATGCCGCTCAGGATGACGCGATCCTCGCCGGTACCGTCGTCGAGCGTGAACTTCAGGAGCTTCTTCGACTTCTTCACGGCTTCGCAGGCCTTGACCTTCACGGCACGGAAATCGCTCTTGGAGAAGGTGTCAAAGTCCACAAAATCCTGGAACAGCGGTTCAATCTCGACATTGGAGAAGTCGATCTTCTCCTCCGCGGCGGGCGCTGCGGGTGCGGTCTCGTCCGGCTTGGTCTCGGCCGTTTCCGGCTTCTTGTCCGTGTCCAGCGGCTTCATGGTCGGGAACAGGATAACGTCGCGGATAGAGCTCGCGCCGCACAGCATCATGGCGCAGCGGTCGATGCCGAAGCCGAGGCCGCCGGTAGGCGGCATGCCGTACTCGAGCGCCATGACGAAGTCCTCATCCATCATGTTGGCCTCTTCGTCGCCGTTGGCGCGCTTCTCGGCCTGCGCCTTAAAGCGCTGATACTGGTCGATGGGGTCGTTGAGCTCGGAGAAGGCGTTGCCCATCTCACAGCCGCAGATGAACATCTCGTAGCGCTCGGTGAGCGCGGGCTGCTCGGGGCTGCGCTTGGCAAGCGGGCTGACCTCCACGGGGTACATGGTGATAAACGTCGGCTGGATGAGCGTGGCCTCGACCTTCTGGTCAAACGTCTCATAGAGCGCGTTGCCCCACGTGTGGGCGACGTTTTCCATGTCCACGCCGACGCTCTTGGCGAGCGCGACTGCCGCATCCGCGTCGCCGACGATCGCCATGAAGTCAGCACCGGTGACTTCCTTAACGGCGTCAGCCATGGTCACGCGGCGCCAGCTCGGCGTGAGATCCACGTTGTGACCCAGCCACTGAACCTGATACGTGCCGAGGATCTCCTGCGCTGCGCCGGAGAGGATGCCCTCAAGGATATCCATCATGCCATCGAGGTTTGTGTATGCCTGATAGAGCTCACAGGTCGTGAACTCCGGGTTATGCTTGGTGTCCATGCCCTCGTTTCGGAAGATACGGCCGACCTCATACACGCGCTCAATGCCGCCGACAATCAGGCGCTTGAGATGCAGCTCGGTCGCAATGCGCATATACATATCGATATCGAGCGTGTTGTGGTGCGTGATGAAGGGGCGCGCCGTCGCGCCGCCGGCGATGGGGCTGAGCACGGGGGTCTCGACCTCCATGAAGCCGAGATTGTCAAGATAGCGGCGCAGATACGCAACGAAGCGGCTGCGGATCTGGAAATTGCGCTTGCTCTCGGGGTTCATGATGAGATCCACGTAGCGCTGACGGTAACGCAGCTCCATGTTCGTCATGCCATGGAACTTCTCCGGCAGCGGACGCAGGGATTTGCTGAGCAGCGTGACCTGCTGCACGTGGATGGAGATCTCCCCGGTCTTGGTCTTGAAGGCGTAACCGCTCACGCCGATGATATCGCCGATGTCATACTTGCGGAAATCGGCAAACTCCTGCTCCGTCACGGCGTCCTTGCGCACGTAGAGCTGGATCTGGCCGCGGTCGTCCTGAATGTCGCAGAAGATGGCCTTGCCCATGCCGCGCTTGGACATGATGCGGCCTGCCGCCTGCAGGGTCTTGCCGTCATAGGCTTCAAAATCGTCCTTGATGTCCGCCGAGTAGGCGCTGCGCGCAAAGCGCGTCTGCTCAAAGGGGTTGCGCCCGGCATCCTGCAGCGCCTTGAGCTTGTCGCGGCGCACCTGAAGGATCTCAGACAGGGACGGCTCTGCCGTCTGGGTCTGGTTGGTTCTCTCTTCGTTCATAGCGGACTCCTCAGTTCTCGTTTTCAACGGCGACGATCTTAAACTGCAGCTCGCCGACCGGGGCTGCGACCGTGACGGTCTCACCGACCTTGTGTCCCTTGAGCGCAAAGCCGAACGGGCTGTCGTCCGAGATGCGGCCGTCCATGGGGTTGGCCTCCTGCGAGCCGACGATGGTGTACTCCTCTTCCACGTCCTCGTCCACATCGAGCACGCGCACGCGGCTGCCGATGGTCACGACGTCCGCCGCGACCTCGACCTTCTCCACAACGTCAGCGTTCTCGATCAGGTCGTTGAGCTCGGCAATGCGGGAATAGAGCTTGCCCTGCTCGGTCTTGGCCTCGTCATACTCGCTGTTCTCCGACAGGTCGCCGAAGGAACGCGCCTCCTTGATGAGCTCCGCGACTTCCTTCTCGCGGGTCGTCTCGAGGTAGTGCAGTTCTTCCTTGAGCGTGTCCAGACGCTCCTGACTCATTTTATATCTGCTGTCGATCGCCATAATCCGTCTCCTTATATCATTGAAATTTCAGTGGTTACGATTTGATTCAGCGCACCGCGGAGAGCGCCGCCTCCAGCTGTGCATCGACCTCGCTGTCCGCGACCGGCGCCACGACCACATCCGGCACGAGTCCACCCTGTTCGGACAGATCCACCCGGTTGGGCGTGAGGTATTTCCGGCTCGAAATGTGCACGGCGCTGCCGTCCGGAAGCGCGATGGTCGTCTGGCTGCGGCCCTTGCCGGTCGTGTTCTGGCCGACGATGGTCGCCCAGTCATATTCACGCAGCGCGGCCGCGAAAAACTCCGCCGCACTGTATGTGTTGCCGTTGACGAGCACCGCCATCGGCACCTTGACGCAGACGCTGTCGCTCTGCGTGACGGTCTCTTTGCCGCTGCCGTCGACGCTCACGAACAGATCGCCCTGCGGCAGCAGGTGGTCAAGGATCGTGATGAGCTCCGAGAGCAGACCGCCGGGATTGTCGCGCAGGTCGAACACCAGCGACTTCGCCCCGAGGTCAAGCAGCTTATCGACTGCCTGCACGGCGCGCGTGCCGCCGCCGGTCTCGAAGTTGCGGATGCGGACATAACCGACGCCGTTATCCATGAGCTTATAGGTCACGGGATCGGTATAAATGACCGTGCAGTCAAGCGTGACGGTCCGGCTCTTGCCGGCCGTGTCCTGCACGGTGAGCTTGAGCGTCTTGTTGAGCTTGGCGCGGATGATGGTCTGCACCTCCGAGAGGGTCTTGCCCGTGACGTCCTCACCGTCGATCGAGAGGATGATCTCCCCCTGCTTGAGTCCGGCATTTGCCGCGGGCGATTCGTTCGTCACAGCGGTGATGCGAAAGCCCTTCGTCTTATCATCGAGCTGGATGCTCACGCCGATGCCGGCGTACTCATTGTTGGAGTACATCTGGTAGGCCTTGTATTCCTCGGCCGTCATGTAATAGCTCCACTTATCGCCGATGGCGCTGATGATCGCGCTCGACGCGGCGTCGCTGATGGCCGTATCATCGGCATCGCCGATGTAGTTTTTATCGACGACCTGCTTGACCTGCGCAAACTTGAGCGCAAGCTTATAGTTGCGGCTGCCGCCGAATTTGCCGACGAAGATCAGCGATGTGACCAGTGCCGTGACCAGAATGCAGATCACACAGGCCAGAATACTCGCCTTCCAGCCGCGCATTCTGCCGCTTTTTCTGCGGGCAGGCACGGTTTCCGGCGCAGGCTGCTGCATATTTTGTTCGTCCATACGATCCCTCCGCATCCGTTTTTCACCTGCATCGGGTATCCCCCAATGCAGCAGATGTGCCGGGCAGCCATTTTCCGGCTGCCCGGCAGTTACATTCCGTCAAAATATGTCCAATCAGCGCGCATAGTTGAGCGGGTTCTGGCGCACGCCGTTGACCGTGACCTCCCAGTGCAGATGCGGACCGGTGGAGTTGCCGGTCGAACCGACATAGCCGATCGTCTGTCCCTTGGAGACCTTCTGACCGGTGCGCACGGCGATGGAGCTCATGTGGCCGTAGAGCGTGGTGATGCCGTTGCCGTGGTTGATGACCACGCAGTTGCCGTAGCCGGACACGCTGCCCGCCGTGATGATCGTGCCGCCATCGGCCGCGATGATGGTCGCGCCGTAGCTTGCACCGATGTCCACGCCGGAGTGATACTTCTGCGTATGATAGATCGGGTGATAACGCCAGCCGAAGGGCGACGTGATCGTGTGACAGGACGGGCACGGCCACAGCATGGAGCCGGTAGCGCCGTTGTCCTTGCCCGCATCATAGCTGGGGTCGTTTTTCTTGTTCGCCTCTTCCTGGCGGCGCAGATCCTCGACCTGCTTATCGATCTGCGACTGCACGGCCTGCTCCTGCTGTGCGTACTGATCCTGCACCTGCTTATAGGCATCAATATCAGACTCGAGGTTTGCCAGCAGCGCAGCGGCCTCGGCAGACTTCTGCCGCAGCTCGACCTGCTTGGTCTCGAGCTCGGACTGCTTATCCTGAAGCTCGACGCGGGCGTCCTCAAGCTCGGCCTTGACGGTCTCGACCTTTTCACGGGCGGCCGCCATGTCGGCCTGCACCTGTTTATTGTATGCAATGACCTCGCCGACCATGTCCATGCGGGCAAGGAGGTCTGAGAGGCTGGTCGCCTCGAGCAGAATGGCGATGTAGGACATCTGACCGTACTCCTCAAGATGGCGCACGCAGCCGCGGAAGCGCACCGTCTGCGCCTCTTCCTCTTTCTTGGCGGCCTCGAGCTCGACGCCCTTGTCCTCGATCTGCTGGTCATAGGCAGTGATCTGCTGCTTGACGACCTCGATCTCCTCCTGCGCGAGGTTCATCTCCTGATCCAGCGCGGCCTTCTGCTCAACGATGCCGGCCTTCTTGGAGCGGAGGTTGTTGATGGTCTTCTGCTGCTCCTTCTGCTTGGCCTGCAGCTCTTTGCGCTGCTGCGTGAGCTGATTGATCTCCGCCTGCGACGCAGCCGAGGCATTGACCGGGATCAGCGCCGTCATGAGCGAGACGACAAAGATCAGCGCCAGCAGCACACATATAATGGATCGAACGACTTTGCGATTTGTTTTCATTCGTTTCCTCCTTAGACTTTCAGGTAATTGCGAATGGCCGTGAGACCGCCGAACACGCCGACGAGCACACCCACGCCGAGAAACACCAGCAGCAGCGGCAGCGCCACGGATGCAAACGAGAGCACCGTGATGATTCCGGCCGCCATGGTGGACATGAGCTTGCCGACGATCAGGCTATAGAGCCCGAACTGGAGCAAAAACGCCACCAGTCCGCCGACCAGACCGAGCACCAAGCCCTCCACCACGAACGGCAGACGGATGAACCAGTTCGTCGCGCCGACCATCTTCATAATGGCGATCTCTTCGCGGCGGCCGAACGTGGCAAGCTTGATGGTGTTGGTCATGATAAACAGGGACACCGCGATCAGGATCACGATCAGAACGACGGAGACAACACTCACAATGTTCCGGAACGTGATGAAGTTTTCCGCGTAGTCCAGATGCGCCGTGACATCGGCAATGCCATCGATGTTCTTGAGCGCGGTCTGCATATCCTTCATGAGCGAGAGGTCGTTGAGCGTCACGACATAGCGGTGACGGAAGACCGACGCATCGATGTTATCAAAGAGATCCGAGTCATACTCGGCCGTAAACGTCTGCATCGCCTGCTCGCGCGTGACAAACGTGACCGAGGCGACGTTGTCGAGTGCGGCGATCTTCGGCTCAATGGCGCGCGCCTCATCCTCCGAGAGCGACTCATCAATGTAGGCGATGACCTCGTTCTGGTTTTGCAGGCGGTCAATGTTCGCGTCGATGTTGAGCGTCAGCAGCGAGAAGCTGCCCATGATGAGCAGACACGCAATAATAATCGTGATCGACGCGAAAGACATGAAGCCGTGCGTAAAGATGTTCTTCACGCCCTGCGCGATCAGGTAGTTGAATCTATTCAGCTTCATATCCGTAGTACCCGTCCAATCCGTCACTGATGACTCTTCCGGTGTCGATCGAGATGACACGCTTGGAAAAAGCGTCGACCAGTTCCTTTTCGTGCGTCACCACAAGGACCGTGGTGCCGAGCTCGTTGATCTTCTCCAGCAGCAGCATCAGCTCCAGACTGCGCACCGGGTCAAGGTTTCCGGTCGGCTCGTCGGCAATGATCATGCGCGGATTGTTCACGAGCGCGCGGGCGATCGCCACGCGCTGCTGCTCACCGCCGGAAAGCTCCGCCGGATAGCGTTTTTCCCGGTCGACAAGGCCGACCAGCTCGAGCACCTGCGGCACGCGGCGGCGGATCTCCTTATTGGACGCTCCGACCACACGCATGGCAAACGCAACGTTCTCATACACCGTCATTTTGTCGATCAGGCGAAAATCCTGAAAAATGACGCCCAGAGTCCGGCGCAGCTTCGGCAGCTTGCGGCGCTTGATGCCCTGCATGTCAAAGCCGTTGACCGTGATCTGTCCGGATGTGGGGCTCAGCTCGCCGGTGATCAGCTTGATGATCGTCGTCTTGCCGGAGCCCGACGGTCCGACCAGAAACACGAATTCCCCTTCGTTGATCGTGAAGCTAACGCCGTTGAGCGCCTCGGCTTCCGTGTTTCCGTAGACCATCTTCACATCGTTCATTTGAACCATAAGATGTCCTCCAATATGTTGGGCTTGCGCCCGCCCGGATGCAAACTCAGAACTTGGCGCTGTTCTGAGAATCGAGGTATTTCTTTACCATGACCGCGACCTTGAAGAGAATGGCGTCCTCAAACTCGCGCAGATCCAGGCCCGTGATCTTCTTGACTTTTTCTAACCGGTATACCAAAGTGTTTCGATGGACGTAGAGCTTGCGCGCCGTCTCCGAAACATTGAGGTTGTTTTCAAAGAAGCGATTGATCGTGTCGAGCGTGTCCTCATCAAGCGCCTCGATGGGGTTTTTCTTGAACGCTTCGGACAGGAACATCTCACACAGCGTCGTCGGCAGCTGATAAATGATGCGGCCGATGCCGAGGTTATCATAGTGGATGACCGGCTTCTCGTTTTCAAACACCTTGCCGACCTCAATGGCGACCTGCGCCTCCTTATAGCGGTCAGCCAGCTCGCGCAGATGGTTTGCCGCCGTGCCGATGCCGATGACCGTCTGCACGTGCAGCTCCGTGTGCACGGCGCGCTCGATCGTCTCCGCCAGCGCGCAGACATCCTCCGACGTCTCGTCGGGCGCCATCTCCTTGATGACGACGATGTCCGACTCGCTCACACTGAGCACAAAGTCATGCTGCCGATCCGGGAACATATTCTGGATCAGCTCGAGCACGGCGATGTCCGTCACGTTCACCTGCCGCACGAGCAGCACGGCGCGCGAGACATCTGTGGTAAAGTGCAGCTCCTTGGCGCGCACATACACGTCGCCGGGGAGAATGTTGTCCGAGATGATGTTTTTGACGAACGCAGCCTTGTTGTGCTTCTCCTCGAAGTTCGTGCTGGCCTCCGTCATGCCGACGGCCGCAAGAATGCAGATGCTGCGTGCCGTCTGGTCATTGCCCTCCACGAACACGGCATACTCAAAGCGCGCCGTGCTGGCCGAAAGGATCTTATACGTGCGCGCGTCGGTCGAAAACAGCTGCTCCTGCACCTCTCCGACTGCGGCCTGAAAATCATCCAGGCGAGAGCCGATCATCGAGAGCTCGCTGCAAGCGATCACAAATCCCTGCTCGTCCACAACACCGATGCAGCGCGTAGTTGCATCCTTCATCTGAACGATCACGCCTTGAAAAATTCTGCTCGACATATCTTTTCCTCCTACGAACGGCCGCCGCAGTCGCCCACAGCACCTACCAATTTCCTGTTTTACATCATAGCTGATTTATGTGCATTTTTCAATAGAGAATTGGTCGTTTTTTGTGAATAATTTTCGAAATTTCGTGAGATAGACGGATAATTCTACAAAGTTTTGTCAACTATCACGAAGTAGGGTCCGCAAAAGCGAGCATTGCTTCCTCCGCGCTCAGCTCCCGGTAAGCCCCCGGTGCCAGCGCCGGATCGAGCGTCAGCGCCCCGATCGACAGCCTGTGCAGCTGCAAAACCGGCGTCCCGCAGCCGGCAAGCATCCGCTTGACCATGTGGTATTTTCCCTCATAGACCGTCACGCGGCAGCCGCCCTGCTCCGGCAGGCATTCGAGCCGCGCGGGCAGACACTGCGTCCCGTCGCCGAGCACGACGCCCTGCGCAAAGCGCTCTGCATCCGCGCGCGTCGGCTGTCCGTCCGTGCGCGCGAAGTAGACCTTCGGCACGTGCTTTTTCGGCGTGATGACGCGGTGGACATAGTCCCCGTCGTCGGTGATGAGCAGCAGCCCGGTCGTGTCCTTATCCAGGCGCCCGGCCGGAACGAGCCCGAAACGCTGCAGCTCCGGCGGGAACAGATCCAGCACGGTCGGCTGGCTGCGGTCGGTCGTCGCCGTGAGGACGCCGGACGGCTTGTGGAGCATATAATAATGGTATGTCTGATAGCGCAGCGGCTGCCCGCGCAGACAGACGACCGCCGTCTCCGCGACCTTCTGCTCCGGCGCAGCGGCAGGTACGCCGTCAACCGTGACCTCGCCGCGGCGGATATATGCCTTCGCCTCACGCCGGGAAGCGGCGCCGGTGTCGGCCAGATATTTGTCCAGGCGGATCATGTGCGCTCCCCTCCTCGATCGTCAAACAGAAGTATTATAACATATCCGGCGGCAAATTTGAATAGGTTTGTTCTGGGGTGTGGTTATGAAGCAGAAATCCTTTCATTGGACAAGACGAGCGGTCGTCTATGCGCTCATCGCGCTGGCGGTGGTGCTGGCTCTGCTGGTCGTCTGGCGCAGCAACGACGGTGTGCTCTCGGCGCACTACAACGTCACCACGACCGAGGGGCGCATCACGTATCTGCACGCGCTCGGCTGGGACGCCGATCCTGCGACCGAGACTGCGCAGGAGATCGTGCTCCCGCGCACATTTGACGGGGTGTTCGGCGATTACAACGCCTTGCAAAAGCAGCAGGGCTTCGACCTGTCCATCTACGCCGGCGAGACGTGCAGCGTCTATACCTATCGCGTGATGAACTACGCCGGGACATCGGACACGGTGCTCGCGCAGCTGTTCGTCTACCGCAATCGCGTCATCGGCGGCGACATCCATGCGACCGCTATGGACGGCTTCATGCACGGTCTGCGGTAAGCGGAAAAACCTCAGCGCCAAGGGTGATCTTGCTCTTGGCGCTGAGATTTGTAGATTTATTATATGGTATGTCCAATGCGAAAGCCGCCTCAAACCGCCGGGCGCGCAGCGCAATTGGTGTCAAGCGAATCGATGAGCGCCAGCACATTGCGGATCGCGCGCTTGCGCTCAGCCGCTCTGCGCCGCGTCTGCTCCTTGTGCCAGCGCTTTGTGCCCTTTCTGGGCGGCTCTTTTTGCTTCGGCGGCTTTTGCGCAAGGGCGGCGCGGGGCGCTGCCGGGTGATGCATCCGGTATGCATCGTGGCTCGTTATGTAGGTGAAATACTCCAGCAAGCTCCGGAAGCGGATGTGCTGGTTGTGATAGCCGCGAATGGCGGACGCTGCGTCTGAAGCGAGAGGTTTTGTGTTTTTGTGGTACAGCATGGTCGTCCCGCTCGGGCCGACGGTCACGCGCCACTGGCTGATCTGGCTGGTGATCGAAAGATACCGGTCATAGAAATAAAAGGACATGCCGTTTTCCCGGCAATAATCCAAGATGGCCGTCTGCTCTTTTTGATACTGGCGGAGGATGGGATTGCATCGCCTGCAGAGCCTGTACCCGGCGTCAAGCGCCTCAGGCAAGGTCTCGAATGTGCCGATCGCCTCCGGGTCAAAACCGCGGACGAGAAAACAGCTTTTCGTATGAACGATCTTTCGATGACTTCGTTTGCTGTAGTAAAACATGGACCGCACCTGCCTTTCCAGTATGGTTCCATCATAGCAGGCGCGGTGTACAATAATACGGACAGTTGGGGGCATGCCGATACCGGCACACCGGAAATGCAGAAAAAACCGCCTAAAAAGGCGGTTTTTCAAGGATTTGGTCCGAGTGACAGGATTCGAACCTGCGGCATCCTGCTCCCAAACTT
>OGNF01002951.1_pt1 | contig 12034 bp, 13 predicted proteins | sample 1573321 | NCBI WGS metagenome assembly OGNF01 (sample SAMEA2581911, study PRJEB24529) | metagenome | biome: Human gut stool | place: China | collected 2011
TGAACGGGTTAGCTGCATATGCGGATGCAGTTACGCCGAGAGCCATAGCCATTGCTAATACTAAGGATTTTTTCATTTTGTTTTCCTCCTTTTAGAAAAACACTTTATATTTTATAAAGCGCGGAGGTACGAATTACCGGCTTTTGCCAAAACTTACGGTGCGAGTCTCCTGGTTTCCTCTACCTGTTTTGCCGCCTGCCTTTAACCTGTGCCTTTTGCGCAATATAACTAAGCCAAGGCTTTGCCCCTGAGGAATTGGCAAAGCCTTAAAAAAAGAAGGCGTACTTGCAATACGGAACAGTGAAAAACTCCGGCTAAAACTGCCAAAAGGGATGGAGAAAAATCTCATGTTCCCAACCTTCTTTTCCCGGGCAAAGTAACAACCGGCCTGACCGGCCAGTCTTTCTTCACAGCTTTATTATATAAACGGCCAGTTTAATCTGCAATTTCAATAATTAATGCCAGTTATTAGCAGTGCTTATTAATTGCCGGCGTTTTTCTGCGGGCGGAAGGCTTCCAGAATTACGTTTGCAAAGTCCTTAATATAATTATTGGTGTTGGCTTTTTTCCAAAACAGATAGTATTTTATCTGCGCCTGCTTGCCGCCCTGGTACAGCGCCAAAATGCGGATGCCCTCGCTGGGCTTGGTATCGGGTGCGGCGCTGCCGCCAAACAAAAAGCCGTTGCCTGCCGCTGCCATAATGCGCGCTTCTTCTACGCTGCGCGCAAAAACAAAACTGCCTTCAAACCCCAGCACCTGCGTATAAAAATCCTTTTCCGTTTCGCGCTGTTTTTCATCCGCTACCAGAATGCAGGGAATCTGCTCCAAATCTTTCAGCTCGGCGCGGCCGCCTTCAAAGCCACCGTAAACGGAGGATACTTCAATAAAGCACGGCAGCGATACTACCGGCAGCATTTCGTATTCTTCCGATACCACATGCCTTTGCAGGTTAAAGGCTATATCCGTTTTGCCATCGCGCAGAAGCGCGGCAATTTCGTCATGCGTGCCGCCGCTTACATTCAGGCGCACGCCTGCGTTTTGCTGTTTAAACATGCTTACCGCCTTATACAAACGGTCATCGGCAAAGCTGTTAAGGTAACACACTTTCAAGCTGCCTTCCTGCCCGGCAGCAGCGGCAATAGTGCCGTTTTTAAGTTTTTCAGTTTCGCCAAGCAGTTTTTTGCCGTGGCTGTACAGGTATTTTCCGGGTTCAGTCAGCGTAAAGCGGCGCGTGCTGCGCACCAAAAGCTGTACCCCCAGTTCTTTTTCCAGCGACAATATCTGCTGGGATATTGCCGACTGCGATATAAAACATTCTTCGGCCGCTTCTGTAAAGCTGCCGGTGTCCACTACGGTTACGAAATATTTAATCTGCCTCAGCAGCATAAGCCGCCCCTCCTCTCTCAGGAACTGTATTTTTATTGTAAAGTTTTAATTTTACTTTCAGTCAACCCGTTACGCAAATTTTTCAAAAACTTTTCTTATTTTTGTTACAAAGCCTTGCCTTGCCGCATAAAAGCATGTTTTTTTAATTATTTACTATCATATACAACAGACTAAACTCAAAACAAATTGTATTTTTAATGCTATTTATAAGAAATTTTTATGAACATTTTTCAACAGCCCTTGACTTAGAGCCGTCTTCAACTTTTATAATAAAGGCGTAAAAACAAATCCTGCCCAGGGCAGGCTAAAAAGGCAGGGATTATTATGAAAAAAACAGCCAGAATTTTGCTTGCGCTTTGCGCTTGCATGCTTATAGGAGGTAATGCCGCTATGGCACAGGACAGAATGGAAGAAAGCTCCGCAACTGTTAAAGCCCTTTACGGTACGGAAAATCCGTGCAGCATTAAAGGCTCGCCGGAACTTGGCGAGATTATGCAGAAATTTATTTACAGCGATGTGAACAATCAGGTAAAAATGCCTTTGGCGCAAAAAGAGCTGCTGACGCTGGTGATTTTAACTGCCAACAATACTCCGGAAGATATCGGCATCCACGTTAAAGGCGCGTTAAATGCCGGGGCAACGCCCGAAGAAATACGCGAAACCCTTTACCAGTGCACGCCTTATGTTGGTTTTGCACGCAGCAAGGCCGCGCTGATTGAAATGCAGATTGCTTTTGAAGAAGCAGGCGTAAAACTGCCGCTGGAAAACCAGGGCACAACTACCGATGCCGACCGCATTGCCAAAGGCGAACAAACGCAGGTTGACATCTTCGGCGACCGTATGCGCGGTTTTGCAAATTCCGGCAAAGGCGACCAGGCGCACATTAACAACTGGCTCAGCGGCAACTGCTTTGGCGATTACTACACCCGCAAAGTGCTTGATTTAAAACAGCGCGAGCTGACTACCTTTACCGCAATTATCACGCTCGGCTGCTGCGACCCGCAGGCCAAAGCACATGTTAACGGCAACCTTGGCGTAGGCAACACCCGTCAGGATTTAATTGACGCCGTTACCGTGGCACTGCCTTACATCGGCTATCCGCGCACGCTCAATGCTATCAGCGCCATTAACGCCGTTGTACCGGCAGAATAAAAAAGTTTCCCCGTTCCGCAAATAAAAAAATCCGCCCGGAGGCGGAAATTTACGAAAGAGGAGCAAAGCATATGAAAACTAAAAAACTTTTATTAGCATTCTGCGCATTTATGATTATGGGAGGTAATGCCGTTATTGCACACGAACAAACAATACCTGAAGAATTTGCAAAAGAAAACATTTTTGGGCTTGGCGAAAAGAACGTAGCTTACCAGCAGTATTTTATCGGCCAGAGCTATTTAAACCCGCTGACCAAAGAACGCGTGGGCACAGCCAACGTAACCTTTGAACCCGGCTGCCGCAACAACTGGCATATTCACCACAAAGGCGGGCAGATTTTACTGGTAACCGCAGGCCACGGCTACTACCAGGAATGGGGCAAACCCGCGCAGGAACTTAAACCCGGCGACGTTGTAAACATTGCGCCCGAAGTTAAACACTGGCACGGCGCCGCACCGGACAGCTGGTTTGCACACATTGCCATTGAAGTACCGGCTGAAGGCAGCAGCAACGAATGGCTGGAACCCGTTACCGACGAAGAATACAGCAAATTAAAATAAACCGCAGTAAACAAGTACGAATAAAGAATCCGCTTACACAAGTACAAACCCCCTCCGCTGTTAAAGCGAAGGGGGTTATTATTATGCCTGCGGCGGCAAATAAAAAAAGCACTGCAATACCGATTACAGTGCTTTGGCTATAAAATAAAAATGGTGATCCACCCGCGACTCGAACGCGGGACACCCTGATTAAAAGGTATGTGGCAAAATAGCCTTTAATCAGCACAACAAGCGGGGTTTCAAGGTTTTTGCATAAAAACAGTAAAGCCAGCAAAGCCGCATTATACCGCAGTAAAAAAATGCCTATTGCTCCCGTGTTGCTCCCACTATTATAAAGTAAATTATTTGTAATTTCAAGTACATATTAAACGGGAAAAGCCGGTAACGCTGAGAGTGTTACCGGCCCAGGTAGTTAAGCCGCAAACTTAACTTTTCCAAAAAATAATGTTTGAACTATTTTTAGGGTAACACAATATTAATAAATTTTCAATAAAAACAAAAATAAACCCCAGCATCAGATTGATGCCGGGGCCTATTTTTAAGGAGACTGATTCTATTGAATCGAACACCTTTTTTGAGTGCGCAAGCGATATTTTAACAAAAACACGTTATAAATGTCAAGCATTATTTTGTGATAACTGCGATGCCGGTAGTTACGAGGCCAACGCAAAAACCATTAAGCCAGCCCTTCCAGTATGCACGTTCCCGTTCATCAGCCGCCGCTTCCCTTTCTGTCTGAATTTGCCGCCTCAATTTCTCGGCATATTCGTTGGCTGTCTGCAACGATTTCTTCGCACTCTCCAACGATGCGCTTGCAGTCTGTAATTCCTGCTGTAATTGCTGTACCTGCGTTTTGGCTTTGGTTAATAAGGTCATCAATTCTGCCTGCTGTTTCTCCTGCGCTGTCAAGTTCTGCTCCAACAGTATCAAGTTCGCGTCCAGCAGTTGCGTGTTCTGCTTCAACTGCGTCCACTGTTGTATCGGTACTTTTATGTATCTGTTCGATGTTGGCGCCGTTTCCGCAGCCGCGCACCGAGCAATAAGCCACGGCGCAAAGCACCAAAGCAATGATAATAACGTAAATACGATTATGATTATCAGATTTTTTCTGCTCATTTTCCATTTTTTACCTCTAAATCACAATACACCGCCGTATTTGGCGCACACGCCGTTTTTAATGGCAATACGTAAAAGTATAAGCGACACTGTTAAAAATCAGCGCACGCGCCAACTGTGCAGGCGGTTATTTTTGGTTACAGCCCCAAATAGTGATGCATAGCGCCAAGGGCAAAACCTACTGCGCAGCCAAGCCAGAAGTTTTTATCTGTTATGATACCTTTTAAAGTCTGCATAGCTGTCACCCCCTTTCAAAATGTAAATTCGTACTGTTAATGATTTCTGTACCATTCTGCGTTCCCGCGAATAGTATCCATACGTTTATACAAATTATTACCGGGACAATCCGTTGCCATCAGGTCACGGTGGCCCATGACTACACTGTCGCTAGCGATAAGTCCATAGGCTTCGCAGATGTCTGCAATCAACATCGGCAATGCGTTAATCTGCGCTTCTGTCGGTTCGACCAGGTCAAAGTTGCCGCATACGTGAATTCCAATACTACAATAATTAAAGCCTTCTGCGTGCGCGCCTACACATTCTACCGGCCGGCCAAGTTCTACAGTGCCGTCCTTGCGCACGATAAAGTGATAACCTACACCGGCCCAGCCCAAATTAAGGTGGCTGCGGTGCAGCTGTTCCGCCGAAAGGTCATCGTCTGTCGGGTCGCCGGTATGGTGGATAACGATGCGGCTGGTATCATCGCGCGGCGTTAAATCAGTAAATTCCAGTCCATAATCTTTAGGGGTAATTCTTTTAAAATTCATTTTGTTTCGCCTTCTTCCATTTTAAAGCCAATTTCGGTTTTATCATCTTCCAAAACATCCGGCACGCCGTCACCGTCACTGTCAACAAAGCCTTTGCCAATCATTAAAATAGCCGATGTAAATTGCGCACCGACCAGTACCGTAAGAAACTGTATCAGCGTATTTACATCGGCTTTACCGGTATTCCACCAGTTCGCACAAAAAGCAATGTTGAAAAGGATAATCTCGGCGGCCAGCACAACAGCATAATAAACGATAGCTTTTGTGCCGATGCTAGCCGGTATTTTTTTTATGCTACTGGCCAGCAGGTCTTTAATTTTGTTAAGCATTACTATTCCCCTTTATTTCAAAATAATCTGCGCCACAGCAACCACTATACCAATAGCTGTTAAAATTGTAGCGGTCATCCAAACCAGCAAGCTTTTAAGCGTAAGGGCCTGATGCTGTGTTTTTTCTAGTGCATCCAATCGGTCGCTGTGCTTATCAAGGCGCCGGTCTTGCTTTTCCTGCGTTTTTAAAATACCATTGGACAGCATGGCTTGTATTACGCTGATTTGCGACATCATATTTTTAATATCCTTCTGCATTTCGCGTAATTCTTCATTATCTTCCACGGCATTACCTCCATTTTTTAATTAAAAACGCCCCTTATAATAACTATAAGGAGCGTGAAAAAATGAAAAAACAACAAAAGAGAATGAAACTACCAAATGGTTTTGGCAGTATCGTTAAGTTATCCGGACGGCGCCGGAAGCCGTGGGCCGTGCGAAAAAAGATTAATGGTCATTATAAATACCTCGGATATTTTGTAACTTACGAAGAAGCTTTAATTTTTTTAAGCAATTATAATCAGGACCCGTCAGCATATTCTGCGCAACTAATAACCTTCGCTGAGATTTTTGAATTAGAACTTGCGGAACGTATTAAGTATAAACGCATTAAAGAACCTACTGTAAAAAATTACCGTACCTGTTTTGGCTACTGCGCAAAGCTACATAACCGTAAATTTACCAGTTTGCGCGTTACTGACCTGCAAAGCATTATCAGCGAATTATCAGAACAGGGAATCGGTCAGCCCAGCCAGAAGAAAACGCGCCAGCTTTACCATAATCTTTATAATTACGCTGTTAAATACCAGATAATAGATAAAAAGGATGATATATCCAACTATGTAGATATTGATAAATACGAACCGCAGGAGCCTAAAACACCTTTTAACAGCAGGCAGCTTAATCGTGTTAAAGCACTTGCTGAAAGCAATGACCCACTAGCCAAATGGGCAACAACGGTGCTGATGATGTGTTACAGCGGGCCGCGTCCGTCGGAATTTTTATCAATCCGCAAAGAGGATGTAAAACTGCATAACAGGTTTTTTAAAATCCGTGACAGTAAAACCGATGCAGGCAAGAACAGACTTGTCCCCATCAACCGCAAAGTGTTACCATATTTTGCGGCGTGGATGCAGATGCCGGGAGGTAATTTAATTACCGATATTAACGGCAAGCGTGTTGATTACGGCAGCTTCTACCGCATTTTTAGAAAAGTAATGACGGCAAGCCGCTGCCGCCATACACCGCACGAGTGCCGCCATACAACAGCAACATGGCTAGATAATAAAGGCGCAAACCGTACTGCGGTTAAGCGCATTTTAGGCCATGCCGATAAAGATATTACCAGCGGTGTTTATACGCACAAAGACCTGCGGCAACTAAAAAAAGCCATAGACCTTTTATAGCGTTGTGTAACTAATTTGTAACTAACTGCTTTAGCTAAAAACTTCAAACCCTGTATCAGCTTAACTTGCATTGTGTAACCCTTTTGTAACACTTCTTTTTCAGCAATGTTTAATACCCGTAGCGTCAGTATTTATGCGCTTTCTGCCGGTAAATAAGGTTTCAAATCACTTTCATTTTGGCAATTTTCTATTTTTGCCTTTACAGCTTCAAAACCGCTGTAAGCCGCATACTGCTGGGCTTTACTTACTTGTCCCGCTTCCATCATCTGCGCACGGGTTACTTCTAAAAATGATTTTTGCGTCAGGTCATTTTTATTTGTATAGACTCTGTACATAGTTACATCGTTTTCCATTAAAGTCAGTGCTACCTGCCAGTTGTTTTGGTCCTCAGACTCTGTATCAAAACCATAACCACTGCCGTCATTAAGCCATGCAATAGCATGTTTCTGTGCTTCATAAAGCTGATATTGATAGTTAAGTGCCTGCTGTTTTAATTCTTCAAATGTCGGTGGCACATATTCACGTGCTTCTTTTGCGGCAATATATGTATCTAATGCTGCAATATAAGCCTCTAACGCTTCGTTAGGGTATTTGTACCACACATCATTGATAACACAGCACTTTTGTAAATCGTCATAAATAACTGTTTCCGGTGTGACTTCTACTGTCTTAGCTTCTTCATCTTGCGTATAAGCAGTAATAGCAACAAGGCTGCCGCCGTCCGTTACAAAGTTTTGCGGAGTGTCGGCATACTGTTTTTTACCGTCAATAATCAAAACTTCATTGTTCATAATTTGAAAACATTTCATTTTTAAATCATCCTTTCTTTTAATTCTGTCGGGGAACTGGCTGCTCATAACCATACAGGCAGTGCAACTTCAACATCATTAACTGGCAGTCTACGTGCTATCTCAGATCCGTTTGGAATTGGTAGTGGCAGTGCAAGCGGAATATTAACTAAAGTATCCTATACAAGCAATCGAACAGGATTCGAAAGCGGTACTTTAAATACTGGTGGTTTTGACATCAATGCCACTCACTCACATACAGTTTCTATAAATAATACAGGTAGTGGACAGGCTCATAACAACCAACCGCCATACATTGTTATTTATATTTGGCAACGTACTGCATAGTGGCGTGCTGTCGGGGAGCTCGCGGTCCATAGTCATGACGGTACCGCAACTAGTAATGGAACACATACGCATTCAGTTGATTATTATGGTAATGAAGGCGGTAACAAACATGTAAGCTGTTGGGGTTCAAGCGCGTATTACGGGCAACAAAACACTGGTTCAAGTGGAGCTCACACTCATTCAATAAGTATATCTAATACCGGCAACAATAACGCGCACAATAACCAGCAACCGTTTATTGTTGCTTACATTTGGCGCAGAACTGCATAAAAAATTACTGTCGGAGAACTACCAAAAATTACTCCAAATATCGCAATAAATACAGTAAATTTAACTGGTACGCAAACGGGAATCTGTTATAGAAATAATACAACTTTAACTGGAACTGGCGTATTTTCTGTAAGTTCAAGTGGTGGTTCATCTGCTGTTACTTTAGACGGAGTAAGAAATGATTTATTAAAATTTAATGCAAATGTTGCACCTCAAGCTACTGTTTCAAGTTTTGGTGAAAATAAAACTCATAATAATATACCACCCTATATCGGCGTTTATATTTTTAGACGCACAGCATGACTGTCGGAGAAATGCCTTCACATTCCCATGAAATAAGTTTATCGAATAATGGTGAGCATACGCACAAAATACGAAGAAGAACGGGTTATTCCAATAGCACAAGCGAAGCCAGCTCTTGGGGATGCGGAATGGCTTATTCTAACGGTACAGAAGTAGCCCAAGTTGATAGCCAATCTGCTGGAACGCATACGCATGATGTTACAGTAAACAACGCTGGCGGAAATACAGCCCACAACAACATACAACCATATATTTCCGTATATATTTGGCGCAGAACTGCCTAAGCAGTGCGCTGCCAAATATAACAAGTTATATAAGGTTGCATGTTTAGATGTGCTTCGTTGCCGCCTGCATTATTAACACTAATACTATGTGTATGATTACCTGCAGTGTTTGTTGTATTCGTAGCATTATTTTGCGGACCCCACCAACTATTATGTATACCGTTACTATAATCAGAATCACCTTTTGCACGGGCAAAAGTATGTGTATGCGCGCCAGTATTATTAGATGTTGCGCTATGGTTATGTGTTGCGAGTTCTCCGACAGTGAGCTGGTGGTTATACTCGCCACCGGTACTGCCAGCAGTAAATGTTTTCTTCTCACTGCGACTGTCCGTGCCAGTACCTGCACCGATTAAAACACGGCCTTGTGCGTATGCTTCCCATGTTGTGCCAGGGAATAAAGTTCCCGGATTAGCACTATTGGTTGACATATAGATATATCCTACCGGATATAAAATATCTACCAATTCTTTTGTAGACATTTTTGCATCAGCCCACGTACCATCTCCGCGCAAAAATTTATTTTGCGCGCCAGCATCTGGAGCAGGAACCAATCCAGCTGAACCTGCCGCACTACTGGAAGCCCCGTTCATGGTATCAATAGTACCCCACGTTCCGTCAGCTTTTAGATATCTGTTAGCAGTACCTGCTGCCGGTGCCGGAACCATGCCGCGTTTACCTGCAACACCTGATGTTGCGCCTACCATATCTTTATGTGCATTACCATCAGCGTTATGTGCGGCAAAAGCAGGTTCATGCGCATTACTATCTTTGTTGTGGGTATCTATAGCTTCTTCCAAATCCTCCAACGTAACATATACAATGCTTTTATCCGTGGTAAAAGCTACATTACTCGCATTGCCTACAACAAGGTCAATTTTTGTAATAATGCTGTCAATCGGTACAGTTTTATCTGCAAGGTAGTTTGTATAGTTTCCAGCGTTAGCATACCCATACAGCTTTTCCACACCCTCATCATTTACCTTAGCAAAAATACCGACTTCACGGACAAAAAAGCCTACATCAAGGTCCTGATTATCTACAATAAATTTAATTTCAACGTGACCTTCTGCTTTTGCAGTTACCGTGGATATTTGCGCATCCATTTTAGAATTTACCAAATCTGTCAAATCAGGTATACTTTGGTCGCCAATCTGGCCATCTCCCAATTTACCTTTTGTAAAAATTAACGTGCCGCCTGCTTGCGACTGCGCTATCATATCAAGCCCGGCACGGGTAATAATCATATTCTGAAATTGTGCCATTATACCGCCTCCGATTTAATAAAAATATCGTTACGCATACTTACCATACCGCCACTTGCAGCAGCAATATTGAAATCATCAAGTGTAAAGTCATTATTGGGTTGGATGTAAATGGTATTTACCATACTTACCATGCCGCCAACAAACGCATCGCCGTTACCAATCATTTCTTGCAACATGCGTATTACAAGATTTGCCGGTATAATGCTTTGCAGCATAATTCGCAGCGCGTTGGTTTGCAGTATTACCCGGTTATCAATATTAAGCCATAGTTCATACTGTGTATTTGTAGAAGCTATCACCATATCATCGCCGTACATTGCATTAAGCATTTCCTGCAATCGCGGCAACGTATATGGCAACTGCGTATTGATACGCAATAAAATGGCCGCCCTGCGGTCTGCAAGAGTAGACCCCGGCGGCACGATTATGCCGAGCATATCCTCCCATCGCTCGGCACCGGCAACATCTATGTAATTTACAAATGTATTCAAAAACCATTGCCACGCTTCATTCCAAAGCGCCGCAAACTCATCATCTTCCATCTGCGCCAGCGTTTTAAATTCCTTAGCAGGAGCCAGCACATTTGGGAAATACCTTTCCACCCTTACTGTTCTGCGCTGGTCATCCATTTGTTATTTCACCCCTTACAGCCAGTTCATCAACGTCCAGCGTCAAATTTTCTTCCTGTCCGTTCAGTTTAGTGTGCTGAATATCCGTCACGTCTTCAATGTCCAGAATACGGCTTTCGATTTGCGATATTCGGATAATAATGCCGTTATTTTCAAAAGCTTCTGCCGTAACACGCTGCGTATTTTGCCAGTTACGGTTAAGTTCAATAAAATAATCGTCAATTACTTTTTCGATACTTGCTTTGTAGTCTTCAAAGGTCCCGGCATCAAAAGTAACATTTAAGCCTATGGTTACAGCAGAATTCTGCGCACCCTGCACTGTAACCGTATGTCCGATAGGCGCAATGCCGATGCCCATGCCCTGATTTTGCGTAGGGTCAATTAGCCTCTGCACTTCGCTTACAAATTCCGGGTCAGGAGGTTTAAATTCGCTGGTCATAAATACTAGGCGCACTGTTCCGCCGCCATTCCAAACCGGATACACCTTCACGCCACCGACACCTTCAATGGCGTTAACTTTTTCGCGATAATCGGCAATGTTGCCGCCGTATGCCTGGCTGTTAAAGCTGGCAAGGTAACGGGCCCGGAATGTTTCTGTGTCTTCCTCATCCTCGCCCGGCACAATTACGCCGTTAAACATCGCCGTTTTCAGCCCTGCAATATACGCAATCGGCACAAGTGCTCCTGCCGGTTTATTGCCCGCTGTCCCTGCCGTTTCGCACCGCAGGCGCGCGGTTCCTTCACTGCTTTCAACAACGGTGTAATTTACATCATCATAGCTGAAACGGCTGCCAACAGGAACGATAATATCTGCCGGGGTAAATGCAGCGCTTCCCTCTGCAAAGGTCGCTTCATACGGCGATAAGCCGCGCTCTTTGGCAATTTCAATCAAATATTCGCGCTCTGCCGTATCGCCGAAAGTATTTTGCAAAAACCAGTTCAGCGTTGCATACATCAGCATAAATTCTATAGCTGCCGGCATAGAAGCATCGTAAATAATGCTGCCTTCACGTTTATCCATGCTTGCAGGCACTTTTTCCAGCATGCGGTTAAGTATTACTGTTTCTGTTTGACTTTCCCACATTAGATAATCGTCACCCCTTTTTCCATTTCAATGCTGCCATAAGCAGTATTTACTTTAAATTTGGCAAGCACATCGCCGCGCGTATGTGACAAGTCAAAATCCGTCACCGATTCCACCCTGTCATCGTGCGTCAGTGCTTCCCTTATCCTGCGTGGCAATTCGGAGTATACATAAGGCAAAGGCTTGCCGAAAAGGTCTTGCAGCTCTACACCGTAGTTCCAGCTATAAATAACATGCACATAGCGTTCCGTGTTCAAAATTTTATAGCAAGCCTGTGCAATAGCGTCCAAATCATAAACGCTTCCGCTGATGCGCTCATCAGCTATCAGCATACGATAAGATT
>OGNF01002952.1_pt1 | contig 12033 bp, 8 predicted proteins | sample 1573321 | NCBI WGS metagenome assembly OGNF01 (sample SAMEA2581911, study PRJEB24529) | metagenome | biome: Human gut stool | place: China | collected 2011
GCGCCTCGGTGCGGGTATCAATGGAGGAGGTCGCCTCGTCCAGGATCAGCACCGGGGGATCGGCAACCGCGGCGCGGGCAATGGCCAGCAGCTGGCGCTGCCCCTGCGACAGGTTTGCGCCGTCGTTGGTCAGCATGGTGTTGTAGCCATCGGGCAGACGCTTGACAAAGCCATCGGCATTGGCCAGCTTTGCGGCGGCAATGCACTCCTCATCGGTGGCATCCAGGCGGCCATAGCGGATGTTCTCCATGACCGTGCCGGTGAACAGGTGGGTGTCCTGCAGAACGATGCCCAGAGAGCGGCGCAGATCGTCCTTTTTGATCTTGCGGATGTTGATGCCGTCATACCGGATCTTGCCGTCTGCGATATCGTAGAAGCGGTTGATCAGGTTGGTGATGGTGGTCTTGCCGGCACCGGTGGAGCCGACAAAGGCGATCTTCTGGCCCGGGCGGCCATAGAGGTTGATCCCGTGCAGAACAGTCTTTTCAGGCACATAGCCAAAATCGACATCGGTAAAGGTGATGTCACCCGCCAGCTTGTGGTAGGTGGTGGTGCCGTCGTGGTGGGGATGCTTCCAGGCCCAGATGCCGGTGCGCTCGGTGGTCTCCACCAGCTCGTCATCCTTGCCATACTTGACGTTGACCAGGGTGACATAGCCTTCGTCGGTCTCGCTGGTCTCGTCCATCATCTTGAAGATACGCTCCGCACCGGCCAGTGCCATGATCACGCTGTTGGCCTGCATGGACACCTGGCTGATGGGCATATTGAAGCTCTTGTTCAGGGACAGGAACGCCATAACAGTACCCAGCGTGACGCCGCCCATGCCGGTGACGGCCATGGCTGCGCCCACCAGAGCACAGATGGCGTAGCTGATGTTGCCCAGCTGAGCGTTGACGGGCATCATGATGTTGGCGAAGCTGTTGGCCTGCTTGGCGCTTTCCTTCAGCTGGTCGTTCAGCTCGCGGAAGCCGGCCAGAGCCTTCTGTTCGTGGGTGAACACCTTGACGACCTTCTGGCCCTCCATCATCTCTTCGATGTAGCCGTTCACCTTACCCAGATCCTTCTGCTGGGCCACAAAGTACTTGCCGCTCATGGCAGTGATCTTCTTGGAGCAGAACAGCATCAGGGCCACCATCAACATGGTGACAACGGTGAGCTGCCAGCTCATCAGGCACATGCTGGTGAACACGGACACGATGGTGATGGCGCTGGACACCAGCTGAGGAATGCTCTGGCTGATCATCTGGCGCAGGGTGTCCACATCGTTGGTGTACACCGACATGATGTCGCCGTGGGGGTGGGAGTCAAAATACCGGATGGGCAGGCTTTCCATGTGGGTGAAAAGCTGGACGCGCAGGTTGCGCAGGGTGCCCTGGGTCACGTTGACCATGATACGGGCGTTGAGCCATGCGGCCAGCACGCCGATAGCGTAGATGCAGCCGATGCGCACCAGTGCGCCTGCCAGCGGGCCGAAGTCCGGCGTGGCCTGCTTGGTCATGGGGACGATATAATCATCGATCAGGGTCTTGAGGAAGAGGCTTGCCTGCACGTTTGCCAGCGCGCTGACGATGATGCAGATCAGCACAAGGATGCAGTGGGGCAGATAGTGCTTGAACACCTCATCCATGATCCGCTTGAGCAGCTTGCCCGGATTCTCAACCTTCGGCTTGGGGCCGCCCATCCCACGGGGGCCGGGGCCCTTTACTTCTTTCACCTGTGCCATTACTGCTCACCTCCCTGCTTGTCAAAATCGCCGCCGCCCTGGGTCTGGCTGTTGTAAACTTCCTGATAGATCTTGTTTGTCTTGAGCAGCTCCTCGTGGGTGCCCAGGCCGTTGATCTGGCCGTTGTCCAGCACCAGGATGCGGTCTGCATCCTGCACGGAGGAGATGCGCTGTGCAATGATGATCTTGGTGGTACCGGGGATCTCCTCCCGGAAGGCCTTGCGGATCTTGGCATCGGTGGCGGTATCCACGGCGCTGGTGCTGTCGTCCAGGATCAGCACCTTGGGCTTGCGCAGCAGCGCGCGGGCAATGGTCAGGCGCTGCTTCTGGCCGCCGGACACGTTGGAGCCGCCCTGCTCGATCCAGGTATTGTACTTGTCGGGGAAGCGCTCGATGAACTCATCGGCGCAGGCCAGCTTGGCCACCCGGATGCACTCTTCCTCGCTGGCGTTCTCATCGCCCCAGCGCAGGTTGTCGAGGATGGTGCCGCTGAACAGAACGTTCTTCTGCAGCACCATGGAGACCTCCCGGCGGAGGACATCCAGGCTGTAATCCTTAACGTCCACGCCGCCCACCTTGACAGAGCCGGTCTCGGCATCATACAGGCGGGGGATCAGCTGCACCAGGCTGGATTTTGCACTGCCGGTGCCGCCGATGATGCCCAGCGTCTCGCCCGGCCGGATGGTAAAGGTGATATCGTTCAGCACCGGCTGACCGCTGCCGTGCTTATACTTGAAGGTCACGTGGTCAAACTCGATGCTGCCGTCTGCCACCTGCTGCACCGGTGCCTTGGGGGCGGGCAGGTCGGTGGTCTCGTCCAGCACTTCCACAATACGGCGGGCGGAAGCGGCGGACATGGCGATCATCACAAAAGCCATGCTCAGCATCATCAGAGCCATCAGGATGTTCATAATGTAACCGAACAGGGCGTTCAGCTGGCCGGTGGTGATCGCACCGTTCAGGACGTAATGTGCGCCGAACCAGCTCAGGGCGATGTTGCAGCCGTACACAGAGACCAGCATGGCGGGATTGTTGAAGCTCAGGCGGCTCTCGGCGTGGACGAACTGCTTGTACAGGCTCTCGCAGGCCTTGGTGTACTTCTCGTTCTCAAAGTGCTCCCGGACAAAGCTCTTGACCACGCGGATGGCCGAGACATTCTCCTGCACGGAGGCGTTCAGGTTATCGTAGTTCTTGAACACCTTATCAAAGATGCCGAAGGTGGGGACCATAATGCCTGCCAGCACTGCCACCAGGAACACGATCGCCACCAGGAACACCATGGTCAGCGAGCGGCTGATCATGGAGGCCATGATGAGCGCGAAAACCAGATGGACGGGGGCACGCACACACATGCGCTCGATCATCTGGAACGCGTTCTGCAGGTTGGTCACGTCGGTGGTCATACGGGTGACCAGACCAGCCGTGGAGTACTTGTCGATGTTGGAGAACGAGAAATGCTGGATATTCTCATACATCGCATCGCGCAGGTTGCCTGCAAAGCCGGTGGATGCCGTGGCGGCAAGCCTGCCGGCCAGCACGCCCAGCAGCAGGGCAATGGCCGCCACCAGGAAGGTGAGCAGGCCGTACTTGATAACGGCGTTCATATCGCCCTTTTCAATGCCCTGGTCAATGATAAAGGCCATGATGGTGGGCAGCAGCACATCCATGATGGCTTCCAGAGCAGATAGGATCGGTGTCAGGATCGCGGCGCGCTTGTACTCGCCCAGATGTGACACAAGTTTTTTGATCATCTGTTGTAATCCTCCTGAAGTTTATTTGCAGGGGTCATTCCAGCCCCTTGCGCAGCTTGTTCAACAACCGCAGAAGCTCTGCGTTTTCCTCTTCCGTCAGCAATCCGGCCACAAACTCATCGGTCTGGTGCAGGGAGAGTATCGTCTTTTCATGGACGCGGCCCCCCTCTTCCGTCAGGATCAGCCGCTTGAGCCGGGCATCCTGCGGCACGCTCTGGCGCTCGATGTAGCCCTTGCGCTCCATCAGCTGCAGGATGTTCGTCACGGTCGAGCGTGTGATGGAAAACTCCCGCTCGATATCGCGCTGGTATACGGGCTCATTTTTGTGCCAGTAGAGGTAGCTCATGATCCAGTCGTGCATGGGGGTCACGTTGTCCACGTTGTTCTCCCGGTGGAACTGGTTGATCTTGCGGAAGATCAGGTTGTTCACCCGGCGCACCTGTGCCGGGATGACCTGCGGCGGCTCCCATGGGGGGGTGCAGCAGGGCTGTTTTTTGCTTTCATCGTGCATAATGGTTTCCCTTTTGAATTGTTTGTGACAGGATTGTTTTCTTTAGAACTGTTTGATGCCGTACAATATCATAACGCACGATTCGATCTTTGTCAATAGGAGACGCAAAATAAAATACAGAAGCGCCCCACCGAACGGCGAGGCGCTTCCACTGGGCGCTGATTTTGCTTTTGCTGGCTCAACAGCCCTTGCTTTCTGACCAGAATATGCTTTAATAAAAGCAACTATGGGCGCTGCGCCCCCGAATACTGCAAGGAGAACCCTATGGAACAACAGAACACCCGCCTGCGGAACGCGGGCTTCGTCACCTTCTTTTTCAGCGGCATCTGCACCATTTCCAGCGGTGTGGTGGTCAGCCTGCTGCAGGAGGAATACGGCTTTGCCTACGGCATGACCGGCACCCTGCTCAGCCTGCTGAGCATCGGCAACCTGCTGGCGGGCCTGCTGGCCGGTGCGCTGGTGGGAAAAATGGGCATGAAGCCCAGCGTCCTGCTTCTGACCATCGGCTATGCGGTGGGCTACGGCCTGATGGGCCTGACCGGCCTGCCCATTCTGCTGGCGCTGGCCTTCTTCATTGTGGGCATTGCCAAGGGCAGTGTCCTGAACACCTGCACCATCCTTGTCAGCGGAAACTCTGCAGACCGCACCCGGGGCATGAACACCATGCACGCCTGCTACGCCTGCGGTGCCCTGCTCTGCCCCTTTCTGATCTCTGCCGCGGCCAGGGTCAGCACCACGCTGGCCGTGCTGGCACTGGCGGCGCTGGGTCTGGTGCTCTGGCTGGTATACCTGTTCACCCCCATGGCAGGCCGCGCCAAGGCCAAAGAAGCTGTCACCGATTGGAGCTTTTTGCGCTCCTCCCGCTTCTGGCTGCTCACCGGCCTGCTGTTCTGCCAGAACGCCGCCGAGCAGAGCGTTGTGGGCTGGATGGTCACCTACTTCAAGGACAGCGGCATCATTGCAGGCACGCTGGCGGCCTATACCGTCACCGTGATGTGGGGTGCCACCCTGATCGGCCGCCTGCTCATCGCCTTTGTGTTCCCACTCAAACAGCCCCGCAAGGCCATGGTGTTTATGGCGGTTTTCTGCACTGCCTTCTACTTTGCCATGATGCAGACCCACAGCCAGCTGCCTGCCATCCTGCTGCTGTTCGCCTTTGCCTTTTCCATGGCCGGTATGAACCCCACCGCCGTGGCCAGCGCCGGTAAAATGACCACCGTGACCAGCATGGGCATCATGCTGCCGGTGGCATCCAGCGGCGCGATCCTGATGCCCTGGGTCATCGGCAAGGTGGCTGAGAGCGCCGGTCTTGCTGTTGGTATGGCAACCAACATCGTGCCCTGCGTGGGGCTGATCGTCTTTGCGGTCTTAGTGGCCAGAATGCGGGAGGAGTAAATCTCTCCGTCATTGCTTCGCAATGCCGCCTCTCCTGGCAGGAGAGGCAAGCAGCAGGCGACTGAGCGGTTCATCCCCTCGCCTTTGCGCTGAACTCACACCCACAGTAATCCTGACGGTAAAGCCCGTACTCCTCCGAGAGCTGGAGGGAGCGCAGGTAGCCGTTCTGCTTTTTGAAATCCGAGGGCAGGTGCCTGATGCCGAATTCGGCTTCAAGCTCCTGCCCGATTTGATTGATGCGGGCAGCATCCTTGTGGGGGCTGATGGAGAGCGTGGTGGTGAACCAATCAAAACCGTGCTCCTTTGCGTACTGTGCCGCCCGGCGCATCCGCAAACGGTAGCAGACGGTGCACCGCCCGCCCCGCTCCGGCTCATTTTCCAGCCCCTGCACAGCCGTATAGAACTCCTGCGGGTCGTAGTGGTCCTCGATGACCGTGACCCCCAGCGGGTGCGCCTGCGCCACGAACTTTTTCAGCTCCTCGCCCCGGCGGTAGTATTCTTCGGCAGGCCAGGTGTTGGGGTTATAGTAAAGCACCGTGATCTCAAAATACCGGCACAGCTTTTCCAACACGGCGCTGGAACAGGGCCCGCAGCAGGCGTGGAGCAGCAGCTTTGGCCGCTGCGGCCCCAGCGTTTTCAACACTTCGTCCATCTGCTGTGCAAAATTCAACTGTTTTGACATCGGTTTCATCCTTTGTTATACTTGCTTTGATTCAAATAGCTCCCTCCTGCTGCCTCGCCAAAAGAGCCGCAGCTGCCGGAAGGGGCATCCCGGTCATATTATATCACATTTTATCTAATAGGAGAACTGCGATGACAAACGAGAAGATCGCCCGTATCAACGAGCTGGCAAAAAAGAGCAAGACCACCGGCCTGACCGATGCCGAAAAGGCAGAGCAGCAGGCCCTGCGGCAGGAGTATGTTGCGGACGTAAAGGCCAGCCTGCGCGCCCAGCTGAACAACACCTCGATCAAAGAGCCGGATGGCACGGTGCACAAGCTGGGGAAGAAGAACTAAAGCAGCATCACGAAGAGGAGCGCCCTGCGGATAATTGAGAGAAAAGTATTTCTTCCCTCTTTTTTTGTTCCGCGTTTCGTGCTATACTATAATTGTATTGTTGCGGACATTTCCGCGGGCGGTACAGATTCCCAAGGTGGCGTATCCCGGGCAAGGTGCACGGAAAAGGCTGTCTTTTGAAAAAATGATAAAGAGGTCATTTATTATGCTTACTGCAATTACGGGTATCAACTGGGGCGATGAGGGCAAGGGCCGCATGGTCGACCTGATCAGCCAGGAGTATGACATCGTTGCACGGTATCAGGGCGGCAACAACGCAGGCCACACCGTGAAGAACGAGCGCGGCAAGTTCGTGCTGAACCTGCTGCCCTCCGGCATCCTGCGCCCCAACGTTGTCTGCGTGATGGGCAACGGTATGGTCATCGACCCGCACCATCTGGACGGCGAGATCAACAAGCTGCGGGAGCAGGGCATTTCCATCACCCCCGATAACCTGAAGATCTCCGACCGGGCCACCATCACCATGCCCTACCATGTCGATCAGGACGGCCTGGAAGAGGCCCGCCTGGCCAAGACCGGCGCACAGTTCGGCTCCACCAAGCGCGGCATCGCCTACACTTACGGTGACAAGTACATGAAGAAGACCCTCCGCATGGGCGACCTGCTGCATCTGGACGACTCCGTCAAGAAGCGCCTGGTCACCATGGTGGACTCCAAGAACCTCGTCATGGAGGGCAGCTACAACGCCGCTCCCATCAGCGTGGACGAGATGTGGGCATGGCTGGAGAAGTATGCCGCCATCTTCAAGGATTACATCTGCGACGTGGGCCAGTATCTGGCTGACGCCGATGCCGCCGGCAAGAAGGTGCTGTTCGAGGCCCAGCTGGGCGCTCTGCGCGACATCGACTTCGGCATCTACCCCTACACCACTTCCTCCAACACCATCGGCGCTTACGCCCCCATCGGCGCAGGCATCCCGGGCCACAAGCTGACCAACTCCATCGGCGTCATGAAGGCTTATTCCTCCTGCGTCGGCGACGGCCCCTTTGCCGCTGAGCTGGCCATGACCGAGGAAGAGAAGCACGACCTGCGCGAGGCCGGCCACGAGTACGGCGCTGCTACCGGCCGTCCCCGCCGCGTCGGCCCCATCGACCTGGTGGCAAGCCGCTACGGCGTCTTCTGCCAGGGCTGCGACGAGGTCGCCCTGACCCTGCTGGACGTGCTGGACTACATGGAGAAGATCCCCATGGTCACTGCTTACAAGCTGAGCGACGGCACCACCACCACCCGCTTCCCCATGGGCGAGGCTCTGGACACCGCACAGCCGGTGGTGGAGTATCTGCCCGGCTGGCACTGCGACATCACCGCTGCCCGCAAGTGGGAAGACCTGCCCAAGGAGGCCCAGAACTACGTCGAGTATCTGGAAAAGGCCGTGGGCTGCAAGATTACCTATATCTCTGTGGGCGCAGAGCGTGAGGCATACATCCACCACGTGGTCTAAACCCTGAATTCACCGGAAAGAAGGATGCCGCTAATGTTTGACATCATCGCCGACAGCGCCTGTGACTTTACGCCGGAAATGGCGCAGAAGATGGGTGTGGAGATCGTGCCGTTCTATGTTTCGCTGGACGGTGAGCACTACCGCAAGGAGGGCAAGGAGATCGCTGTGCGGGATTTCTACCAGTTCATGGTGGACAATCCCTCTGCCTACCCCAAGACCAGCCTTGCCTCCATCGAGGATTTCGAGGAGGTGTTCCGCCGTCAGGCTGAGGCCGGCCGCCCCACCCTCTGCCTCTGCTTCACCGGCAGGATGAGCGGCTGCGTGGGCAGCGCCCGCAACGCCCGGGAACTGGTGCTGGAAGACTATCCCGACGCGAAGATCGAGGTGATGGACTCGGCAGCGGCTACTGTCACTGAGGCGACCATGGTGGAGAACGCTGTGGCCATCCGCGACGCAGGATGCACGCTGGACGAGGCGGTGACCTGGCTGGAAGCGGAAAAATCCACCAACAACATCTTCTTCACGGTGGGCAACCTCGATTACCTCATCAAGGGCGGACGCATCGGCAAAGTCTCTGGCCGGGCGGCGAACCTTCTGGGCATCAAGCCGATGATACTCTTCAAAGACGGCGAGATCTTCTCGGGCGGTGTGGCCCGGGGCCGTCAGAAGAGCTTTGAGAAGGCCCTTGAGCAGCTGATGAACTATCTGGACGCCAACGGCGGCACGCCCGACGACTACCGCATCATCGTGGGCTACGGCTACGATGAAGAAGAGGGCAAACGGCTCTGGATGCAGACCCGTGCCGCTCTGCGTGCCAAGTACCCCGCCGCACAGTGCGAGGTGGGCCTGCTGCAGATCGGCTGCACCATTGCGGTCCATACCGGTCCCTATGCGCTGGGCATGGGCATCATGCGCCGCTGGAAAAAGCAGTAATAGCTGGATCAAAAAAATCCTCTCCCATCGGGAGAGGATTTTTTTTGTGTTATAGAGTGTTATCGGCCCTCGGTGCGCTGCGTCAGACGGGAAAAGCGCTTGTCTTTGTCCTTTTCGTCGTCCTGCGGGGCAGGTGTGGTGTGGGTGAACCGGACTTCGGTGACGCGGCGGCGGGCCGTGCGGGTCACGACGCCCTCGTAGTCGTTCAGCTGGAAATGGTCGCCCACCTTGGGCAGATGGTGGGTCTTTTCCTGCACAAGACCGTTCACGGTGTTGGAGTCGATGTCTTCATCCTCGGGCAGGTCCAGCGTCTCATAAAGGTCGTCCACGCTGGCCGAGCCGGACACGAGCCAGCTGCCATCCGACTGCTGGCGGAAGTCCTCAGTGGCCTCGTCGTGTTCGTCCCAGATCTCGCCCACAAGCTCTTCCAGAATGTCCTCGAGGGTGATGATGCCCTCGGTGCCGCCGTATTCGTCCACGACGACTGCCATGTGATGGTGCTGCTCCCGCAGGGTGCGCAGCAGCTGGGAGATCTGGGTGGAGCCGGTGGTGTAGAGGGTGGGGGCGATGAGGTCCTCCATCGTGACGGTCTTTTTCAGACGGGCGATGTAAAAATCCTTCTCGTGGACGACGCCGATGATGTTGTCAATGGTGTCATGGTAGACAGGCAGACGGGAATAGCCGGATTCTGCGAATGTCTGCGCAAGCTCTTCCAGCGAAATATCGTCCTCCACGGCCACCACGTCTACGCGGGGCGTCAGGATCTCTTCCACCTCCACGTCATCGAACTCGATGGCGCTGCGGATGAGCTGGCTTTCCCGGTCGGTGAGCTCACCGTCGTTCTCAGCCTCGCTCACCATGGTGATGAGCTCACCTTCGGTGATGGCGTCGCTCTCGCTGCTGTGGACGAAGCGTCCCAGCAGCTTCTTCCACTGGCTGAACAGCCAGGTCAGCGGGGTGAAGAGGGTCAGGAGCAGACTCAGCACCGGCGAGACGGCGGTTGCGATCGTCTCGGGCATCTCCTTGGCGAGGGTCTTGGGGGTCACTTCGCCGAAGATGAGGACGACTACCGTCAGCACGATGGTGGAGGTGGTGGCGCCCCGCTCTGCACCCAGCCACTTGGTAAAGAGGACGGTGCCGATGGAAGCGGCGGCGATATTCACGATGTTGTTGCCGATGAGGATGGAGGAGAGAAGCTTGTCGTACTTCTCGGCCATCGCCAGCACCCGGGCGGCGGAAGTGTCGCCTTCCTCAGCGCGGCTTTTCAGGCGTATCTGGTTCAGGGAAGAAAATGCGGTCTCGGAGGCGGAGAAGAATGCGGAAAACGCGATCAAAACGATCAGCGCCACCAAGAGCGTTATACTGCCATCGTCCATAATAAAGGTTGATCAACTCTACTTTCTTATAATAATATGTTAACCAAAAAGTGCTTTCCACCGTTGCCTTCGACGATGAAAAGCACTTTGTTCAACGCCTATAATATCATATTCCACCCGCCGGTGCAAGCGTTCCTGTCAGGAGGATGGATAAAATAGGTAAAAAGTTTGCGGTTTTTAGCGGAGCACAAGGCCCGTGCCGTCGTAGTCCACCGTCAGGGTCGCGCCCTCGGTGTAGCTGCCCTGAATGATGGCCTTTGCGATGAGCGTCTCCACACGGCTCTGGATGAACCGCTTGATGGGACGTGCGCCGTAGACGCTGTCATAAGAGGAATCAATGATGAAGTCCTTGGCTGCCGTAGTGACGTCCAGCTTGAGGTGCTTGCCCTCGTCCATCCGCTTGCGCAGATCTTCGAGCTGCAGGTCCACGATCTTGCGGGTCTCGTCCTTGGTGAGGCTCTTGTAGTAGACGATCTCGTCCAGACGGTTCAGGAACTCGGGACGGAATTTGCTCTTCAGCAGCAGATCGATCTGCTTTCGGGCATCCTCACTCAGCTCGTTGGAGCCCTCGGCGCGGCGCTGCTCCAGGTCGTTCAGGATGATGTCACTGCCGAGGTTGGAGGTCAGGATGATGACGGTGTTCTTGAAGTCCACCGTGCGGCCCTGACTGTCGGTGATGCGGCCATCGTCCAGCACCTGCAGCAGGATGTTGAAGACGTCGGGGTGAGCCTTTTCCACCTCATCGAACAGCACGACGCTGTAGGGTTTGCGGCGGACGGCCTCGGTCAGCTGGCCGCCCTCTTCATAACCGACGTATCCCGGAGGCGCGCCGATCAGGCGGCTGACGCTGAACTTCTCCATATACTCGGTCATGTCGATACGCACCATGTTCCGCTCGTCGTCGAACAGAGCCTGTGCCAGAGCTTTTGCCAGCTCGGTCTTGCCGACGCCGGTGGGGCCGAGGAAGAGGAAGCTGCCGATCGGGCGGTTGGGGTTTGCGATGCCGGCGCGGCTGCGCAGGATGGCTTCGCTCACCTTGGTGACGGCCTCATCCTGGCCGATGACTCTCTTGTGGAGCACATCGTCCAGATGCAGCAGCTTCTCGCGCTCACCCTCCACCAGCTTCTCCACGGGGATGCCGGTCCAGCGGGCCACGATGCGGGCGATCTCCTCGTCGGTCACGCGGTCGCGCAGCAGGCTGTCTTCCTTCTTGGCGGCGGCAATCTTCTCTTCTTCTTCCAGCTGTTTCTGCAGCTGAGGCAGTTTGCCGTATTTCAGCTCAGCGGCCTTGTTCAGATCGTATTCGCGCTGTGACTTCTCGATGGCGGCGTTGGTCTGCTCGATCTGCTCGCGCAGAGACTGCACCTTGCCGATGGCATTCTTCTCGTTTTCCCACTTTGCCTTCATGCTGTGGAACTTATCCTGCAGCTCGGCCAGCTCTTTTTCGAGGTCGCGCAGACGGCTCTGACTCAGAGCGTCGGTTTCCTTTTTCAGGCTGACCTGCTCGATCTGCAGCTGGGTGATACGGTGGGCGAGGTCGTCCATCTCGCTGGGCATACTGTCCATCTCGGTCTTTATCATGGCGCAGGCTTCATCCACGAGGTCGATGGCCTTATCGGGGAGGAAGCGGTCGGTGATATAGCGGTCAGAGAGGGTGGCGGCGGCGATCAATGCATTATCGCTGATCTTCACGCCGTGGAACACCTCGTACCGCTCTTTCAGGCCGCGCAGGATGGAGATGGTGTCTTCCACGGTAGGCTCATCCACCTGAACCGGCTGGAAGCGGCGCTCCAGAGCGGGGTCTTTCTCGATATACTGGCGGTACT
>OGNF01002953.1_pt1 | contig 12031 bp, 7 predicted proteins | sample 1573321 | NCBI WGS metagenome assembly OGNF01 (sample SAMEA2581911, study PRJEB24529) | metagenome | biome: Human gut stool | place: China | collected 2011
TGCCGCCGGTCTGCTTCTTATGACGGCCCTGCTTCTGCACGGTCTTGCGGATCTTTTCACGGTAGGGCACGCGCGGGGTGTCGAGCTCGGCGTCCACGCCGAAGCGGGTCTTGAGCTTGCTCACGAGCACGTCGATCTGAATGTCGCCCGCGCCGGAGACAACCATCTGATGGGTCTCGGCGTTGTTGACGACGGTAAAGGTCGGGTCTTCCTCGTTCAGACGGTTGAGGCCGGTGCCGAGCTTTTCCTCCTGGCCGCGGGTCTTGGGCGCGATGGCGCGGGAGTAGCAGGGCTCGGCGTAGGGCATACCCGCCAGCTTGACGATGCTCTTCGGGTCGCAGAGGGTGTCGCCGGTCTTGACGCGGTCCATCTTGGCGATGGCGCCGATGTCGCCGCAGCAGATCTCCTTGACCTCCTCGTTCTTCTTGCCCTTGAGGGTGTAGAGACGGCCAAGCTTTTCGGTGTTGCCGGTGGTGGTGTCGTAGAGGGACATATCGCCGGTGATCTTGCCGCGGACGACCTTGACCAGAGAGAACTTGCCGTACTGGTCGGAAACGGTCTTGAAGACGATGGCGGCGGTGGCACCGTTTTCATCGTGAGCGACCTCAACGGCGTTGCCGTCGTCGTCCTGCGCAGCCTCGGCGGGCATATCGGTGGCGACGGGAACGAGATCGAGCACGGTCTGCATCAGCATATCGACGCCGAGACCGGAGATGGCGCTGCCGCAGAGCACGGGAGCGACGCTGCCGTCGCGCACGCCGAGCTTGAGGCCCTTGGCGATCTCCTCGGCGGAGAGCTCCATGGTCTCGAAGAACTTTTCCATCAGCTCCTCATCGGCGCCGGCGGCGGCTTCCATCAGCTCGGCACGCAGGGCCTCGACCTCGTCGGCGATGTCGGCGGGAATGGCGCACTCGGCAGCCTTGCCGCCCTTGACCTCATAGGCCTTGTTGTGCAGCAGGTCGACGATGCCGGTGACCTTCTTGCTGCCGTCGATGATGGGGGCGACGATGGGCGCGACGGCGGTGCCGAACTTGCCCTTGAGGGCGTCGAAGCAGGCGTTGTAGTCGCTGTTCTCCTCGTCGGTGCGGTTGATGAAGATCATGCGGGGCTTATTGCCGAGCATCTTCCAGGCGCGCTCCGCGCCGACGCTCAGGCCGTCCTTCGCGCCGCAGACCAGCACGGCGCACTCGGCCGCGCGGATACCGGAGAGAACTTCGCCGGCGAAGTCAAAGTTGCCCGGAGTGTCGAGCACGTTGATCTTCACGTTCTTGTACTTCACGGGGGCGACGGCGAGGGAGATGGAGATGTTTCTCTTGATCTCTTCCGCGTCGTAGTCGCAGGTGGTGTTGCCGTCGGTGACCTTGCCGAAGCGGTCGGTGCCGCCGGTCATAAACAGCATACTCTCAGCGAGGGTGGTCTTGCCGCTTCCGCCATGGCCGAGCAGCACGATATTGCGAATGTCTTTTGCACTCATAGGGGTTCATGTCTCCTTCCAGATCGTAATTCCCTTGCGGGAAGTCACTTCAACAGCTCAATTATATAATATTCCTTCCGTCAATACAACTATTGTAATTTTAGAAGTTTGATGGTCATTTTTGCTAAAAATGCTCAATAACGGTCCGCCCAGAAGCCCTCGATGAGCGCCGCGAGCGCCCAGAGGAGCAGATAGAGCAGCATCGAGACCGGTGTGAGCGCGCTGTACGCGCCGACAAAGGTGAGGTAAAACGCCAGCAGCGCGGACACGGCGCTGCTCCCGAGCGAGAGCACGGCGGCCACGCGCACGGCGTGGACCAGACGCTTGCTGCCGACGGCGATCTCGGCGTAGGGCATCAGCCCCTCGCGGTAGAGCAGCGCATAGGGATGCTCGCCGTCCTTCTCCGAGAGCGCAAGGCGCGTGGAGATGGTGGGATAGACCGCGCGGGCGTCGGTGCCGAACTTGCGCTTCAAAAGCGCGGGCGTGATGCTGCCGTCGCGCACGGCGAGCACCGGCGTGATGCGGCTGCGCTTGAGCGCGTGGAGCGCCCAGTCCACATTCTCCGCCGCCGTGTACTTGACGGCAAAGATGGCGATGAGCGTGCCGTCCACGGCGAGGAACGCGCCGGTCTTGAGGCTCAGGCCGCCGGGCATCGTGACGTGCATCTTGCGGCAGAAGGCGGCGGTGCCGAAGAGCACCGTTTCGCCGTGGATAAGGCCGGAGACGCCGCCCTCCTCATAAAAGCTCAGATCGTCGAGCGGCTCGAGTCTTCCGCCCTCGCCCTCCAAAAGCGTGTCGAACAGGCGGCTCAGGCCGCTTTGCGAGGCATGGGCCATCGTGGCGGCGTAGGAGATGACCTTGCCGCTCTCCTCGCCGTAGATCTTCAGCCCGTTCAGGCTGACCGTTCCCGGCGGAAAGAGGTCGGTATCGGTGAGGATGACGCAGTTGCTGCGGCGCAGGCGGTCCGCGCCGACATAGCCCGCCAGCGCGCTGCCGGACTTGACGAAGCGTTTCGTCAGCCGACGCAGCGGCAGAGAATAGCACAGCGGAAAGGCAAGCATATTGATCGCCGTGAGCAGCACGCCCCAGTTCCAGAGGAACAGCAGCCGCTCCCCGCGCCGCAGCGTGGAGAGCACGGCAAATACGAGCGAGGCGGCAAGCAGCACGGGCAGCAGCACGCTCTGCCAGTGCGAGGCGGCGTCCTCCCGCTGCGCGCAGCGCGAAAAGCCCTGCGCGCTGCCGCGGCGCTTGGCGGCTCCGCCCGCGGTGACGGTGACGAGATAGTCCGGCTCGCCGACCGCGGCGACGCGGAAGGTATCGTACATCGCGCCGAAGAGCAGCGCGCGCCCGAGCAGGGCACAGCTCATGCCGAGCATGGCGACGGCGTGGAACGGGACCGCGAGCGCGGCGCGCGCGGGCAGGAAAAAGTCGAGCGCCGTGTCCGCCAGCGTGACGGCGCAGGCGAGCGAGGAGAGCAGCTCATAGGTGACTGTCCTCGCGCGGAGCTGCTCGAAGGCATAAACGAACACGTCGCGTCCGAGGACGCAGACAAGAAGCTCGGCAATGAAGAACGGCAGGCAGCTGAGCAGCCTTTCCTCGGCGAACAGCGCAGGCATGACGCCGAAATGGTCGAGCAGCAGCGCGAGCCACGAGAGCGCGGTGACGAGCAGCGCGGCCTGCGCGCTGCGCAGACCCATGCGCGCGTCGTCGCGGTAGCCGGCAGCCAGCTCGCCCGCGTCCGGCTCGGGGGTGTCGTCCCGCTCGCCGAAATCCTCGGTGAAGAAGTCCTCGGGCTCGTCCGGCTCCTCGGGCTGCGGCTCCTCCCCGGACTCGTCGGAATAAAGCCGTTCGGTGTCGCGCAGCCTTCTGCGCGAGAAAAGCCCGCGGCGCTTCGGCGGCAGAAGCTCGATCGGCTCCTCCGCCTCCTCGTCGAGCACGGACTGCACGGTGCTCTCAAGCACCTCCTGCAGACTCACGGTGTCCTGCGCGGGCTCCGCAGCCGACGGCTCCTCCGGCGGCGCGGACGGCTGCGGCTCCGGCGGCTCCGCGGCGGGCGCGGCGGTTTTCCCGATCCGCACGGCGGGCCGCGGCTCGGGCGCCCCGACGTCCTCCGGCTCTGCGGCGGCTTCGGCGCCGTCCTCCCGGGAGCCGAACTCCGCCAGAATGCTCTCGAGCGTCAGGTCCGCGTCGTCCGACGCGCTGCGGGCCGCGCCGCGCAGCAAAAGCTCGGACTCTGCGAGCGTTTGTTCAAATTCTTGATCCTTTTTGTGATCCATGGAAGACCTCGTGAATGGCGGCGCGCGTCAGCCAAGGCGCTGACGCACGGCCTCGTAGAGCAGAATGGCGGCGGCGGCGGAAGCGTTGAGCGAGGAGATGCGGCCCTTCATCGGGATGCTGACGAGGAAGTCGCAGCCCTCGCGCACAAGCCGGCCCATGCCGTCGCCCTCGCTGCCGATGACGATGGCGGCAGGGCCCTTGAGGTCGGCCTCGTACAGGCTCGTGGCCCCCTCGGCGGCGGTGCCGAAGATCCACACGCCCTGCTGCTGCAGCTCCTTCAAAAGCGCCGGAATGTTCGGCACGCGCGCGACGGGCAGATAGCTCACCGCGCCCGCGCTCGTCTTGCCGACGATGCTCGTCAAGCCCGCGCTGCGGCGCTTGGGGATGATGACGCCGTGCGCGCCCGCGCACTCCGCCGTGCGGATGATGGCGCCGAGGTTGTGCGGGTCGCTGATCTCGTCGCACACCACGAGCAGAGGGGCCTCCCCACGCTCACGGGCGGCGGAGAGGATGTCCTCCACGCTCGCGTACTCGCGCACGGCGGCAAGGGCGATGACGCCCTGGTGCGCCTTCGTCGCGCTCATGTAGTCGAGCTTGCGGCGGTCGGCCTCGACCACTACCACGCCCGCCGCGCGGGCGGTGGAGGCGATGTGCCCGAGCGTTTTGTCCGTCTCGCCGCGGGCGATGAAGATCTTATCAATGGGCGTGCCGGCGCGCAGCGCCTCGGTCACGGCGTTGCGTCCCTCGATGAGGCCGTCCGCCCCGGCGTCGCGCTCGCGCATGGGGACCCTTTCCTCCGCTCTGCGCTCGCGCGGAAAGCGCTTTTCCGTGTGGTCGTCCGCGCCGCGCGGCCCGCGCTTTTCTTCGTATTCCTTTGACATAAACCGATCCTCCCGGTCAAAATTCGTATACATAATATACTATAACACAACAGGCGGATAAGATAAAGAGGGAAGCGGACAAAAATTCACCGAAAATTCATACCGCGGCGCTTGTGAAACGAGGAGGGGTATGCTAAAATACCATATAATTAACTTGGCAAGCTGTCGCCTGTGCCCGCGCAGGGCCGCAGGCGGAAAGGAACGCAGATACATGGATCAGAACGACAAGAACAAAAGCAACAAGAACAACGACCGCCGCAGGGGCGTGCTGTCGCTGCTCATCTGGGCGCTGGTGCTGACCATCGGCTTCAACTATCTCCTCTCGGCGATGGACACGAGGAAGCTGGCGGAGAGCACCTGCGAGATCCGCTACGACGAATTTCTCGACCTTGTCCGCGACGGCAAGGTCAAGGAGGTCGAGATCGCGGACCGCACGCTCAACATCACGCCTGTGGACGGCTTCACCTACACCGACGCGGACGGCAAGACCTACTCAGGGGACTTCCAGCTCTTCACCACGCAGATCAACGACCCCGAGCTGCGGTCGTTCCTGGATGAAAACGGCGTGGAGTTCGGCAAGCCCTACAAGGCGGAGACCTCGTATCTCGAGATCATCATGCTCAACTACGTCCTGCCCACGGCGCTGATGGTCGGCGCGTTCATCCTGATGATGCGCTTCATCAGCAAAAAGACCGGGGGCGGCGGCTTCGGCGGCCTCGGCAGCGTCGGCAAGTCCAACGCGAAGGTCTACATGGAAAAATCCACCGGCGTCACCTTTGCCGACGTCGCCGGTCAGGACGAGGCGAAAGAATCCCTCGTCGAGATCATCGACTTCCTGCACAATCCCCAGAAGTATACCGACATCGGCGCGAAGCTGCCGCGCGGCGCGCTGCTCGTCGGCCCTCCGGGCACGGGCAAAACGCTGCTCGCCAAGGCGGTCGCGGGTGAGGCGAACGTGCCGTTCTTCTCCATCTCCGGCTCCGGCTTTGTGGAGATGTTCGTGGGCGTCGGCGCGAGCCGCGTGCGCGACCTCTTTGCCGAGGCCTCGAAGGTAGCGCCCTGCATCATCTTCATCGACGAGATCGACGCCATCGGCAAGACGCGCGACACGCGCTTCGGCGGCAACGACGAGCGTGAGCAGACGCTCAACCAGCTGCTCGCCGAGATGGACGGCTTCGACCCCGGCAAGGGCATCATCGTCCTCGCGGCCACCAACCGCCCCGAGGTGCTCGATCAGGCGCTGCTGCGCCCGGGCCGCTTCGACCGGCGCATCACCATTGACCGCCCGAACCTTGCCGGACGCATCGCGACGCTCGAGGTCCACACCCGCAACATCAAGCTCGGTGAGGACGTCGATCTCAAGAAGGTCGCGCTCGCGACCGCCGGCTGCGTCGGCGCGGACCTTGCCAACATCGTCAACGAGGCGGCTCTGCGCGCCGTGCGCAAGGGTCGCAAGCTCGTCACGCAGGAGGATATGCTCGCCGCGTTCGAGTTCGTCATCGCGGGCAGCGAGAAGAAGAACAGCGTGCTCACCGAGTTTGAAAAGAAGCTCGTCGCCTACCACGAGGTCGGCCACGCGATGGTCGCCTACAGGCAGAAGAACGCCGAGCCCGTGCAGAAGATCACCATTGTGCCCCATACCGAGGGGAGCCTTGGCTACACGCTCCTCATGCCCGAGGAGGACAAGACGAATCTGCGCACCCGCGACGAGCTGATGGCGAAGATCGCCGTCTCCATGGGCGGCCGTGCCGCCGAGGAGGTCATCATGCACACGATGACCAACGGCGCCTCTCAGGACATTCAGGAGGCCACGAACATCGCGCGCAACATGGTCGCCATGTACGGCATGAGCGACGAGTTCGGCATGATGGCGCTCGGCTCCGTGCGCAGCCAGTATCTCGACGGCGGCTACGGTCTCGACTGTGCGCAGGAGACCGCCGCCGTGATGGATAAGGCCGTCAAGGAAATTCTGGAGAAGTGCTACGCCGACGCGGTGAAGGTCATCGAGGAGAATATCGACGATATGCACAAGGTCGTCGCCTATCTTTTAGAGAAAGAGACGATCACCGGCGGCGAGATGGTCGCCATCCTCGAGGGCCGCGATCCCGCGACGGTGGAGGACGCCTACGCCTCCACGCGCAGGAGCGACAGCGACTTCCGTCCCTCCGTGCCGAGCACCATCGAAGCGCCCGCGCGTCACATCTCCATGACGAGCGAGAAGATCGAGATGCCGCCGCTGGACGGCGAAGCACCGGACGAGTCCGCCGCATCCGACGCGGAGAACGGCGAGAAAGCAGAAGCGCCCGCACAGGACGCTCCCGCCGGTGACGGCGCGGAAACGCCCGACCACGAATAAACCGAAAGCGCCGCCCGCAGGCGGCGCTTTTCCGTAAGGAGGAGTCCCCATGAGACAACAGACGAGGGAGCTGGCGCTCGCGAGCGTGCTCGGTGCGCTGGCGGTGCTGTTCCTGTTCCTCGGCGGCGTGCTGCCGCTGGCGCTCTACGCCTGTCCCCTGCTCGCATCCGCCTGCCTGCTGCCCGTGCGCGAGGAGTGCCGCGCGAGCTATCAATGGTGCTGCTTTTTCGCCGCCGCCATTTTGGGATTGCTGCTTGGGCCGGACAAGGAATCCGCGCTGCTCTTCTGCTTTCTGGGCTATTACCCGCTCGTGCAGCCGAGTCTCGACGCGATCGGCAGCCGCGCGCTGCGCTTTCTCACGAAGCTCGGGCTGTACGTCCTCGCCGTCGGCGCGATGTACGCGCTGCTCGTCTTTGTGTTCCGGCTCGACGCGGTGACGGCGGAGCTGGCGGCGACCGCCCCGTGGCTCATCGCGGCGACCTTTGCGCTCGGCGCGGTGCTGCTCTTTCTCTATGACGAGCTGCTGCGCCGCTTCGCGCAGCTGTATCGAAGGAGGAAGAGAGGATAACAAGGAAGTCGGCAGGAGCCATACGGTTCCTGCCGACTTTTTATGTTCTTATGCATCCTCCTTCGGCTGTAGCTTCGCGCTGAGATAGGCTGCGAGCGCGCCGAGCGCGGCGGCAAGCAGGCACAAAAGCGCGTCGCGCGCGCCGTCGTAGCGCAGGGGGATGATAACGACCGTCGAGGCCAGCACGATGCCGAACACGGCGTGGTAGAAAAGCGGGTAATGCGCCCGGAAGCACCAGTTCACCACGCGCGCGAGCGTCAGCACGATGAGCGCCATGCCGAGCAGCCACGGCAGGATCACCGCCATGTCGAGCCTTGCGAAGCCATCGGCCATCGGCGTGAACAGCCCGACCGCCATCAGGATGGAGGAGGACGTCATGCCCGGCACGATCAGGCTCAGACCCCAGAGCAGGCCGCAGAAGAGAAAGCCGAGGAAGCCCGGGCGCATCGTGTAGAACGCGCCGTACTGCGCGTAGAGCAAAACGGCGGAGAGGGCAAGAAAGCTGGCCGCGCAGGAAAGGTACGCGCCGCGTCCGCGCCCCTGCGCGCCCGCCTCGGCCCACAGGCTTGGGAGCGTGCCGAGGATGAGGCCGATGAACAGGCAGGTCGCGAGCTTTTCCGAGCGGTCGAACAGCACAAGGATCAGCCCGCCGCCGCACAGGAAGCCGAGGATCGCGCCGGCGCCGACCGGCAGCAGGAGGGAAAGATGGCGGCGCAGCCCGTTGAGCGGGTGGGCGAGCACCTCCATCACCGGCCGGTAGATGCCGAAGATGACCGACAGCACGCCGCCGGAGATGCCCGGCAGAATGCCGCCTGCGCCGATGATAAAGCCCTGCACCAGCCGCAGCAGGACCGTCTTGAGGGAGAAGCCCATTTTTAATAGCCTCTCTTCCGGTCGACCAGATGCGCAAGCGGACGGCCCGCGGCATAGTTTTCCAGATCGTCGCAGAACATCTGCACGCTCTTGTCGCAGGTGTAGCCGAGCGTCATGTTGCCCGCAACGTGCGGCGTAAGCAGCAGATTTTTCGCGCGGCGCAGCGGATGGTCGGCGGGCAGCGGCTCAGGCACGACCACGTCGAGTGCCGCGCCGGCGAGCCGCCCGGCGTTGAGCGCGTCGCAGAGCGCCTCCTGGTCGATGGCGGTGCCGCGGCCGACGTTCACGACGAGGGCGCTGTCGGGCAGCAGCGCGATGCGCTCGCGCGAGAGGATGCCCACGGTCTCCGCCGTGGAGGGCAGCGCCATGACAAGGATATCCGTTTCGGGCAGGACGCTGTCCAGCTCCGCGATGGCATGGATGGAGGTGAACGCCGGGTCGGAGGATCTGACCGTGCGGCGCACGCCGGTGATGCACGCGGGATGGAAGGCCTGCGCGCGGCGGGCAAACTCCGTGCCGATGTCGCCCGTGCCGAGCACAGTGATGCGCGCGCCATGCAGCGAGCGGATGCCGCCGGGGAGCGTTTCCCAGCCGCCCGCGCGGATGATCTCGGTATACTCCATCTGGCGGCGCAGCAGCATCAAGCAGACCATGATGAGATGCTCGGAGATGGTGGTGCCGTAGGCGCCGGAGGAGTTGGTGAGCCGACAGTCGGGATTCTGGTACAGGCTCTCGTCGCAGAAGTGGTCCACACCCGCCCAGCAGCAGCAATACCACTTGAGGCTTTTCGCGCTGCGGATGACCTTCTGCGAGCAGTGCCCGTAGAGGATTTCACAGTCGTCCACCCTGCCGACCGCTTCGGCGGACGAGGGGAAATACTCGATCTCATAGCCGTATTTGGCTGCCGCCGCGTTGAGCTGACGCTCGTATTTGTCGTTGAGAAAGTCGATGATGACGCCGATCTTTTTAGCCATGCTGAGTGATCTCCTTTATAATTTGTTCCGCGCAGCGCATCCCATCCGCCGCGGCGGAGAGAATGCCGCCGGCATAGCCGGCGCCCTCGCCGCAGGGATAGAGCCCGCGCAGAGCGGTTTGATAGGTGTTGTCGCGCACGATGCGCACGGGGGAGCTGGAGCGCGTCTCGACCGCGGTGAGCACCGCGTCGGGCGCGGCAAAGCCGTGCAGCTTTTTCTCCAGCAGCGGCAGCGCCTCCTCCAGCGCCGCGCAGACGAACGGCGGCAGGCAATCGTGCAGGTCGCACCAGCGCACGGCGGGGCGGTAGGTCGGTGTGACCCTCCCCGGCCCGATCGACGGACGGTGCGCGAGGAAATCGCCGACCGTCTGTGCGGGAGCGGCATAGCCCCCGCCGCCGAGGGCGTAGGCGGCCTCCTCCAGCCGTCGCTGAAAGGCGACGCCCGTGAGCACGTCGGTACCGCCGAAGTCCTCCGGCGTAACGGAGACGAGCAGCCCGCCGTTGATGTTTTCGCCGTCGCGCGCCAGCTCGCTCATGCCGTTCGTGACCACGCGGCCCGCTTCGCTTGCCGCGGCGACGACCTGTCCGCCGGGGCAGACGCAGAACGAGAACACGCCGCGCCCCGCCGCCGTGTGGGCTGAGAGCTTATACGAGGTCGGCGGCAGCGAGGGGTGGCCCGCGTACTGCTTATACTGCTGCGCGTCCATATCGCTCTGGCGGTGCTCGATGCGCACGCCCACGGCAAAGGGCTTCGGCTCCATCGGGATGCCTGCATCACGCAGCATGGCGAAGGTGTCGCGCGCGCTGTGGCCGACCGCGAGCACCGCGTGCTCCGCGGGGAGTGTATACGTTCCGTCGGGAGACGTGACCCGCAGCGCGGCGAGCCATCCGCCCCTCTGCTCCAGTCCGGTAACCTGATGCGCGAAGCGCACCTCCGCGCCGAGGGAAAGCAGCTCCTGCCGCAGATTCTGCAAAACGGTGTAGAGCCGGTCGGTGCCGATGTGCGGCTTAGCGTCGATGAGGATGTCCTCGCTCGCGCCGAACGCGGCGAACTCCTCTAAAATATAGCGGTGGCGGACGTCCTTCGTGCCGGTGTTGAGCTTGCCGTCGGAAAACGTGCCCGCGCCGCCCTCGCCGAACTGGACGTTCGAGCGCACGTTCAGCTCGCCCGTTACCCAGAAGCGCTCGACATCGCGCCGTCTCCGCTCGACGCATTCGCCGCGCTCGAGCAGGATGGGCCGCGCGCCGCAGCGGGCAAGCACCAGCGCCGCGAACAGTCCCGCCGGGCCCGCGCCGATCACCACGGGGCGCACGGCGGGAGGGGCGATCATCGGCGGCAGCTCGTAAAAGGCGGGCGCGTAGACGCTGACGCTTTTGTTCCTCGCGCGGCGCAGCACTCTTTCCTCGTTCTCGATCGCGGCGGAAACGGTATAAATAAACGTCACGCCGTCGCGCGCGTCGATGCTGCGGCGGAGAATGTGCAGCGTATGGAGGGGCGCTTTGACACGCAGCGCCGCCGCGGCGCGTTCGTATAATAACGCCTCGCTCTCGCCCGGGGCGAGCTTCAGCCCTTCGATCTTCAGCATGGCAGCGCTCCTTTCGCATTGGGAAATCGGCTTTATTGTAGTATATCCGAATGTCCCGCGCAAGCTATTTTTTCCAATTCGGCCATTCTTCAGGATTTCTTTATGGCCTATTCAAAAAAAGTTCAAAAAAATTCGTTCCGGCTTCACGAAATGGACATAAACAGGGGGTATCATCGGTAGCATCAAAAGAAAAATAAACGCTTCACGGCAAGGAGGCTTATCTATGTATTACGAAGACGAAAACAACCTGTACCATTACAGCTACCGCAAGGGCGACAAGGTGGAGAATGTCCGCGACGTGGACTACACCGAGGTGCCGAACACCGCGGCAAAGGCAGACCCCTGGGAGGAAAAGAAACCGAAGAAGAATCGGCTGGGGCTGAAGATCGCCGCGCTGGCGCTCGCCTGCGCGCTCATCGGCGGCGCGGCGGGCGCGGGCATCACCCACGCCATTACCTCCGCGCACGGCTCGACGCAGATCGAGGTCTCCGACCGTCAGGTCGCCGAGGTCCGCCAGGTCAAGGTGGACGGCAAGCAGCAGCTCACCATGCCCGAGGTCTACGCCGCCAACGTCAACAGCGTCGTGAGCATCAACGTGTCCACCACGACGAACGTCTTCGGCCGCACGACAGAGTCCGCCGCCAGCGGCAGCGGCTTTTTCATCACCAAGGACGGCTACATCCTCACCAACTATCACGTCATCGAGGGTGCGAGCACCGTCAAGGTCACGGCCTACGACGGCACGACCTATGATGCCGCCGTCATCGGCGGCGACGAGGATTACGACATCGCCGTCATCAAGGTCGAGGGCACGAATTTCCAGCCGGTCGTGATCGGAAAGTCCGGCAGCGTGCAGATCGGCGAGACGGTCGCCGCGGTCGGCAACCCGCTCGGCGAGCTGACCTTCTCGATGTCGCAGGGCATCGTCTCCTGCGTGAACCGCGCGATCAATGTGGACGGCAAGCCCTTCAACATGATCCAGGTCGATTGCTCCATCAACCCCGGCAACTCCGGCGGCCCGCTCTTCAACAGCTACGGCGAGG
>OGNF01002954.1_pt1 | contig 12031 bp, 9 predicted proteins | sample 1573321 | NCBI WGS metagenome assembly OGNF01 (sample SAMEA2581911, study PRJEB24529) | metagenome | biome: Human gut stool | place: China | collected 2011
TGCTGAAAGACCTATAGGGAATTGAAAATTGAGAATTGAGAATTGAAAATTAATACAGGAAATAGGGATTTGACGAGTGGGGCGGTATGGAAGGTGATCCTGCGTTTCGCTTTCCCTTTGCTGATCGGCAATCTGCTGCAACAACTCTATAACGTGACCGACAGCGTCATCGTCGGGCAGTTTCTGGGGAAAGAGTCGCTGGCGGCGGTATCGGCTTCCTTCTTCATCTATTACTTTATTATCTCGCTGGTGATCGGTATCGGGAGCGGTACGTCGGTGGTGATCTCACAGTTTTTCGGGGCGAAGGAGTTCGATAAGGTGCAGAAGGCCTTCTCCTCTTTCTTTATCTTCATGTTGGTCGCAGGGGTATTGCTGTCCATAGCGGGAATTATTTTTGCCGAGCCGATGTTCAGGCTGACGAACACACCGGAGGACGTGATCCCGCAGGCGGTCGCTTATTTTAGGATTTATGTAGGGGGTACGTTCTTGTTCGTCACTTTCAATAGCATTATCTCCATATTGCGGGGTGTCGGGGAGTCCGTGCGCCCCATGCTGTTTATCCTGCTTACCACGATTTTGAATATAGCCTTGGATTTACTCTTCATTGTCGTTTTCAAATGGGGGATCGAAGGGGCGGCACGGGCTACGGTGATCGCCCAAGGGATCGGCATGTGCGTGGCCCTAGGCTACGTGAACAACACCCATCCCCTGCTCTCTATCAAGAAACAGGATTTATTGTTCGATATGGGACTGTTCAAGGAAGGGCTCCGCATCGGGCTTCCCTCCAGCGTACAGCAATGTGCCATCTCGCTAGGATTGATTGCCTTACTGGGGATCGTGAACAGTTTCGGCACGGATACGCTCACCGCTTACGGGGCAGCGGGAAAGATCGACACGATCATCATCCAAGCGGTATTGACCCTCTCTGGGGCGCTAGCTGCTTTCTGCGGGCAAAACATCGGAGCTGGGCACTTGGACCGGGTACGTGACGGGGTACGATTCGCCATGCTTGTCAACCTATTGCTGGGTCTAGCAACCTTCACGGCCATCTATTTCTTCGGGGACAAGATGATGCTGGCTTTCACCAAGGACCCGGAGGTGATCCGGATTGGCAAGGAATATTTATTGATCATGGGAGGATTCTTTATCGTACACGGCGGCTTGAACGTCTTCAACGGGGCATTACGGGGAGCTGGCGATACCCTGTTCCCAATGGCAGTAAGCATCACTTGTCTTTGGCTGATACGCATTCCCCTCGCCTATTGGTTTAGCTCTATCTGGGGACGGAGCGGTATCTGGTGGGCCATCGGCGCCAGCCTTTGCATCGGGCTTACAATCACCTATATCTATTATAAATTGGGATTCTGGAAGAACAAAGGGCCTTTACGGAAGAAATAAGCATAGCTTATTATTCGTTTCCATCGGGGTCGCATCGCCCGATCGCTTGATTGAATAGAGAAAAAGTCCTCAAGTCAATGACTTGAGGACTTTTTAGTTGCGGAGGCAAGACTCGAACTTACGACCTTTGGGTTATGAGCCCAACGAGCTACCACTGCTCCACTCCGCGATATAGTCGCTATCATTTCTTGATTGCGAGTGCAAAGGTATATATTACATTCCAAACTTCCAAACATTTTCAAGAAATATTTTCAATTTGTTTGCGTACACCCTTCGCTATCGGGCAGTGAAGCCTTGTTAAGCAGCAATTTGACACTAGAAATTCTCGATCGTATCAAAACCGAATGGTTCATATAAATGCAGACGGTTTCTCAACGATTGTATCTCCGCCTGCAAATTCCGCATCCGGTCCAGCATATGATGAATGGCCTCGATTCCCTCGATGTTAATAGACAAGTCGTAATACATACGTGTGTATTGTTCCAGATCACGGAGCTGGGAAGAGAAGAGATACCTCTCTCCATCCGTGATATTAATGTCTATCAAACCTCCCTCTTCCAGCAAAATGATGAACGAAGGGTCTATATGGCATTTCTGGCAGTATTCACTGACAATAACTAAATCTGTTTGCATAATACACCTGTTTTTAATTTAGACTTTGTATTTCCCGGAACAAATCCTTCTGTTTCTCCGTCAAGTTGGTCGGCACCTCGATCGAGTACGTGACAATCAAGTCACCAAACTGCCCCTCCTTCTTGTAAACAGGGAATCCCTTACCTTTCAACCGGACTTTCGTATTGTTTTGCGTGCCCGGTTTTACTTTCAGTTTCACCTTGCTATCCAAGGTATCGATAATCTGCTCGCCACCCAAGACCGCCGTATAGAGGTTCAAGGGGACGGTCAGGTACAGATCGTCTCCCACCCGTTTGAAACGGCTGTCGTCCGGAATAATGAACGTGATGTACAAATCACCGGCAGGTCCTCCATTCATGCCCGGCCCGCCTTGGCCTTTCAGCTTAATGGTTTGCCCGTTGGCTACGCCGGCGGGAACCGTGATACGCAGGTTCTTGCCGTTCACGGTGATCACCTGCTTATGTGTCTTGGCCGCATCCATCAAGGATAAGTGCAATTCGGCCGTGTAATCCTGTCCACGGAATCCATGATTAGAACGGCCACCGCCACCCCGGCGGGAACCAAACATAGACTCAAAGAAATCCGAGAACTCTCCATCATCGCCGGAGGAGGACCAATACGTACCTCCGCCGTTCGAGAAGCCACCGCCAAAGCCGCCACCTTGCTGGCCATACTGCTTCCGTTGAGCCTCGAACTCATCCGCATGTTTCCAATTCTCCCCGTACTGGTCGTATTTCTTACGCTTTTCCGGATCGCTAAGCACCTCGTTCGCCTCATTGATCTCCTGAAACTTACGATGGGCGTCGGGATCGTTCGGATTCAAGTCAGGGTGATATTGCCGAGCCAACTTCTTATAGGCTTTCTTGATATCATCCTGAGAAGCGTCCTTGTTCACCCCCAAAATCTTGTAATAATCGATATAGGCCATAATCTGATATGTTTAGTCTATTTTTCTCATATAATTATATAACAATAAACATACCAAGGATAGTTTTGGTTAGTGAAAATTTACTTAAAACGTTTTTAATCGTACACGCACGGAATTAAGATTGTCCGTAGATAGAAAAGGCTCTAGCCGGGATCATCAGATACCGCTAAAGCCTTTTATGGATAGGAAATTCTTCGAACCTTATTTAAACTGCATCATCTTGCTGATATACTTCCCGACAATATCGAACTCTAGGTTCACTACCGTACCTTTCTCGATCTGGCAAAAGTTCGTGTTATCGTGCGTATAAGGGATGATAGCGACTTGGAAACTGTTTTGCTGGGAGTTGCATACCGTCAGACTGACGCCGTTCACGCAAACGGAGCCTTTCTCCACGGTCATATACCCCTGCCGGGCCATCTCCTTATCAAAAGCGTACTCGAACGTATAGTACCAGCTGCCGTCCGCCTCCTTCACCTCCGCACAAACGGCAGTCTGGTCCACGTGCCCCTGTACGATATGCCCGTCCAGACGGCCGTTCATCAACATGCTACGCTCCAAGTTCACCTTATCGCCCACTTTCAGGTTCCCGAGGTTCGAACGTTCCAAGGTCTCCTTGATAGCGGTAACCGTATACGTATCTTCCGTCATGCTTACCACCGTAAGGCAAACGCCGTTGTGAGCCACGCTCTGATCTATTTTCAGCTCATTCACGAATGAGCACTTCATCGTCAGATGAAGGTTTCCTTTATCGGATTGGAGGGCTACTACCTGAGCCGCTTCTTCTACAATACCTGAGAACATAATCAAATCGTTTTTAGTTTGTACTCCCAAAACTGTTATTTATTCATGGGCAAAGATAACGCCTTTGAGGTAATAAGCCCGATAAAAAGGAAGTTATTAAATGTTTTTAATTTACGATATTATTTATCGTCCAAGGAGACCAAATCATACCGCTGGCTTCCCATACCCAACGCCTCCGCATGCTCGACGATATGGATGCCATGGCGGGATTCCATGCGCTCGATCAAGTGGACACGGCCAGGGTCCGGCGAGGCGTAAACCAGATCTACGCAAGCCTTATCCAAGGCCACGGGATCGAGTGAGGCTAGCATACCGATATCCGCCATTTTCGGCTCTTCCGGGTTCGAATCGCAATCGCAATCTACGGAGAGTCGATTCATTACGCTGATATAAAGTATATTTTCGCCACAATGGGTAGTCACGGCCTTAGCCGCCTCGGCCATTGATTCCAAGAAATGATCCTGTTCGGGAAGGTTGTTCCACAAGTCGGTTTTCGTCTTACCCGCCGTATGTATCCAAGCCTTTCCGGCGGATGAGGCTATACCGATAGAGATATTTTTCAGCGCTCCCCCGAAACCGCCCATGGCATGTCCCTTGAAATGGGAAAGGACGACCGTAAAATCATAATCCAGATAATGGGAGCCTACGAAATCCTCTTTCAGGTGTTTACCGCCTTGAACCGGAAGAGCCACCTCGCCGTCGGCATCCATGATATCCACCTTAGCGATGGCCGTGAAGCCATGATCGGCGGCGGCTTTCAAATGGCTGTCGGTATCCGCGCGTCCGCCTCCGTAAGCCGTGTTACATTCCACGATCGTACCGTTTACTTTCTTTACCAAGTCTTTGATAAGTGTAGGTTGCAGGAAGTTATGGCCTCCCGGCTCTCCGGTAGAGAGCTTCACCGCCACTTTCCCCTTGGCCTTCCGTCCCAAGGCGTCGTAGAGACGGATCATGTTCTGAGGAGTGATATCTTTCAACATATATACCTTCGAAACTCCGGCAGAGGATTCGCTTTTCGCAATCTCCGGCCTCACTTCGCCTGCGATACTCTCTACAGGTATAGAACCTGCCACCATCCATGCGCCACCCATAACGACCGAACTCCGTATGAAGTTACGGCGTGACATTTTTTGTTTTGCTGTCATGATATAGAATTTAAATTCATATGTTTCTTATTTAATCGATACGCGAAGTTCTTTAAAAACTTGAAAAATAAGACTCCTTTACGAACAAAACGAATTTTGAAAGCCTAAAAACGAAATGGGGGTTGTTCACACGGCTCCGTATCCCGTATATCATTCTAAAACATTCCTTAAAGCCACTTGTTTCATAAATAGATTATCCTAATAATATAGATCTTATGAAATCAAAGAATTTAACACTGGCCTCTCTTTTCGCCGGCTTGTTCATGTTCATGAACCCTATGGGAAGCGAGGCGTGTACAAGGGCCGTTTACCTCGGGCCGGACAATATGGTCGTAACCGGACGTACCATGGATTGGAAAGAGGACCCGCAATCCAACCTGTATCTCTTCCCCCGGGGCGTACAGAGAAGGGGAGCGATATCCGATAATACCATCCAATGGACCTCGAAATACGGAAGCGTGGTGACCGCCGGGTATGATATCGGTACGTGCGACGGCATGAACGAGAAGGGACTTGTAGCCAACCTATTGTTCCTCACCGAGTCATCTTATTTCCGACCGGACGATAACCGCCCGGTTATGGGGCTTAGCATCTGGACGCAGTATGTACTCGATAATTTCGCCACGGTAGATGAGGCGGTTGCCGAGTTAAGCAAGGAGGTCTTCCGCATCGACGATCCGGATCTTCCGAACGGGGCGAAATCAACCTTGCATCTCTCGATCTCGGACGCATCAGGGAATAGCGCTATCTTCGAGTACCTAAATGGGAACTTGGTTATCCATGAGGGACGGGAATGCCAAGTCATGACGAATTCCCCTACATACGATAAGCAACTAACCTTAAACGATTACTGGCAACAGATAGGCGGCTTAGTCATGTTGCCGGGTACGAACCGGGCTTCCGATCGTTTCGTGCGTGCCTCTTTCTATATCCACGCCATCCCGCAGACAAGTAATTTCCGGGAAGCGGTAGCCGGGGTATTCAGCGTAATGCGTAACGTATCGGTACCTCTGGGAATCACGACCCCGGATCAACCGAATATCTCCTCTACCCGCTGGCGTACGGTAGCCGACCAGAAGAATAAGGTATATTACTTCGAGTCTACTTTAAGCCCGGATATCTTTTGGGTAGATTTCAAGAGCTTGGACTTCAAGGCAGGTACACCTATCAAGAAACTAACGCTCACAGACGGCGAGATTTACGCCGGAAACACCGCCAAAGATTTCAAGGACAGCAAACCGTTACCGTTCTTGTTCGGGATCTGAAGGGCTAGAAAAACAGACAAGAATAAATAAGGGGAGGTATCAAAAGTCGGTATTTACTCCCCCCTTATTTTTAAACAAGCGTTATTACCTTTTATGATATGCTTAACAATTAAAGCCTATGCCTAAAGCTATCCACCGGATTCGACGTGGCAGCCCGGTAGCTCTGGAAAAAGACAGAGACAAACGAGATCACGAGGCAGAATAAGCCGGCAGCGATAAATATCAGCGGGCTTAAACCGATACGATACGAATAGTCGGACAGCCAATCTTTCATAAAGTACATAATAATAGGTATGGCGATCACGAAAGCGATCAGCACATAATTCAAGAACGTGAATACGAGCTTAACCAATATCTCCCGATTGCTGGAACCAAATACCTTTCGTACGGATACCTCCTGCGAACGCTGTTGGATAAAATAAGTGGACATCGCCAATAAGCCTAGCAAAGAAATAAGGATGGCGATTATCGAGAATACGATTACGATCTTTGCCAAACGGATTTGCGAGTCGAATGAGTTTTGTAAACGCTCATCCATGAAGTAAGCCTCAAACTCAAGTCCGGTCACTTTCTCATATACTTTACCGATGGCCTCCTTTGCGGCAAAAGGATCACCTTGTGTCTCGATCAAGATCATCCAAGGATCTTCATTATCTTTCAAGAAACGGAACATGACAGGGTTCATCCCTGTCGTCACATTTCCAAAGCAATAGAAATCCCGGACGATACCCGCTATCGCTATCGGTCTTTCTTGCCTGTCCAGCATAAAAGAGGCCGCATCCTCCGATAAGTTCATCTCACGCATCGCTTGCTCGTTTAGGAACCAGCCCTCTGTCGTTAAATGGTTATCACGCAAAATCTCCAATCCCAGCATATCGTAACACTCCTTATCCATAACGAATTGCTGAAAAGATATATTTTGCCCCTGATAAGTAGCAGTCCAATTATTACTACCGAATAAAGGCAATCCTTGAGTCTTCCCGACCCTATCTACGCATGACAAACCTTTCAACTCACCGACAAAAGCGGATAACTGCCTTTCATCCACCGACCGCATAGCCAATAAATTCTTCGTTTTATATCCGACAGGAGCGTTGATCATATGAACGATCTGACAAACCATCGTGATAGAGGCGGCGATCATCGTGATCGTGATCACATTCTGGAATACGATAAAGAACTTACTGAATACCATTTTCGTCTTAGCCCGGAACGTACCCCTTACCACCTCGATCGGTTTAGAAGAAGAAATAATGATAGCAGGCAGTAAGCCGGATAAAACTCCCACGGCAACCGTTAATGAAACCAGAGCCAATAGCCAGACAGGTCTACCCAATACATTCATATCGACACGTGTCTGCAATAAATCATTGACAAACGGCACGACCGCCAGCGCAAGGAGAACCCCGATAATCAAAGAAATAAACGTAAGTAAAGTGGACTCCAGCATCAAACGCATGAATAACTCACCCCGTAAAGATCCCAAAAGGCGCCGGGTAGCCATCTCCTTCGCCCTGAAACCCGCTTGGGCAACCGTCAAGTTAATATAATTGATAACCGCAAAAATCAAGATAAGAAGACCTACGGACATCAGCACGATCACGAAACGCCAATCTCCCTTTCGCAAAGAAGAGTAAGAAGCGGCTTTCGCAAAATACTGCTCACTAAGCGGCAATATGCGTACCTCTTTTGCCGTCCCATATTGATACGGCCAATAAAATTCCTTGAACCAATGGGCCATATCCTCCGCACGAGAAGGGAAATCACTACCCTCACGCACCAAGACAAAAGCCGATGTACTTCCGGCATTCCCCAATTGATCCGGAGCCAACGACCAGTTCAAATACCGAACCTGCTCCCAACGCACGATCACATCGGCTTCGGGAATAGAGGAATGAAGTAAATCCTCCACCACCCCGTTTATAGTAGCCGATATGGTATCGCCCACCACCAACTTCCGTCCCATCGGATCATCCGTTCCGAACATCTTACGGGCGAACGAAGAGGAGACCACCGCATAGTTCCCGGCGGCCAACGCTTGCTCACGAGTGCCTTGTAGCAACCGGAAATCAAAGAAATCGAAGAACGTAGAGTCTGCGAACATCACGTTTGCCTTCAGTTTCCGATCACCGGAAACTACAACTATATCACTCGAATTACCCGCCACTACCGGACAAACTTTTTCTACCTCCGGATAGCGTTCCTTTATCTTATAAGGAATGGCGGCTCCGGTGGCCATCCAATTTTCATTCCCGACCAGATAGATACGATCCGCCTTGGTATGGAATTTATCTGTAGACATCTCCTGTACCGTATAGACCGCTATCAATAACACAAACATCAACGATACAGACAGACCAAACACGTCTATCAGCGTATAAGCCTTATTCCTTCCAAGGAACTTTAAAAAGGACTTAAAGTTCAATAAATTATTCATGAATTATAAATTTTCAATTACTCAGATTTCAAGCAGTTCACCGGATTATCATTAGCCGTCTTGCGGGCATCCAGACAAACCACGGAATATATAATCAATAAGACACATACGCCGCAACCCAAGAATATGTACCATGACAAAGGAACCTTCTCCGTGAATTGCTCTTGCCACTTTTGCAAGACAAAGTATGCTATGCCACCGCCTAATATGACCGCATAGATACAGATATATCCGATATCCTTTATGAACAACCTCAATATATCCCATAAGGTAGCCCCATTCACCCGGCGGACGGCGATCTCCTTACGACGACGGCTCACCTCATCATTCGTATAGCCTATAAGTCCTATCAACGTAACAAGAAGCGTGACCAGACCTCCGATCATCACGGAATCACGGAATTGGCGGGAGTCCTTATATAGATCCATGATCTCGGAACGGAAAGAGATAGCGCTCAGTTCACGATCCGGAAATGTCTCGGATATCTTCTGCTGTAAACGAGCCATATTATCGTTGGTCAGCTCATGGAACTTCACCTGCAAGGTGTACATGGGCTTATGCGCATAGAATAATACGGAGGGCCGCATATCTTGGTTCGAGATTCCTCCCAGACGGATATTCTCATACACGCCGCAAATCGTGAATGGCTCCTCATTCCATTTGCTATGCTCGGTGACGCAAATATCCTTCCCAACAACATCATCCGTCCAGCCCGCTACCAATTTCATCTTCTCCACGAAACGGCGGTCTACCATCACCTCTCTCGAGTTGGTCACATTCTCCGTGAACGAGCGGCCTTGGATCACGGGAATCTCCATCATGTCCAAATATCCGTTACCTACCCAATAGAGATCGGCGATATTAAAAAGCTCTTGAGTCCCGCCCGGTAAAAGAATATTATTACCGGAAGCATGCTCGAAAGGCAATTGATAAACGGTGGTAGCCGCAGCGACTCCCGGAAGCCGCATCACCTCATCCAGAATCTTGGCACGAGAGGTAGAGTCCACGCCAGCTAACCCGCAGTAGGCAAGGTTCTCATAGGCATATCCCGGACGATCATTCACCATAAACGTATATTGACGGGCAACGAAAACAAGCATCGTCACCAAAAAGCCCGTAGCAACAAACTGGACAAGCAACAAGGCTTTCTTCCAGATACGCTTATTCTCCCGGTAATTACGGAAAGCGGAGGCCACCGGAATCCGGGCGTATAATGATCCCGGCATAAAACCAGATACGAAAAACACCAAGATACATATCCCTAGCAAGACCAAGCTACCATTAGACAAGAGCAAAGAATCTAACGAAGTCGCCAACAACTCCTCTACCGTACCTCTAAACGCAAGGATCAACAATAAGGCCAAGATCAGTGAAAGCACTATATGTACCAACGCCTCACCAAACATCATACCATGAATATTATTCTCGCTTGCCCCATAACATTTATGGACAGCCACCTCCTTCGAGCGATTTACGATAGAGGATATCACGATCAAGATATAGTTCATCACCGCCGTAAAGATCAAAGCGAAGGCCAGTAAGGAAAGTATCCACGTCATTCGCTTGACTTGCGGCAACTCCTTGTGTAGATTATCTAGCTTATGAAATGAGAAATCAATGCTTAACCCGACCTTTTGCTGTTCCTCCGGAGGGAAATAAGAATTCACAAACGTACGCACCTGTTCCTCCAAAGCTAAAGGATTCACCCCCTTGTGCAACTTCACATAGCTTATGTAACGATCGTTTCCCAACATATTAGTAGGCGAACCCTCCCACATGAACCGACCCGCCGAAGCCATGGAAACAATTACATCGTAACGGGAATGAGAATTTTCCGGAACTTCCTCAAAAACGCCACCAATAGTCATAGTACGTCCCGGCGAATTGTCTACCGTGAAGTTTTTCCCGATAACATCGCCTCCGATATTTTTCGCTATACGACTTGATATCAACACGTACATCGGGGTGGAAAGAACCTCTTTCGCATTTCCGATCAACATAGGACGAGGAAGAATATCAAAGAAACAACTATCCGCTATGATACAACGACCGGAGTATTTCATCTTGGTGTCGGTCATCGTAAAGGTCCAGTCTCCAAAACTCGTGTATCGGGTGACGGTCTCGATCTCGGGTATCTGTTGTTGCATAGTTGGAGCGATGCCACCGCTTGTTTGCGGATAATCCTTCAACTCCCCTCCTTTTTGCTGGTATTTCGCCCAGACTTGATAGACCCGGTCTCTATCCGGATAAAAATCATCATACGATTGTTCGAAATAGACTTTAGCGATCAATACCAAGCCTACCGCTAAGCCGATTCCCAACGATACGATTTTCATCACGTTATGCCGCCCTTTCTTAAAAATGGAACGAATGGCGATTAGTATGTTTTTCATATTATATCGATTTTATTCCAGCACCAGCACTTCATTATCCTTATAACTCTCATAACTGGACACAATCACCTTCTCACCGGCTTCCAGACCTTCAAGAACCTCATAATATTGCGGGTTCTGACGGCCGATCTTGATAGAACGCCTGTAAGCTTTCTTTCCATCCGGATCAAGAACAAATATCCAACTTCCACCCGTACTCTGGAAGAAAGTTCCCTTCGGGATAATGATACTCTCGGTAGGTTGTCCCAGCTCCAAGTTGATATAGTAGGTCTGTCCACTACGGATATTGCAAGCCTGGAAGCACGCAATATTTCGTACTATACGACCGTTGGCAGCAAGGCCATGGTGCAGGGCGGCAAGGTGAGCGGCGGCGAATGGATTGACACCATCCGCTTCCGTGACTGGCTGAAGACCGAGATTCAGTCCAAGGTGCTGAACCTGCTCCTAGGACTGCCCAAGGTGCCCTACACCGACCAGGGCATCGCGCTGGTACAGAATGCTGTTATTGATGCCCTGGAAGAGGGCGTGCGTGCTGGTGGCATTGTGCAGGATGCTTCCTCTGATGATGGAGAAGCGTCTCGTGCATATACCGTCACTGTGCCGCGCGCGGCCGATTTGGATGCCGCAACTCGTAAGAGCCGCCGTCTTACCGGTGTGACATGGACAGCACAGCTGGCAGGTGCCCTGATCGCCGCAAAAATTGGCGGCACACTGAATTACTGAGAAAGGAGAACCGCTAAATGCGTGGAGATGTAACCGTTTCCTCCCCGAAAAACGTTCTGTGCACCATGGGCATTCACATCGCGTCTGGTTTTACGGAGGATGGCTTTATTACCATTACTCCGCAGGGTGATGGCGTGACGGATGAAGCCGGTGCAGATGGCGTAATGAGCGGTTTGCTGCGGACCTTTGCTGAAGAGCATCATGAAGTAGGTGAGGGCGGTGAAGCCGAAACCGTAGCCGAACTGTTCGACAGCGACACAGGTAGAAATGAGCCACATGGCGGATGGATGGGCAAATGCCAGATA
>OGNF01002964.1_pt1 | contig 11997 bp, 14 predicted proteins | sample 1573321 | NCBI WGS metagenome assembly OGNF01 (sample SAMEA2581911, study PRJEB24529) | metagenome | biome: Human gut stool | place: China | collected 2011
TATCTAAGCCTTCTAAAATGTAAATCATTTATTTTCCTCCCAACAATACATGTAATTTATAACTTGCTCGGCTCTTTTAGCGGTTAATGCTGGCATATACATATCCTTGATATATTTTTCAAATCGCTTTTTAGTATAACATTTATGCTTATTTACATGCATACAAAAGTTACAATCAAAAAGCAAATCTACTGGAATATGCGAACTTATTTGTTCGTTTTCTAATAAAGTGTATATTCCTTGACAACAAATATACATATACTTTTTAGTTTTTAAGAAATATTTTTCAGTATTTCTATTTTCATAGACAATTTTGCGTCTACAGTCCACAAATAAATCATTGTTTATTTTGAAATAAAGTTTATCAAATGTTTGGCGCATAAAAGACTTTAGTCTTTGCATAATTATAAACTTTTCTGTCTTAGCGTCGTGTCTTTTTGTCATAATAAATCTCCAAATTTGTTTATTAAACGTCTTTTTACTGAACGTTTTATTTCATATAGCCTACTCATTCCAATATTGAGTGCTATGGCAATAGCATCATCGGTCAAACCTTTGATTTTATATCTTGCATACAATCCCATATTTTGCTCAGTCACTTTATCACTATCTATGAGTTGCTCAATATAATCGAGTATTGCTTTGCATGTTGCAAGACTTTCTATCTCATATGTCTCACAAATTTTGGCATCTTCTGGAATATAGTCAGTCAAATCCTCTAACCTTGTATATGCTTTATATCTACGGATTATATAGAAACAGTTCTTTCTTGCAATTGACCACCATATTCTTGCGTTATCGTCAAATGATTTATCTTTTGCATAATTACCATGTTCTTTATAAATTCGCAATAATATGTAAAACAATTCTGAAGCTATATCGATGTAATTATAGTTTGAGAATTGATTTGCCATTTTATTACTTATCTTTAAGAATGCATAAGCATCATCTTTTGATAGTTCTTCTGAGTTCTCATTTTCAAGTAAAATGTTTTGATAGTTTTCGTCAGCACATTCAATTATCTTACCGTTCTGCAGCTTTATATATTTCATTTTCATCACCATGCAAATATATCAAAACATTCTTAAGTGAAGGCTTTTTGATTAGACAACTGCCAAAAGCATGGATAGTCATGTTTTCTAAATCTGCAATGATAACATTTTTAAAAAAGAACTCATCTCCTAAGTTTGTACCTTTTGATATAAATACTGGATTATATGACATAAAATTCTTTTGATATGCCATTGCAGTATTTAACCAATATGACTCAAACTTCTCTGTCCATTCTTCAGGAATAGCTGAGCTTAAATGCCAGTCTTCAATATCAAATGGGTCATTAAATAGCATTGAGCAATTAATATAAGTATATTCATCAGCTCTTTTCTTTTTATTCTTAGCTTCCTGATTTCTGTATTTTCTATCAGGATTAATAAAGATACTGAGCATATCAAATTTCTTATATTCCCTTATCATTACAGGTATTTCAAAAGTATTTTGATCTTCGGTTTCCATTTCCATACTTTGTCCATATTTATCTACATACATCAGTTTCATTTTCTTTTACTCCTTTTGTCAATTTCTTTCCAATACGTTATTAATAATGTCAAATATGCTATAGACATAATTATGCCGAGTACCATATTTATTGTAGTATAAGTGTTACTATCATTTATAAATTGTACCACCGAATATCCAGTTAATGCAGGAATTGTAACAGAAAGTACAATGATCGATGTTATAAGTATTTTATACTTCATTTTCTGAACCTTCCAGTTTTTCAACAAGTATTTCTCTTATCAAATCTGAAATAGATTTCTGTTCTTTTTCAGCAAGAGAATTGAGTTTAATTGCAATAGACATCTCAACATATGCCGAGACTCGAATACTGCGTGCATCTTGAATCATTTTTGTTTACTCCTTAATAATATTTTATTTCGAAAATTAATTTATCGATTTATAATGTATTTAGGCTATCCTAAGATCGCGCCTATCGAAAATTTTATGCGACCTCGATAATTTATATAGGCCATATATAAAACGCGATAGAGGCGATCATATGCGTTCTTAATATTTTAAGCGTCACTTATATCTTTATCAATAGTATCTCTAAATCGTACAAACACTGGAAACTGCAAAGATGCTAAACCTGTTTCTTTATTGTTAGTTATATCTTTGTACTTTACTTCAACAAGTTTGTGCAAAAATGCTTCTTGCATTTCCCATATTTCATATCTTTGCTCATCAGTAAAGCCTGAACCTACATAAACTGTGTTTGAACCCATTTTACAAACAAGCGCACCAAGAACTCCCTCGTACTTTCCAGTGCCTTCTTGAAAACCTATTACTTCTAAATCAATTGTATTGAATTTCTTGTACTTGAGCAATTCGGAAGTACGCTTGAATTGATACATACTATCACGGTTTATCATGATACCTTCCATTTGATTTTCATAAGCAAAATCTGAACATATCTCTATTTGATTAATGCTATATCCTGCATAAAATACTGGTATTTCTTCTACATATTTATATTTGCTCCATGGAATACTGTGCATTCTTTTAAGTCTTTCTTTGTACTTAGTATCGCAAGAGTCATTTGCCCACCACTTTGCTGGTATCATATCAAAAATAATGAAACCAATCTTTTGTTTTTGACTAAAATCATTTTGAGATGTAACTATTCCATTACCAATCCTAAATGCCGCATTGTCACTTATATTACCTGTAGTTTTCAATCTTAACTCACCATCAAAAGCATATGCTTCTCCCATATATTTATTGATGTCACACAATTCCTCAATTATATGGTCTAATCCCAAGAATTCATGCCCAGTTCGTGAAATTAAATGGCCTGCAAAATACGTTGCTCTTGTACCATTTATTTTCTGACTTATACTAAACCACTCACCGTCTTTTATCATGCCAGGTTTATAGGTTTTTGCAAGTTGTACATTCCAGTCATCAAACAGCTTTGTGTCCATTCTGACCCTCCAATTCAAATACGTTATATACTTTATGATACCTATAAATACTTTCTTCAGAAAACCACATCATGTAATCATAAAGTTGATATTCAATATTAATATCTTCATTTATTATGAGTGCTTCAATCCAAACAGTATCATAATGTCTTTTTGTTATAGATTTAACCAGTATATAACGATTGTTAAATCTGTCATCTGGATACTTAGAAGTCATTTTGAGTAAGTCACCGATATGAATATCTTTTGCTGTCAACATAATTTTACTCCTTATGAGTTCTGACATAATCTTCAAAATTGAGAATATTGTCGGCTGGTATATTGTCAGTTGGTGCATATGTTTCTTCTTCATATTTTGCGGCATCTGCCATATTTTGACAAAATACTGATAACGGTGTTTTACCGCCAATTTGATTATCAATCTGTTTTACAATATCCTCGAGTATGCTATATATTTCTGAAAATACAAGCAATGGATCACTTAATTCTTCATTGGTAAGTTTAACCTCAACAAAGTGTCCTTTTGGCTCAGCATATGCTTTGATCATTAGTTTCTCTCCTTATGTTCAAATTGAAAGCTTCCATCTGACATTATAAGATAATCACAATCTTTTTCATCAACTATCTTTACTTTAATATCTGGATTAAAACCCATACTTGGACCATATTCAAGTAATTCTTTACAACCGTTGCATATGCAAACAGTTTTAGCTCGGTCTTTCTTCATGTCTGTTTTCATTTTTTCGTCTCCAATTCAGCATATACCGCTACAACCTTTGCAACATCAAGTATAAATTCACCGTAATCAATAGTTACTACATTATTTGATTCTTTGAGTGCCTCTGTCATATAGTCTGCAGCAGACATTACCATAATTGCCATATCTGCAACCACATCAGTATAGCTAGTATTATCAGTATTTACGACCGCACTATCTTTGCTTACTTTTATTTCTAGCATATTTTCTCCTTGTAGCTTCGCCACCTTTAATGTGTTTTAATTTATTATGTTGTTCTAATCGAGTTCTTACTGCAAGAAACAGGTCATAGTCAATGTCTCTCAATTTCATAAGATTGAAATGTACATTTGTTTACTAAAACCTGTTTTATTTGCAATTTCTCTAATCGTCGTGTCTCGCGATACGACAAGCATTCCTAATTCTCTAATAGCTTCCGTCGTCATGTTTATTGTCCTCATTAAAAGTAAGATCTTCAATTTTAATGAGCCGTAAGTGTAATCTGATAGCATTCAAAAGTTCTACTACTGATACAACTTTTATAACAGACTCATTGTTATATTTGAAGTCATATACTGACCAGTCGATACGTTCTATTGTATAGTTATTATATTTACAAGTTTCATCGCGTTTAAGCTTCAATGCTTGCAAACAAAAGTCGTCAAATGAATTATTGTTTTTAAGTTTCTTAAATGACATTATTTGCTCCTTTAGTCCAGACTGGACTACTCAAAGATTTTAATGTTAACCCAGACTATTTTGCAACAATCTGGGTTAACACTACAAAGGAAAGCTTATGTGTTTTGAATGGTCACGATTTAGAAGGCACCATTATCATCGAACTCAGTGTCAAGTCCATCGGTAACATCAATGCCGGTAACATCAATGCCGGTGGTATCTTCATCGAGGTCTTCAATGATAGCCTGTTTCTTGGTTTTGCGCGGCTTAGCTTCTTCGAGATAGGTTTTACCTTCAGCTGCAGCTTTCTCGAGAGCTTCCATCTCAGCAAGCAACTTTGCTTTCTTTTCCTCGATAGTCATTTTCTTGCCAGTTGCTTTCTTAGGCTTGTTAGCCTCAGCCTCATCAGCTTGTCTCTTAGCTTCTGCATCAGCTTTAGCTTTGAGTTCATCAAACACAGTCTTATCCTCATCAGACAAAAAGTCTTTGATATTACCAAGAGTAACCAGTCGAGAGACTCTCGGCGTAACTGTTCTGTGAGCGGTTTCATCGATCTCAACTTCAAACTCTTCACCTTCATAGTCATTGAAATTGACCGTGTGCCACATTTTGGGCGTACCAAGAGGTTTGAGGTTAATCCAATACGTCCCGGGTTTCACCGACTCTTTGTTGACTTTCTGGCAGTTAACTTTATAGATCGTGCCATTAAACTCAACTGTGCCTTTTTCCTGCTCTTTGTTCACTACTACTGTAATCATTGTTTAGTCCTCCTGACTAATAGTTTATTTCAGTCTTCCGACTGTTGGTGTGAGAAATAAGAGTTGCACTTATTTTGAAACTTACTGAGTTCTCACATATGCCTTAGCAAATAAAGTAGTAGTCATTTATTTGCTAAGGACTAATCCGAAGGTGTATAAGCGTTGTTTAACTGACTACATAATATATAATGCAGGTTTTCGATACGTTTGTGCTTTTATTTTACTTTTATTTTTGTGGCTGTTCAGGACTCATTTTCTATTTTTATAAATATTATAAGTTGGAAAGGTATCAATAATACGAAGTGAAATGGTTAGTCATTTCCAATGTCTCCTATCAATGAATTTATTGTATTTAACTGGCGAGAGCACATGCCGAGATTTGCACCTGAGGAGTCACATGCTATATACGCACATACGAGGTTTATGGACTTCTTGATTATTGTTAAGGTATTCTCGATCTGCGCCGTTGTCTGGTATATTGTTAGGTTAATACCTATTATGTCTATGCAATGAAAAGACAGAGATTCTTTGAAGGACTCGGGCTGAAAGTGTATGTCACTTTGGCCATTTGTATGGCCCTTCTGTTGAATGTTCAGTTCTTGAACGCACAGAGTTCGACAATCAATGTAAAAGGTGTGGTTAATGATGCGATGGGACCGGTGATTGGCGCCAGTGTAGTGGAGAAAGGGAATGCGACGAATGGAACAATTACCGACATTGACGGTAATTTCTCTTTGAAAGTCCCTTCGGATGCCACTTTGACAATCAGCTTTATCGGTTATAAGACGGTAGAGCTGCCGGTGGCTGGAAAAACATCCTTTACTGTGACTCTGAAAGAAGACAGCGAAATGCTGGACGAGGTGGTAGTGGTAGGTTTCGGCACGCAGAAGAAGGTGAACCTGACAGGTTCTGTGGGGCTGGCTACGGCGAAGGAAATTGAAGCACGTCCGGTAGCGAATGCCACGCAGGCATTGCAGGGCTTGGTACCGGGCTTGCAGATTACGACCAATACCGGTGAACTGGACAAGAATATGTCCATCAATATCCGTGGCAACGGTACCATCGGTGACGGCTCAAGCGGAAGTCCGCTGATTTTGATTGACGGTATGGAAGGTGACATCAATACGGTGAATCCGCAGGACATCGAGAATATTTCTGTATTGAAGGATGCTGCCGCTTCCTCTATTTATGGGTCGCGTGCACCGTTCGGTGTTATCTTGGTGACTACCAAGAAAGGCAAATCGGGCAAGCCGACTATCAACTACAACAACAGCTTCCGCTTCAACAGTCCGGTGAATCTGCCGGAGATGATGGACTCCTATACCTTTGCCAACTACTTCAATGAGGCTGCACGCAACGGTCAGGACAATGCCCAGTTCTCTGATACAGTGATGCAGCAGATGCTTGACTTCCAGGCTGCGGGAGGTACTAATCGTGGCGGTTTGCCTACTGATGGCAATGTATGGGGTAAACCGGCAGGCGACCCGTTTACTACGGCGTATGCCAATACTGACTGGTTTTCCGAAATCTACAAGGGTTCTTCCTTCTCGCAAGAACATAATTTCAGTGTAAGCGGTGGTGGTGACAAGTTCAATTATTATGCTTCATTGGGCTATCTGGATCAGAATGGTTTGCTCCGTCATGGTTCCGATGACTTGAAGCGCTATAATGCTACTGCCAAATTTGGTGCCGAGCTGACCAAATGGTTGAAGTTCAATTACAGCTTGCGTTATGTCCGTCAAGACCTTGGCCGTCCTACCAATTTTGGTGGCGGTTTGTATGAGAGAATTGGCCGTCAGACTTGGCCTAATCTTCCGGTTTATGATGAAAACGGCTATTATTTTAATGGTAATGCCGATACGCCGGCGATGTCACTTGCATTGGGTGGTGAGCGCGATGTGCAGACAGATAAGGTTTATCATCAGGCAAGCTTGGTATTCGAACCCGTGAAGAATTGGATTACCAATGTTGAGTTCAACTATAGTACCAATTCTATAGATACACGTGAAACCGGACTTCCTTACTATAACCACGATGTGAGTGGAAATATTGTGGATACGCAAGGAACCTCAAGTCTCTATCAAGACTACAAGAAAGAGAGCTACATGAACTGGAATATTTACTCCACTTATTCTCTTGCTATCAATGATGATCATAATTTTAAGGTAATGGGTGGTTTTCAGTCCGAAGAAATGCGCCAGAAGTTTTTTAGTGCCAAAGGATATGGCTTGCAGGTGGAAGACCTTCCGGAACTGGACTTGATTTCGAATATTGACGGCGCCGGTAAGGATAAGGTGCCCGAGGTGGGTGGCTATCGTAATGAGTGGGCCACAGCGGGTTTCTTTGGCCGCTTGAACTATGATTATAAAGGTCGTTATCTGGCAGAGGCCAATCTGCGCTATGATGGTACCTCCCGCTTCCGCCGTGGCAATCGTTGGCAGTTGTCTCCCTCCTTCTCTTTGGGTTGGAACATTGCCCAGGAAAACTTCTGGGAAGATTTTGCGGATGTTTGCAATCAGTTGAAGTTCCGTTTCTCTTATGGTGAACTGGGGAATATGAATACAAACGGCTGGTATCCTACTTATCGTGCCATGACATTGAAGCAGGCAAACGGAAGCTGGCTGCAGAATGGACTGAAACCAAACACTGCTTATGTAGGCGACCTTATCAGTACAGCCTTGACTTGGGAGAAAGTGCGTACCTGGAATATCGGTCTTGACTGGGGGCTGTTCAACAACCGTCTGACCGGGTCATTCGATGCTTATATCCGTTATACGGACAATATGGTAGGTCCGTCTGTAGAGTTGCCCGCTACATTGGGTATTGCGACTCCCAAGACCAATAACTGTGACTTGAAGACGAAGGGTTGGGAACTTACCATCGGATGGCAGGACCGCACCAACTTCGGTATGGGCTATGGCATTAAGTTCAATGTTTCTGATGCACGTACTTATATAGACAGATACCCGGGTAACCCGACAAACTCAATCAATACTTATATCGCAGGCCGCGAGATTGGTGAAATCTGGGGCTTTGAAACCGTGGGAATTGCCAAGACAGATGATGAGATGCAGGCGCATCTGAATAAAGTGGGCGGACAAAGTGCCATCGGTTCCGGCGTTTGGACTGCCGGTGACATCATGTATGCCGACCAGGATGGAAAACCGGGCATCACCAAAGGTGCACAGACTTTGGAGGACCACGGTGATTTGAAGGTGATAGGCAACAATACTCCCCGTTATCATTTCGGTCTTGACTTGAATGCCAATTACAAGGGATTTGATGTTCGCCTCTTCTTCCAGGGAGTGATGAAGCGTGACTACTGGCAGGGTTCCAATATCTTCTGGGGCGTTGGCCAATGGGGTATGTGGTGGTCAACCGGTTTGAAGGAACACGAAGATTACTTCCGTGATGAACCCGTCGGGCTGGCCGGTCATGAGATTGCCGCCAATGTCAATTCATACTATGCGCGTCCGAGATTTGACAGTACCCAGAACCAGGAAACCCAAACCCGCTATCTGCAGGATGCGTCTTATATCCGTTTGAAGAACTTCCAGCTTGGCTACACATTGCCTGCTTCCATGATTCGCAAAATCGGTATCACCAACTGCCGCATCTTCGTATCGGGCGAGAATCTGTGGACGGGAACCAAACTGAGCAAGTTGTTCGATCCCGAAACCATCAGCGGTGGTAACACGGACAGCAATGCTTCTGCACCTATCAAGAGTGCCGGTAATGCATACCCGCTTTCAAGAACTTGGTCTTTTGGACTTAGCGTATCACTTTAATCCCATAAATAATGAAGAATATTATGAAATCGAATTATAGATATATTGTAAAAGCGTTCATGGCAATGGCAGTGATTGCCGGAACGACTTCCTGCGATGATTTTCTGGACAGAGAGCCGATGTCAAGCATTTCTCCCGAAACCTATTACTCCACTGCGGCCCAGTTGGAAGCCAATCTGAATGATGAATATCCCAATGTCCTTCCGTCATTCGGCCAGTGGACTTATGGCATCTTCGGTGAAGACAAAGGAACCGATAACCAGATAGAGGTGAATGCCAATGACCGCTATACCCAGGATCGCTGGAAAGTACCTCATAGCGAAAGTGACAATTGGAAGTTCGAACGCATCTATCGTATTAATTTCTTTTTGTCTGAAGCACTTCCCAAATTCGGTGAGGACATGAGCGGTTCACAAAATACAATTTCCGGGAGTGTAGCCACCATCAAGCACTATATCGGAGAAATGTACTTCCTGCGTGCTTACGAGTACTTTAAGAAGCTCCAGTTGTTCGGCGACTTCCCGATTATCAACCAACCGCTTGCCGATGAGATGGAAGCTCTCCGTGAAGCCAGCAAACGTTTTCCGCGTAATGAAGTGGCACGTTTCATCATTTCCGATCTTGACAAGGCTTATGCCTATATGAGTGATGTCGATATGGCGACGACCCGTATCAATAAGGATGCTGCGATGCTGGTTAAGTCACGTGTGGCACTGTTCGAGGCTACTTGGTTGCAGAATTTCAAGGGTACGGCATTCGTACCTGGTGGAGAAGGCTGGCCGGGGGCATCTCTTCACAACAATTACCAGTATCCGAGCGGAAACCTTGATAATGAAGTGAAGTACTTCTTGGAACAGGCCGTAGAAGCTTCCAAACTTGTAGCAGATAAATACAAAGGGAATTTGACGGAGAATACCGGTGTGTTGCAACAATCAGCTGATGACCCGTCAAATCCTTACTTTGATATGTTTGCACAAGAAGACCTTTCGGATGTGAAGGAAGTACTGTTGTGGCGCCAGTATGCCCGCGGACTCTCTACTCATAACATCAATGCCGCTGCCGGACGTGGTAATTACCGTATCGGTCTGACCCGTGGATTCGTACAGAATTTCCTGATGAAGGATGGTACTCCGGTTTATGCTCACGGTTCTTATGCGGATGGTGACGGCTATTATATGGGCGACAAGACGGTTGCTGATGTACGTGTAAACCGTGACCCGCGTCTCAGTATCTTCCTGAAAGAACCGGGACAGAAGAACATCCTTTTTGAAGTTGATAATAATGAAGGTACGGAGGTTGTGATGGAAGAGCCCTATCCGGCCATTACGAGTGGTGACGGTGAGCGTGGCTATGCTACCGGCTATGCATTGCGCAAGGGTGGTTCATTCAACCGTAAGTATTATGCCAATGGCGGTGGTTATACGGCAGCTGTATGTTTCCGTGCAGCTGAGGCTCTGCTGAATTATATGGAAGCAAGTTATCTGCTCAATGGAACGCTGGATGCTACGGCTCGTGAATATTGGACTGTACTTCGTCAACGTGCCGGCATCAGTACTGATTTTGACAAGACTATCGCTGCAACGGACATGAGCAAGGAGGCTGAAAATGATTGGGGAGCCTATACGGGTGGAAGTGTCATCTCTGACAAGACTCTGTATAATATCCGTCGTGAACGTCGTTGCGAGTTCCTGGCTGAAGGTCTTCGCTACATGGACTTGTGCCGTTGGCGTTCTATGGACCAACTGATGACTGCTCCCAGCCATCTGGAAGGTATGCATTTGTGGAATACTCCGATGGAGGACTGGTATCTGGATGATAATGGAAAATCCATTTTGGTTGCTGACGGGACAGACAAAGCTAATGTCTCATCGAAAGACAAGAGTGAGTATCTCCGTCCGTTCGAGAGAAGCAGCAACCAGTCTGCCTATAACGGCTGTACTTGGAAGATGGCACACTATTTGAATCCTATCATGATCAAGCAGTTCCAGTTGACAGCCACTTCGGGAGCGGATGTATCGACTTCCATTCTTTACCAGAATCCTTATTGGCCGGTGGTAGCTGACCAGCCGGCTGAGAAATAAAGGCATTTTTCAATAGGTATTTGATTTAGGGGGTAGGATACACTTTCTGGTGAGAAGGCGTCCTGCTCCCTTCTTTATAAATAGAAACAAGACAGAGTATGACTAATTTTAATTTCAAGTTTTTAGGGGCATGGTTGGTTATCGTAGCGTCAATCACCGGCCTACAGGCACAAAATGATTTCACCTTAAAGGGAAAGGACGAAATGGTTCCGGCCGGAGTGTGGAACGATGTAAACGGGGAGTATATTAATGCACACGGTGGTGGTATACTGTTATTTGACAGTAAATATTATTGGTTCGGTGAACACCGTCCGGCAAAGGGATTCTCTACGGAAGTGGGAGTAACTTGCTACTCTTCTACCGATTTATGTAACTGGAGATACGAGGGGGTGGCCTTGTCTGTATCGGAAGAAGCGGGCAATGAAATAGAGAAAGGCTGTATTATGGAACGTCCCAAGGTGATTTACAACAAAAGGACGAAGAAATTTGTCATGTGGTTTCATTTGGAGCTGAAGGGTAAAGGCTATGAGGCTGCCCGTGCGGGAGTGGCTGTCAGTGATTCTCCGACGGGACCTTATTGTTTTGTTTCTTCGAGTCGTGTCTGCCCTGGAATATTTCCGCTGAATATGACGGAGGAAGAACGGGACATGCAGTGGAATATGGAACAGTTTGAAGAATGGTGGACACCCGAGTGGAGAGAGGCTGTAAATAAGGGGTTGTTCGTGAAGCGTGACTTGGAGGGCGGACAGATGTCCCGTGACATGACATTGTATGTTGACGATGATGGGATAGCTTATCATATCTACTCTTCGGAAGAGAATCTGACCTTGCAAATAGCCGAACTGACAGATGACTATCAAGGACATTCCGGAAAATATGTCCGTCTCTTTCCGGGGGGACACAATGAGGCACCGGCCATCTTCAAGAAAGACGGCACTTACTGGATGATAACCTCCGGATGTACCGGTTGGGCAC
>OGNF01002985.1_pt1 | contig 11923 bp, 11 predicted proteins | sample 1573321 | NCBI WGS metagenome assembly OGNF01 (sample SAMEA2581911, study PRJEB24529) | metagenome | biome: Human gut stool | place: China | collected 2011
AGTACGGCGGCAACGACGAGCGCGAGCAGACGCTCAACCAGCTTTTGACCGAAATGGACGGCTTTGAGAGCAACAACGGCGTCATCATCCTCGCCGCCACCAACCGTCCCGAATCCCTCGACCCCGCGCTCACGCGTCCGGGCCGCTTCGACCGCCGTGTGCCGGTCGAGCTTCCCGACCTCAAGGGCCGCGAGGAAATTTTGAAGGTCCACGCGAAGAAGATCAAGGTCGCGGAGGACGTCGACTTCAACAAGATCGCCCGCATGGCCTCCGGCGCTTCCGGCGCGGAGCTTGCGAACATCGTCAACGAGGCCGCGCTGCGCGCCGTGCGCGCGGGCCGCAGGTTCGCCACCGAGTCCGATCTGGAGGAGAGCATTGAGGTCGTCATCGCAGGCTATCAGAAGAAGAACGCCATCCTCACCGACCACGAAAAATGGATCGTCGCCTACCACGAGACCGGTCATGCGCTCGTCGCGGCGCTGCAAAGCCACTCCGCCCCTGTGCAGAAGATCACCATTATCCCCCGCACCTCGGGCGCGCTGGGCTACACGATGCAGGTCGAGGAGGGCAACCATTACCTGATGACGCGCGAGGAAATGGAGAACAAGATCGCGACGCTCACCGGTGGCCGCGCTGCCGAGGAGGTCCGCTTCGGCTCCGTCACGACCGGTGCGTCGAACGACATCGAGCAGGCGACCAAGCTCGCCCGCGCGATGATCACGCGCTACGGCATGAGCGAGGATTTCGACATGGTCGCGCTCGAGACGGTCACGAACCAGTACCTCGGCGGCGACGCCTCGCTCGCCTGCTCTGCCGAAACGCAGACGAAGATCGACGCGCTGGTGGTCGCGCTCGTCAAGCGCGAGCACGAAAAGGCCGTCAAGCTGCTTACCGACCACCGCGCCAAGCTCGATGAGCTCTCCCAATACCTCTATGAAAAGGAGACAATCACCGGCGAGGAGTTCATGAAGATCCTGAATCTCGAAAAAGCACAGGATTAAGCGCAGGATTAAGCAAAAAAGCCGCCCGAGTGGGCGGCTTTTTCGGCGAAAAACTCATGGATTTCCTGTTGTTCTTCCCATCGCGATGTGCTATACTGCCATCAGCAAGGAAAAGGAGGGATCACGATGGATCCTATTTATGAAATTGATCTGGACGTCTGTCCCCATTGCGGCGGCGTCGGCGCCATACAGGACGAACAGGGCTGGTGCGTCTATGTAGACTGCCTTGACTGCGGCTCGCACACCGTCCACGCCGCCTACGAAACGCCCGAGGAGCGCCTCGCGGCGGCCAGGCAGGTCGCGCATCTGTGGAACATCGGCAAGGTGATCCACGCCGGCGTCGGCGACTGAGCCGCGCCCATCACCCCATAAAGACCTCGTCCGGCATCTCCGTGATCGCGGAGATGCCGCCGCTTTTTTCGGTGGAGCGTCCGGCGACGCGGCAGGCAAATTCCGCGATGCCGCGCAGCTCCGCCTCATCCAGCTCTGCGGGAGCCTTGCCGCTTTGGAGCAGCCTCCACACCGCGCAGCCGCCGAAAATGTCGCCCGCGCCCGTGGTGTCCGTGACTGTAAGGCCCTTGAGACCGTCCACATGGCCCTGCGCTCTCGGGTTCGTAAACTCGCAGCCGTCCGCGCCGCAGGTCACAAAGACGAGCTGCGTGCCGAACCGCTCCCGAATGTACGCCGCGCCCTCGCGCGGCGAAAGGCCGAAGAGGAATTTCACCTCGTTGTCGCTGAGCTTCACAACATCGGCCTGCCCGAGTCCCCAAAGCATCTGCTCCCGCGCGCCGTCAAGGCTCTTCCAGAGCGGCGGGCGCAGATTGGGGTCGAAGGTGATGAGCTTCCCGCGTTCCTTTGCAAAGGCGACAGCACGCTGCGTCGCGCCGCGCGCAGGCTCGTCGGTCAGAGAAAGCGTTCCGAAATGGAACGCTTTTGTTTTTTCGATGAGCGAGAGGTCCAATTCCTCAGCGCGGAGCTGCGTGTCTGCGCCCGGCTTGCGGGCAAAGGAAAAGGAGCGCTCGCCGTGTGCGTCGAGCGTCACGAATGCCAGCGTCGTGAAAGCATCCTCCGCCACGACAACGCCGCGCGTATCCACGCCGACCTCGCGCAGCGTCCCGGTGAGCATCGTGCCGAAGGCGTCCGCGCCCACCTTGCTCAAAAGCGCCGTCCTGCCGCCGAGCCGCGCGATGGCCGCGAGGAAATTGGCCGGCGCGCCGCCTGGATGCGCCGCCATGAGCGGATAGCCGTCCGCTCCCGCCCCCTGCGCCGTAAAGTCAATGAGCAGCTCACCGAGCGCAACAACGTCATACTCCGTCCGCGTCATCCTCTGCCCTCCCCGCGCTCGCACAGCAAATGCAGCGCCTCCAGATAGCCCGGCAGCCCGTGCCCGCGGATGGTCGCGATGCAGGCCGCGCGGATGTAGGACACATGACGGAAATCCTCGCGGCTGTCCGGGTCGGAAACGTGGACCTCCACCGTCGGGATACCGACCGCCTTCACCGCGTCAAGCAGCGCGACGCTCGTGTGCGTATAGGCGGCGGGGTTGATGACGATGCCGTCCACCCGGTCAAAGTACGCCTGCTGGATGGCGTCCACCAGCGCGCCCTCGTGGTTGGATTGGAAGAAGGAGACCTCCGCGCCCAGCCGTTCCGCCTCACCCGCGATCATGCACTTCAGGTCCTCGTAGGTCGCATGGCCGTAAATCTCCGGCTGACGGATGCCGAGCATATTCATGTTGGGGCCGTTAATGACCAGAATTTTCACAAAAATCCCTCCAGATCGCCTGCGCGGTCTGCTCGACCGTGCCGCTGTTGTCGATCGCGGCGTCGCGGAACCGTTCGTAGAGCGGCGCGCGCTCCGCCCACATCGCCGCAAGGTCCGCCCCCTGCGAGAGCGGACGGCCGTCGGTCGGCAGCAGCTCCAGCGGACGCAGGAGCTGATAGATGCGGCCGTTCTGGTGGAGCGCGGCGTAATTCTCCGGTGTTTTCACCACGCCGCCGCCCGTGAGCAAAATCTTCCCGCTCAGCGCGCCGCACTCCGCCGTCGCCTCACGCTCGAGTGCACGGAAGGCGGTTTCTCCTCCCTTGGCGAAGATCTCGGGAATGGAGCAGCCTGCCTTCTCCGCGATGTGCGCGTCGATGTCGATGGCCTCGCGGCCCGTCAGCGCGGCGAGCGCCGCGCCGACCGTGGACTTGCCGCTGCCCGGCATCCCGATGAGCACGAGATTCGTCATTTCCCGCCGCAGCTGCGCGAGGATGCGCTCGTTCTCACGGTCGGCGATGAGCCTGTCAAAGAAATGTTCCTCCGCCGCCTTGGCCTGCGCCACCAGCATCGGAAGACCGTCCGAGCACGGGATGCCCAACTCCTCCGCCTGCAGCAGCAGCGCCGTGCGGCGAGGATTGTAGATCAGATCGAGCACGCCCGCGCAGGTGGGAAAGGCGGTCAGATCGACCGCCGCCGCACCGTTGTTCGGATACATCCCGACCGGCGTGGTGTTGACGATTCGCTCCGCGTCCGCGTGGCGGCCGAGGTTCGTATAGTTGTTCTCTCCCGAGCGGGAGATGACGACCACCTCGCGCGCGCCGAGCTTTTTCGCGCACGCGGCTGCCGTGCGCGACGCGCCGCCGCTGCCGAGCACAAGCGTCTTCTTCCCCGCAAAGCCGATGCCCGCGCGCTGTGCCATGAAGCAGAAGCCCGCGGCGTCGGTGTTATAGCCATAGAGCTTTCCGTCCGCGCGGCGCACGAGCGTGTTGACGCTGCCAATGGCCTCCGCCATCGGGTCGAGCACATCGCAGTACGCCATCACGTCGCGCTTGTAGGGAATGGTGACGTTCAGCCCGCCAAGGTCTTCCCGCGCAAGGAAGGGACCCAGCTCCTCCGGCTCCAGCTCGATGAGGCGATAGTCCGCACAGCCGAGCGCGGCGTGAATGGGCGCCGACCAGCTGTGACCGAGCTTTCGGCCCAGAAGTCCGTAAACCTTCTCCCCCATCGTTCACACCTCGGCGTAGTTTCCGAGGAATACAAACTCCGCGCAGCTGCGCTCCATTTCCTCGAGCATGGCAAGCACGCTCGGGTCCTGCACGCTTGCCTCCAGCTCAAGGAAGAACACAAACTCAAAATCGCTCCCCGCCACGGGGCAGGATTCGAGCTTAGTCATGTTGATGTCCAGCGCCGCGAGCTTGGAGAGGATCTCATAGAGCGCGCCGGGCTTATTCTCGAACGAGAGGATAAGGCTGATGCGGTTCGCGCCGGCGTAGATGACGGGGTCCTTCGCCACGCAGAAAAAGCGGGTGTAATTATTCTCGCTGTCCTGAATTTTGTCGCTCACACATTCAAGGCCGTAAAGCGCGGCGCAGGGATGTGAGGAGATGGCGGCCGCGTGGCGGCTGCCGCTCTCGGCGACCAGCTTCGCCGCCTCCGCCGTGTTGCCGCAGGGGATCACCCGCACGCCGGAAAGGCTGCTGAGGAACCTGCCGCACTGACCGATGGCCTGCTGATGGGAGTAGATCTCTGTAATGTCCTCTAACTTTACACCAGGCATGGCCAAAAGCTCATGGCGGATGCAGAGTCTCGTGGAGCGCACCACGGAGAGCTGATGCTGCTGAAGCAGCGAGTAGACCGCGCGCACCGAGCCGTTGGAGCTGTTTTCAATGGGCAGCACGCCGAATTTGCACAGGCTGGACTCCACCGCGGACACCACCGCGTCAAAGGTCTTGACATACAGGATGCTGCCGCGCGGCAGCAGGCGGTCGCAGGCGACCTGCGAGTTCGCGCCCTCCACGCCCTGACAGGCGACAAGACCCGTCTGCGGGAAGACCGGGCCGCCTGCGGCGAGGGACTTTTCCACCCGCTCAGCCACTCTGGTCGGCAGATCCACCAGCTCCGCCTGCCGCGAGCGCGCCAGCTCAAAGAGCGTGGAGTAGAGGTGATAGGCGTAGCGCTCCTTGTCACCGGCCTTGGCTGTTACCTTGGCAAGAATTTCGCGCTCGCGCTGCTTGTTCAGAATGGGCAGATGGTGCTCGTTCTTGTAGGCCGCGACCTCCTCGGCCAGCTCCATACGCTCAAGAAAGAGCTTTAAGAGCTGATCGTCCACGGCGTCGATGCGGGTGCGGATCTCAGAAAGTTCCATGATGTTCCTCCAACAGTAAGTCTAAAAGCACGCAGGCCGTCACCGCCTCAACGACGGGCACGGCGCGGTGCGCGATGCAGGGGTCGTGACGGCCCCGGATAGTCAGCTCGGTGTTTTCCATCCGCGCGAGCGAGACCGTTTTCTGCGGTCTGCCGATGGACGGCGTCGGCTTGATGCCGACGCGCAGCGTGAGCGGCATACCGGTGGTGATGCCGCCGAGGATGCCGCCGGCGCGGTTCGTCTCCGTGACGATGCGGCCGTCCTCCACGCGGAAGGCGTCGTTGTTTTCGCTTCCGCGCAGGCGTGAAGCGCCGAAGCCCGCGCCGAACTCCACGCCCTTGACGGCGGGGATGCCGAACAGCGCCGAGGCAAGGCGGTTTTCCATGCCGTCGAACATTGGGTCGCCGAGACCGGCAGGCAGCCCGATGGCGGCACATTCCACGATGCCACCGACGGAGTCCTGCGCCTCACGCGCCGCCAAAATAAGACGCTGCATCCGCTCGCCCGCCGCGTCGGAAATGGTCGGGAACGGCTTCGCCGCCACGGCGCGGAACAGCTCGTCGGTCGGGTAGAGCGGGAAGGCCTCGTCGTCCTCCGCTCCCACGGCGGCAAGGTGCGCGCCGACAAATACGCCGCGCCGCGCAAGGATCTGCTTGGCGATGCCGCCCGCGATGCACAGCGGCGCCGTCAAGCGGCCGGAAAAATGTCCGCCGCCGCGCATATCCGCCTGCCCGCCCCATTTGACCCACGCGGTATAATCCGCGTGCGAGGGGCGCGGCTTGTCGGCCAGCTCCGTGTAGTCTGAGGAGTGCTGGTCGCTGTTGTAAATGACCGCGCACAGCGGCGAGCCGCAGGTCACGCCGTCGCGCAGACCGGAGAGGAATTCCGGCGCGTCGGCTTCCTTCCGCGCGGTCGAAAGCGGGCTTTTTCCCGGCCTGCGCCGATCCAGAAAGGCCTGCAGCTCCGCAAGATCAATGCGCTCGCCCGCAGGCAGGCCATCGATGGTCACGCCGATCGCGGCTCCGTGGGACTGTCCGAACACGCCGACGCGCAGCGTTCTTCCGAATTCAGAGGACATCGAAGCTACCTCCCAGTCGTTTGTATTCCTCCCAGAAAGAGGGATAGGATTTCCGCACCGCCTCCGCGCCTGTAACGGTGACCGGAGCCGCCGCGGCGGTCGCGGCGGCCGCCGCCGCCATGACGATGCGATGATCATTCGCACCGTCCACCGTGCCGCCGGAAAAGGACGGCACGCCGCGAACGGTCAGGCTGTCCGCCGTTGTCTCCGCCGGAACGCCGAGCGCGCGCAGCAGCGCGGCGGTCGTCGACAGGCGGTCACTCTCCTTCATGCGGAGTCGGGCCGCGTTGACAAAATGCGTCGTGCCATTCCGCCGCGCGGCCATCACCGCCAGCGGCGGCAGCAGGTCGGGGCAGTCGGACACATCCACGCTCTGCTCCTCCGCCGCCTTGAACCGCTCAAGCAGGTCTTTTACAACACGGTCGCCCTGTGCGGAGTTTTCGTTCAGCCCACACACCTCCACGCCATTTCCGAGGAAGCGCGCGGCGTACCAAAAGCCAGCCTGCGACCAGTCGGCCTCCACCGCCGCGTCAAAGGGGCGGTAGGCCGACGGCGGCACGGCAAAGCGTTCCGCTTCTCCGTCTACCCTCACGCCGGCCCGCGCGAGCGCGTCGCGCGTCATGGCGACATAGTCGCGGCTCTCGAGCCGCGTGGTCGATACCAGCGTCGAGCCGCCGCCGAGCAGCGGCAGCGCGAAAAGCAGCCCCGTGAAAAACTGACTCGAGACGTTGCCCGCCAGCCGGTACTCCCCCGGCGTCAGCGTACCGCGCACGGTAAGCACACCGGCGGTCTGTTCATAGGAAATGCCTTTTTCGTCAAAGAGATCAAAATACGGCTTCTGCGGGCGCTCCATCAGCCGCCCGCGGCCGGTGAACACGCCCCCGCCCGCGACCGCCAGCGCGATAGGAATGAGAAAGCGCAGCGTCGAGCCGGACTCGCCGCAGTCAAAGCGCGGAAGCTCCGTAAAGCTCTTCCGCCTGCCGCCGATGCCCGTCACGCGGAGCGTCCCACCACCGGTCTGCTCCCACTTCGCGCCGAGCGCCGCCATGCAGCGCAGCGTCGCCTCGATGTCCTGCGAGAGCGCGACATTCTTGACCGTGCTCACACCGTCCGCGAGCGCGGCGGCCAGCAGCAGGCGGTGCGCCATCGACTTGCTCGGCGGCGGCGTGACCGCGCCCGCGAGGGCGTGCGGTCGAATACGAACATCCATCCTCATCCCCCCCGTCCGGCGGCGATGATGGGCAAAAGCTCCGTCACCGGGATCCTTTTCAGCTCGCAATCGCCGATGGCCTTCGGCACAACGATGGTGATGCTGTCCCCGCTGCGCTTCTTGTCCGCCAGCGCGGCTTTCGCCAGCGCCTCGGCGGGATAGTCCGTGCCGGTCGGCAGGCCGTTCTTCTCCAGACACGCCGCGATGCGCGCGGACACCCCCGGCTCGGCCCAGCCGAGCCGTTCGGAGGCGCGTGCCATAACGGCAAGCCCCGCCGCGACGGCGTGGCCGTGCGGAATGGCATAGCCGCTGCACTTTTCGATGGCATGGCCGACGGTGTGTCCGAGGTTCAGCTTGCGCCGCTCGCCCCGCTCCTTCTCGTCGCGCTCGACCACGCCCGCCTTGTAGCGGATGCAGCGGGCGATGACCTCGGCGGGCGCGTCGGTGAGCGTGCCGTCCTCAAAGAGAGAGAACAGCGTCTCGCCGCTCAGCACACCGGTCTTGATGGCCTCCGCCGCGCCGTTGGCAAAGACGGCGGCGAGCAGGGACCTCAGGCAGTCCGTGTCGCACAGCACGGCAGCGGGCTGCAAAAACGCGCCCGCAAGGTTTTTCCCCGCCGCAAGGTCGATGGCCGTCTTGCCGCCGACGGAGGAATCCACAGCGGAGAGCAGCGTGGTCGGCAGCTGGACATAGCGGATGCCGCGCAGGTACGAGGCCGCGGCGAAGCCCGCCATGTCGCCGGTCACGCCGCCGCCGAGCGCCGCCACGCAGTCCGTGCGCGTGAGCTGAGACTCGGCCAGAAACTCCAGAATGGCGGAGAGCGTCGTGAAATTCTTATGCGCCTCCCCCGCCGGGAACACATAGGAGCAGACGGCAAAGCTCGCATCGCGCAGGCTCGTGCAAACCGTCTCAAGATAAAGCGGAGCCACATTGCTGTCGGCGACGACCGCGATGCGGCAGCCGCCCAGCACAGCTTTCAGCCGCGCGCCGCAGTCCCGCAGTAGTCCCGCGCCGATGGTGACCTCATAGGCCGGCGCGGTATGGACTTCAATGGTCTGAACAGAGGACATAGCTCTTCCCTCCCCGGTCGATCTTCGTTGATTTTTCAGTTGCCGCCCGCGGTGGCCTTCTTCTCGCGGCCGTCGCGCAGCAGCGCGCGCAGGTGCTCGGCGTCCTTGCTTTTCAGCGCGCCGGCATACTCCTGCAAATGTCCGATGAGGATATCCAGCTCGTCCGTCAGATAGTCCGCGTCGTCCAGAAACAGCTCCGTCCACATATCCTCGTCGAGCCGCGCCACGCGCGTCATATCCTGAAAGCTGCCGGCGGAGAAGCCGCGGCGCTTCTGCGCCTCAGGCGACTTGACGTAGGCGCTCGAGACGATGTGCGCGAGCTGCGAGGTAAAGGCGATGATGCGGTCATGCTCCTCGGGATCGGAGAAGGTCAGGCTCGCAAAGCCGATATCGAGGAAAAACGCCTTGAGCGTTTCAAGCAGCTGCATATCCGTGCGCTTGTCCGGCGTAAGGATCATGGACGCGCCCACATACAGGCTGTCCGTCGCGGCGGTAAAGCCGCCGCGCTCGCGGCCCGCCATCGGATGTCCGCCGATGTAGGCAAAGCCGTACTGCTCGGCGACGGGCGCGAGCTCGCGCACCACCGCGCGCTTCACGCCGCACAGGTCCACAAGGATCGCGTTCCGGCGGATTCCCTCCGCGTGCTCCTTCACCCATTTTACCGCCGCGGCGGGACGGATGGCGACCAGCACAAGGTCGCACTCCTTCAAATTTTCCGCCGTCAGCGGCGCGTCGATGGCGCCGCACATACGCGCCATCATCATGGTCTCCTGATCGAGATCGCAGCCGAACACGGTGTGCGCGGTGCGCGCCTTGATGCTCTTGGCCATCGAGCCTCCGATGAGGCCGAGGCCGACAATGCCGACTGTCATAGTCTTACTCCTCTATCGTCTTGACAAATTCCTTCAGTCGAAGCAGCTTCTTTGCCAGCGCGTCGAACTGCTCGGGCTTCAGGGACTGCGGGCCGTCGCACAGCGCGTGCGCAGGGTCGTTGTGGACCTCGATGAGCAGGCCGTCGCAGCCGGTCGCCACCGCGCCCATCGCCAGCGGGTCGACCAGCCAGCTCTTGCCGGTGGCGTGGCTGGGGTCGACGATGATGGGCAGGTGCGTCAGCTTGCGCAGCACGGGGATCGCCGCAAGATCGAGCGTATTGCGGGTGTAGGTCTCAAAGGTGCGCACGCCGCGCTCGCAGAGAATGACGTTCTCGTTGCCGCCGGCCATGACGTACTCCGCGCTCATCAGCCATTCCTCATAGGTCGCGGACATACCGCGCTTGATCATCACGGGCTTTTCCTGACGGCCCACAGCCTTCAAAAGGTCGAAGTTCTGCATATTGCGCGCGCCGATCTGAATGACGTCCACATTCTTGAAGAGCGGAAGCTGGCTGAGGTCCATCAGCTCGGTGACGATGGGCAGCCCCGTCTCCTCCTTGGCGATCTCGAGGTAGCGCAGGCCGACCTCGCCGAGGCCCTGGAAGGAATAGGGCGAGGTGCGGGGCTTGAACGCGCCGCCGCGCAGCATCGTCGCGCCGCTGGCCTTGACCGCCTTCGCGATGGCGACCACCTGCTCCTCGGATTCCACCGAGCAGGGGCCGGCCATGAGCGTGAGGTTGCCGCCGCCGATCTGTGTATTGCCGACCTTGACGACGGTATCCTCGGGATGGAACTTGCGGTTGGCGTTCTTATACGGCTCCTGCACACGCTTGACGTCCTCGACGATGTCCAGCGCGGAAATGAGATCGGCGTCTATCTTCGAGGTATCGCCCACCAGGCCGAGGAGCATATTGCCCTCGCCGATGCTGGTGTGAATGATGATGCCCTTTTCCTGCAGCCATGTGATCAGGCTCTGCAGCTGCTCGGGATTCGGATTGTGCTTGAGTACGACGATCATGGTAAAATTCCTCCTTAAGCGATGAAAAAAACCGCAGCCGGTCCGGCTGCGGTTCGTCATGCATTTACGGTCATTCCGACAAAGGATCCGTTCTTACACGCGCTTGCTTTCAGCCAAACCAGAATAAGCCTTACCCATAAAATAGGTAAAGCTAAAGTAGCGGTATTCAGCACTGCGGTTCATTACGGTCATGGTCTGTGCTCCTCTCGGAAGCCTTGATGTATGCAGTATAACAGCTTAAAGTGCAAAAGGGAATCGGCATTTTCACCAAATCCGTAAAATTTGCCGATTTTCCTTCCGCCGAAACAGCCAAGCCGTGCTCCGGTCTCCCGCCGCGCCTCGCGCAAGCCGCTTCCCGCCCGCGCCATCCGAGCGGCTTTGCCGCTGAAACGCAGACCGAAAACAGCCCGCGGCACCAAAATGAAAAAAATCCGGAAAATTGGCAATTAGTTCTTGACAAATGCAAAACCGCTGGTATAATAACAAATGTTCGTCAAGCGAACATAGCGGGATTGTGTAATGGTAGCACAGCGGACTCTGACTCCGTATGTGAGGGTTCGAATCCTTCTCCCGCTGCCACTGAGAAGTCTGAAACCGTAAGGTTTCGGACTTCTTTTTTCTGTTTGACCCTTTATCTGACCCTTTAACCGTTTTGCAGCTTCTTTCCACAGATGGTGTGCTGCATATAGGCTTCCATTCGATTTGCACTGTCCTGCTTCATCTTCTCCGAAACATGACCGTATACGTCCAAAGTGAATGCTGCGGTCGCGTGACCAAGATTGGATTGCACGGTTTTTACATCATCACCATTTTGAAGACACAAGACCGCGTAAGTGTGACGCAAACTGTGAACATTGGCCTTTTCCGCTCCGATTTGCTTTGCAATTTTCTTGAAGTGAGCATATACCGTTTGCGGGCAGTAATGATTGCCAAATTCCGTTGTGAAGACGAACCAAGTTTTTTGTTCTTCCGCAGAGCGCCATCCACGCCACGCAAGGCCGGCTTTCATACGTTGCTGTACTTGCTCTTTTTTCTGATTTTTCAACATATTCATCAGCATCGGTGGTGGTGTCAGCAAGCGCTCTTTATCATTTTTTAAGGGAGCGAATGTGTAGCCGCCCGCCTTTTTGGTGCGTTTTAGGAGTTGATGATAAATGCGAATCGTACCGCGGTCAAAATCGATACAGTCCCATGTCAGGCCAATCGCTTCCGACTCTCTTACTCCGCTGAAGAGTATGAACTTCAAAATGGCACGATAGCTGTCCTGTTCGACCAACACTGAAAACTGTTGAATTTGCTTGTCGGAAAGAGTCTCAATTTCTTTTTGCTCTTTGCGTGGGAGAGTGGTCAACTGTGCCGGATTCGAGCGGATCATTTCATTCCTCACTGCTTGATTCAGTGCTTTGCTGAGGACACCGTGCACATTGCGGATGGTTTTTGCTGACAGCGGTTTTTCACCATCTTCTTCTCGATAAAGTCGGTTATACAGCGTTTGGATCATGTGCGGCTTCAGATCGGATAAACGGCATTGACCGATATACGGAA
>OGNF01002990.1_pt1 | contig 11888 bp, 8 predicted proteins | sample 1573321 | NCBI WGS metagenome assembly OGNF01 (sample SAMEA2581911, study PRJEB24529) | metagenome | biome: Human gut stool | place: China | collected 2011
TTACCGGATTATTTCCCATACTCTTTCAAATAAGCCTCGGCGGCTTCACAAAGATCGTTATACCATTTTTCTCCAAACCTGCGAATCAACGGTTCTTTCAAAAATTCGTAAACCCTCACTTTTTCCCGACGGCCCAATACTTCGGCGGCCTTGCAAATTTTCCAACGGTGATAATTTACCGCCGCAAAGTCTTTGTATTCTTTCAAACGCACAGGATACAGATGACAGGAAACAGGCTTGTAAAAATCGATTTTCCCCTCTCGAAACGCTTTCTCTACGGCACATTGGCACATTCCGTTTTTACCGTAGCAGGTAAAAACACAATCCTTACCATTCACGATAGATGTCACCAAATCGCCTTCTTCATCGACATAGGCAACTCCTTGCCGTTCGATAACGGCCTTCGCTTCGGGTAACAAATCGTCCCAGATAACCGGAAGAATTTCTTTCAATTTACGACATTCTTCCTCGGAGACCGGAGCGCCGGCATCTCCCTCAATACAACATGCCCCCAAACATTTTTCGAGATCACAGATAAAAAAGCGTTCTATGACATCGAGGCTCACCAGCGCACTACCTACTTGCAGCATAATTTCTTCGGATTCTATCGTTTTCATCTATCTTTATGAGGAAGAAAAGCCGGAACGCAAAGCATACGTTCCGGCATATCATCATCGTCGATCGTTGTTATTTCAACAAATCATGTCCTGTCATTTCGGCCGGCTGAGGCAATCCCATAATGTGGCAAATCGAGGGAGCGACATCGGCCAAAATACCATCTTCGACCCGTGCGTTCTTATTCTCCGTCACATAAACGAAAGGCACGGGATTCAACGAGTGAGCCGTATTGGGTGTTCCATCGGCATTCTCGGCATTGTCGGCATTACCGTGATCGGCTATGATAATCACTTCATAGCCGTTTGCCTTAGCAGCCTCGACGGTATCGCGCACACAAGCATCGATAGCCACGACAGCTTTTTCGATAGCCGAATAGACACCTGTATGTCCCACCATATCGCCGTTAGCATAGTTCACGACAATGAAGTCGTATTTATTTTCACCGATGGCGGCTACCAATTTATCTTTCACTTCATAGGCACTCATCTCGGGTTTCAAGTCATAGGTAGCTACTTTGGGAGAAGGAACCAAAATACGATCCTCTTCCTCGAACGGAGTTTCGCGACCGCCATTAAAGAAGAAAGTAACATGGGCGTATTTCTCGGTTTCGGCAATGTGCAACTGGGTTTTATGCGATTTCGACAAATACTCGCCCAATGTGTTATGTACATTCTCTTTGTCGAAAAGAATATGAACACCCTTGAACGAGGCATCGTAAGGCGTCATGCAATAGTATTGCAAACCGGGAATCGTGTGCATACCGGCCTCGGGCATATCTTGCTGCGTGAGCACAATCGTCAGCTCTTTGGCGCGATCGTTACGGTAATTGAAGAAAATAACCACGTCGCCCTCCTTGATTCGCCCGTCGCAAGTCGTGTTTACGATAGGTTTAATAAATTCGTCGGTTACATCGGCATCATACGATTCCTGCATGGCTTGCACCATATTATCCGATTTACGACCGATACCGTTTACCAAAAGGTCATAGGCTTCTTTCACCCGCTCCCAACGTTTGTCACGGTCCATCGCATAATATCGTCCGATAATAGAGGCTATCTTTCCGGCCGATTTAGCGCAATGAGCCTCCAACTCCTCGATAAATCCTTTACCGCTGCGAGGATCGGTGTCACGACCGTCCATGAAGCAGTGGATAAACGTATTTTCCAAACCATATTCTTTGGCGATGTCGCACAACTTGAACAAATGATCCAGCGAACTGTGTACCCCTCCATTAGAGGTCAGCCCCATAAAGTGGATATTCTTACCGTTGTCACGCGCATAAGAGAACGCAGAGACAATTTCTTTGTTCTGTAAAATGGAATTGTCGGCACAGGCTTTGTTGATCTTCACCAAATCTTGATAGACGATACGTCCTGCACCGATATTGAGGTGACCTACTTCGGAATTTCCCATCTGACCATCGGGCAAACCCACATTCTCGCCACTTGCTTGCAACTGCGAATGAGGATAGGTTTTCAACAAATAGTCCCAATAAGGAGTGGGGGTATTATAAATCACATCTGCGTGCGAATGATTACCGATGCCCCAGCCGTCGAGAATCATCAATAGTGCTTTTTTACTCATCTTCTATATCTATTTAGAGTTATCTAATTTCATATATCAACCGACAAAAACAATGCCGAACTTTCAGAAGAGAAACTCTCTACCCCGACATCTTGGCTTTCCCCGGGTATCCCCAAATTGCGGGACAAAGATAGCGAAAGGTGAGCACAGAGACAAACGGAAATCTCATTTCCGACTTGGCTATGCCGAACCGTATCCTATCTTAGTAGTGACAAAGATAATGTAAACCAAGAGCAGAAACAAATTTACTTGATTATACCGAGAGGAATATTATATTCAATTTATTTCAACAATCTTTTTAACTTCTGCCCCCCCAAAAACAAAAATCCCCGAAGGTTGCTTTACACCCCCCGAGGATTTTTTCTATCGTGCATTTACCGCTTTACGATTTTATACGTCTTATTCTGGATACGACACAAGTACACACCTCGTTTGAGAGCCGACATGTCGAAAGTCATAGCCCCACCGTAGGCCCTGTCCGAAAGCACCAACCGACCGGTCATATCGTACAAGGTAATAGATGTTCCCGTGGTTACCCCCTCGATATGCAACATATCGTCTACGGGATTGGGATAAATCGACACTTGGTCTGCTTCATGCTCCTCCACGGCATCGACATAGTGCACCGACACATGGCAAGTAGCCGTCAGTGCCCCATCGTTCAACGATACGGTAATATCGGCCTCGCCCTCTTTGTTTGAATGAACAATCCCGGTTTCAGAAACCGTGGCTACCATCTCGTTACTGCTTGTCCAACGAAGGCCCGAAAAAGTAGCATGCTCGGGATAGACCGTAGCCAACAGAGACAAGGCTTCATCTTCACGGGTTATCTGGTAACTCTCTATATCGAGTATTAACTTTGTAGGAGCCACATCAGGGAAAGTCTCTATCGTATAGAAAAAACGCCACGGAGCCGTACGACGATAAACCTCCTCGGCCGATGCCGGCACCACCAGAGTGCCATCGAGAGTAACTGTTGAAAATGTAGTCATCGTCGCTTCCGGGGGAGTAGCGCCCAAGCAAATAACCTTTGACAAATTTTTACAACCCGAAACATCTTGCATGGTCAATATCATACTACCAACTGTCAACGTCGACAAATAGGCACACTCATTAAACTGCGGCGCACCACTAATCTTCCGCCCTATATATAGTGTATCAATCATCATATTGCCACCATTGAAACACTTGCCTTCAATCAAAATAGGCCGATTCCCATCTTTTAGTTCCAATGATGAAACAGAGTCACAGTCCACAAACGACGAAAGAATAGAATCTACCGAAGCGGGTATAGACAAAGACTTTAACCGTCTACACTCCCCAAAAGCCTCAACACCTATTTTTTTAACTGAATTACCTATCGCAAGGTACTTCATATTGCTACACCCCTTAAAAGCATAGTCTTCTATACGTTCTACCTCATCGGGAATGGAAACAGATTGCAAACGACTACAAGAAGCAAAGGCAGATGTGCCTATGGTTGTTACACACTGAGGTATGTTTACTACTGTCAATCCTGTACAACCTTGAAAGAGAGAAGCCTCTATCCGCAATAAATTTTCTGGCAAAACGACACTTGTTAAACCGGTACAACCCTCGAAAGCACCTTCTCCAATATCCTTAATATTCATCAAATCGAGGGTACCCTGCAAAGGACAACCCTTATATGCATAAGCTCCTATTTGCGAAACGCTCTTTGGAAGAGAAATCTGCTTCAACTGAGTGCAACCATAAAAGGCCGTGTCACCTATTACTTCCAAACCCTCGGGCAATACAATCTCAGTTAATTGGTTACAATTTCTAAAAGCCGATTTACCTATCCGTTTCACCTCTTCGGCTACTCGATAAATCCCCGAAAAATTTTTAGGGCAATACAACAATTCTCTCTTATCCTTACTATACAGCACGCCATCCTCAACCATAAAATAGGGATTCTCTTCGTCAACAGTAATCGAGGTCAAAGAATCGGAGTTCAAAAATACATTCTCCCCTATCGTTTCTACCGATTTTCCCAAATGCACATGAGTCAGTCCAATACAGTTAGCAAACGCATAATTGCCTATTGTCTTTACCTTATCGGGAATAACAAGATCTCGCAACGAATAACACCCATAAAATCCATAATCACTTATTCCTAATAAGGCTTCCGGTAAATCAATTGATTTAATTCGACTGTAAGCCAAACTACCCAAAGAGCTGAGTGTATTCGGCAATTCCAGAGACGTTATCTTACTCACACAGGAATAATAATCCGGATAACTCGATGAAAAACTTGTAACTCTAAAAACTTGCCTATTATAAGTTATAGTTTCAGGGATCGTTACAGCACCTCTATAAACAAACGGTTGCCAACCCACTCTAAATTCCATATAAAGAGTCACAACGTTTGCTGTTTTTTCACTTTCAAAAACATAATACATTATCTTTCTCAATCCTTCGCCGAAGAGATCGAACTGTTGCTATCGTCAAGAATTTCATCGCTAAAATTCATGTCTATTCCTTCTGATTTTCTGCTGAACCCAATACAGAACCGACATGCGATAAATGTCGAAGGAGAATAAGAGGCTCTCTTATTCTCCTTCGGTTACAAGTCTCATTTTTATTTTTCATCTAATCTTGCGAGGCTTCCCCACCTCATCAAAACCCGGTATATGAGTGAGGAGTTATCTTTCGTAATTCCTCTTTTACCGATTCCGAAACATCGAGCGTATCGATAAATTCCCGTATGGAGTCGGCATTAATTACCGTATTCGTCCGTGTCAAAGCCTTCAAAGTCTCGTACGGGTGAGGATAACCCTCCCTCCGCAAAATCGTCTGGATACCTTCGGCTACCACATTCCACATTTGATCGAGATCGCGATATATAGCCGGTTCGTTCAGTAACAGTTTATTCAAGCCTTTGATTGTACTATGGAAGGCAATTAACGTATGAGCCAAAGGAACACCCACATTCCGCAACACGGTCGAATCAGTCAAGTCGCGTTGCAAGCGCGAAACCGGCAACTTCGAAGACAAGTGGTCCAATATGGCATTGGCTATTCCGAGATTCCCCTCCGAATTTTCATAATCGATGGGGTTCACCTTGTGAGGCATTGCCGACGACCCCACTTCTCCCGCTTTGATTTTCTGCTTGAAATACTCCATAGAAATGTATTGCCAGAAGTCCCGGTCGAGATCTATCACAATCGTGTTGATACGGCGCAATGCATCGAACAGAGCGGCGAGATTGTCGTAATTCGAAATTTGAGTGGTCCATTCCTCCCGGTCTATCCCCAACCGCTCCTTCAAAAATCTGTTCCCGAAAGCCGGCCAGTCGATATCGGGATAAGCAAAACGATGAGCATTGAAATTACCGGTAGCTCCTCCAAACTTACCACTCACCGGAACCGATTCGAGCAAAGCCATCTGCCGCTCCAACCGATAGCCGAATACCCGTATCTCTTTCCCCAGACGGGTGGGCGATGCCGGCTGCCCGTGAGTTTTGGCAAGCATGGGAATATCTTTCCATTCCTCGGCATACCGGTTGATAATAGCCAGCATATCTTTCAACACCGGGAAATAACAATCGTGCAAAGCCTCTTTCAACAAAAGAGGAACCGACGTATTATTAATATCCTGTGAAGTCAACCCGAAATGGATAAACTCTTTATAAGCCTCCAAATGCAATTCGTCGAATTTCTCTTTGATAAAATACTCGACAGCTTTCACATCATGATTAGTAACAGACTCTATCGACTTCACTTTTTCGGCATCGGACTCCGTAAAGTCGGTATATATCTTGCGCAACGCCGGGAACAAATCAGGATTTACCCCCGAGAGCTGAGGCAGCGGCAATTCGCACAATGCAATGAAATACTCGATTTCGACCCGTACCCTATACCGGATAAGTGCCCATTCCGAAAAATAAAGCGACAAATTTTCCACCTTATTGCGATAGCGGCCATCGACAGGAGATATGGCCGTGAGTGATGATAATTCCATAGTCTTTTATTTGAAATAGAGTACAAAAATACGATTTCCCCGGCAATTTTTACACAATAATTTCATTTTTTGTTTTGCAGATAAAAAAATAGTATTACCTTTGCAACGCTTTTCGGCAAACTATCCGGGCGTTTAGCTCAGCTGGTTTAGAGCATCTGCCTTACAAGCAGAGGGTCGGCGGTTCGAATCCGTCAACGCCCACTGGAAATTTTCATTCGAAGGTGGTCTTGCAAGTGATTGTAAGGCCATTTTTTTATCCATTAACTTCCTTTTCTTAAAATCTTTATTCTTTATGTCTTGTTACTCAGAAAAAAGCAGTAATTTTGCAGTCCGATAATTATCATCATAAATACGACGTATGGAACTTGATTTACTTACCGCAATCTCTCCGATTGACGGTCGATACAGAGGCAAAACAGATGTTTTGGCTGCCTATTTTTCAGAATTTGCACTGATTAAATACCGTGTACAAGTTGAAGTAGAATACTTTATCACGCTGTGTGAGCTGCCTTTGCCGCAACTGAAAGGGGTGGATAAGGGCGTTTTCGAAACCTTGAGAAACATTTACCGTAACTTTTCCGAAGCCGACGCGCAACGCATTAAGGACATTGAGAGCGTGACGAACCATGATGTGAAGGCTGTGGAGTATTTCTTGAAAGAAGAGTTTGACAAGTTGGGTGGTATGGACGACTATAAGGAGTTCATCCATTTTGGCCTGACTTCACAAGATATCAACAATACGTCTGTTCCTTTGTCTGTAAAGGAGGCGTTGGAGCAGGTGTACTATCCTCAAATAGAGGAACTGATAGCGCAGCTCCGTGCTTATGCGGAAGAGTGGGCCGCTATCCCCATGCTTGCCAAGACACACGGACAACCGGCTTCGCCTACCCGTTTGGGCAAGGAGGTAATGGTGTTTGTCTACCGTCTGGAACGCCAGTTGGCAACGCTGAAGGCTTGTCCGGTGACAGCAAAGTTCGGTGGCGCTACGGGTAATTACAATGCCCATCATGTGGCTTATCCGGAATATGACTGGAAGGCATTCGGCAATAAGTTCGTTTCCGAAAAGCTTGGCTTGGAACGCGAGGAGTATACTACCCAGATATCCAATTACGATAATCTGTCTGCCATCTTTGATGCCATGAAGCGCATCAATACGGTGATGATTGATATGAACCGTGACTTCTGGCAATATATCTCTATGGAATATTTCAAGCAGAAGATTAAAGCCGGTGAGGTGGGCTCCAGCGCGATGCCGCACAAGGTGAACCCGATTGACTTTGAAAATGCGGAAGGAAACCTGGGCATGGCGAATGCTATTCTTGAGCACTTGGCGGTAAAACTGCCGGTTTCCCGTTTGCAGCGTGACTTGACGGACTCTACCGTGCTCCGCAATGTGGGTATGCCGTTCGGGCATATCATTATTGCCATACAAAGTTCTTTGAAGGGTTTGCGTAAGTTGCTGTTGAACGAACCGGCCATCTACCGTGACCTGGACAATTGCTGGAGCGTGGTGGCCGAGGCTATCCAGACCATTCTGCGCCGCGAGGCCTATCCGCATCCTTATGAAGCGTTGAAAGCGTTGACCCGTACCAATCAGGCCATTACGGAAGCGTCTATCAAGGAATTTATAGAGGGACTGAATGTAAGTGAAGAGATAAAGAAAGAATTGCGGGTGATTACCCCCCATACTTATACGGGAATTTAAGCAACCACAGAAGTGTACCGGAGGAATTTCAACTTTTTACTCCGGCAATTGTTATAGAAACATATAAAATTCAAGGTATAATAGAGACAATGAATGGCCGTGAGGCCAAGGTTTAATTTTATTCGAATAAAAAACAATGAGTACAGAAAACGAAACTTGGCGTGATGCTTCTTCCGCAGAGGAGAACTCAGGTGCCGGCCGCGATGGTAACCAATTTAACAAGGAAGGTGGCTACAGCCGTCCGTCTTACAACCGTGATAATGGCGACCGTCCTTATCGCCCCAGATTTAACAGTGAAAACGGGGACCGCCCGCAGCGTCCTTATAACAGTGACCGCCCTTATCGCCCGCGCTTTAATCCTGGTGCGGACAATGGTGACCGTCCGCAGCGTCCTCGTTACAATAACGATAATGGCGACCGTCCCTATCGTCCGCGCTATAACAGCGAAGGCGGCGACCGTCCGCAACGCCCTTATAATAGTGACCGTCCGCAGCGCCCGCGTTATGGCAATGAGGGTGGTGACCGTCCGCAACGTCCTTATAACGGCGACCGCTCCTACAACAGCGACCGTTCTTATAATACGGACCGTCCCTATCGTCCGCGCTATAACAGCGAAGATGGCGACCGTCCGCAGCGTCCTCGCTACAATAATGAGGGTGGTGACCGTCCTTATCGTCCACGCTTCAATTCGGGTGGTGGAAGACCTGGCGGATACGGCAACAGAGACAGCTATAGCCGTCCAGTCCGTCGTTCGGCCGATTATGACCCCAATGCTAAGTACAGCAAGAAGAAACAGATAGAATATAAGGAGCAGTTTGTGGACCCGAACGAGCCTATCCGCTTGAACAAATTCCTGGCCAATGCCGGTGTTTGCTCCCGTCGCGAGGCTGATGAATTCATCACTGCCGGAGTCGTTTCTGTAAACGGAGAGGTGGTGACGGAATTGGGAACCAAGATTAAGCGCGGTGATGAAGTGAAGTTCCACGACCAGACGGTCAGCATAGAACGTAAGATTTACGTCCTGCTGAACAAGCCGAAGGATACTGTGACTACTTCGGATGACCCCCAAGCACGTCGCACGGTGATGGATTTGGTGAAGGGCGCATGCGACGAACGTATTTATCCGGTAGGTCGTCTGGACCGTAATACTACAGGTGTGTTGCTGCTGACAAACGATGGTGACCTGGCTTCCAAGCTGACGCATCCCAAGTATCTGAAGAAGAAGATATATCATGTGCATTTGGACAAGAACCTGACAAAAGCCGATATGGAGCAGATTGCAGCCGGCATTCAACTGGATGATGGGGAAATCCATGCAGATGCCATCAGCTATACGGATGACTTCAAGAAAGATGATGTCGGTATTGAAATCCACTCCGGCAAGAATCGTATCGTGCGTCGTATCTTCGAATCGCTGGGATACAAGGTGATGAAACTGGACCGTGTGTATTTTGCCGGTTTAACCAAGAAAGGCCTGCGCCGCGGCGAATGGCGTTACCTCACGGAACAAGAGGTGAACTTCCTGCGCATGGGTTCTTTTGAGTAATATATAATAAGGTATAATAACTGTTTTATGGAAAAGATTAGTAGAACAAAGATTGTTGACCTGCTGAAGCGTGAAGATTTTGGCGCTATGGTCAACGTGAAGGGCTGGGTTCGTACCCGCAGAGGTAGTAAGCAAGTAAACTTTATCGCGCTGAATGACGGTTCTACAATAAATAATGTGCAGATTGTAGTAGACTTGGGTAACTTCGATGAGGAGATGCTGAAAGAGATTACTACCGGTGCTTGTTTGAGCGTAAACGGTGTGCTGACGGAATCTGTCGGTTCCGGTCAGAAGGCCGAAGTGCAGGCCCGCGAAATCGAAGTGCTGGGAACTTGCGATAACACGTATCCGTTGCAGAAGAAAGGTCATTCCATGGAGTTCCTCCGTGAGATAGCCCATCTGCGTCCCCGTACCAATACGTTCGGGGCTGTGTTCCGTATTCGTCATAATATGGCGATTGCCATCCACAAGTTCTTCCATGACAGAGGATTCTTCTATTTTCATACTCCGATTATCACGGCTTCCGACTGCGAAGGCGCAGGCCAGATGTTCCAGGTGACTACGAAGAACCTTTACGACTTGAAGAAAGATGAGAACGGTTCCATTATTTACGATGATGACTTCTTCGGAAAGCAGGCCAGCCTGACTGTTTCCGGACAGTTGGAAGGCGAACTTGCCGCTACTGCATTGGGAGCCATCTATACATTCGGTCCTACGTTCCGTGCCGAGAATTCCAATACTCCCCGCCACTTGGCAGAGTTCTGGATGATTGAGCCGGAAGTGGCGTTCAATGATATTACGGACAATATGGACCTGGCGGAAGATTTCATCAAATATTGTGTACAGTGGGCTTTGGACAACTGTGCCGACGATGTGAAGTTCCTCAATGACATGTTTGATAAGGGCTTGATTGAACGTCTGCAAGGTGTCTTGAAAGAAAGCTTCGTGCGCCTGCCTTATACGGAAGGTATCAAGATATTGGAAGAGGCTGTTGCCAAAGGGCATAAGTTTGAATTCCCGGTGTACTGGGGAGTTGACTTGGCTTCCGAACACGAGCGCTATCTGGTGGAAGACCACTTCAAGCGTCCGGTTATCCTGACTGACTATCCGAAGGAAATCAAAGCGTTCTATATGAAGCAGAACGAAGACGGCAAGACCGTGCGTGCCATGGATGTACTCTTCCCGAAGATTGGAGAAATCATTGGCGGTTCCGAACGTGAATCGGATTACAACAAGCTGATGACGCGCATTGACGAACTTCACATCCCGATGAAGGATATGTGGTGGTATCTCGATACCCGTAAGTTCGGTACATGTCCCCACTCCGGGTTCGGTTTAGGCTTTGAGCGCTTGCTGCTGTTCGTTACGGGCATGACGAATATCCGTGATGTCATACCGTTTCCGCGTACGCCGCGCAACGCCGAGTTCTAAGTTTCGGAATATACAAACTGGATAAAATCATCCGCACAAACATTCTGTTGTTTGTGCGGTTTTTTTATACCCAAAAATGTTATAATCTCAAAATAAATCTTTATATTTGTGTCTAGCGGAACGACATAACGTTAACCAACATCATACGAATATGAAACGGAACTATTTCTTTACCATGCTGGCAGCGGTGCTGCTTGCGGTAGCGGGAGCCAATGCGCAGGAGAGCGCAGAGTTTAGGCCTGCGGAACTGGCAGGAATTTGGCAGTTATGTCATTATGTGTCCGAAATCCCGGATGTTCCCGGGATATTGAAACCGAGTAATACCTTTAAAGTGCTGAGTGATGACGGCCGCATTGTCAACTTTACAATGATTCCTGGCAAGGATGCCATCATCACGGGGTATGGGACTTATCAGCAGCTGACGGATAATTCCTATAAGGAAAGTATTGAGAAAAACATCCATCTGCCCATGTTGGACCACAAAGACAATATATTGGAGTTTGAAATAGGGGACGACGGGGTAATGTACCTGAAGTATTTTATAGCTAAGGACTTGAATGGGAATGAACTGAATACATGGTTCCATGAAACATGGAAGCGGGTGGGCATGCCCGCGAAATTCCCCGAGGACCTTGTTCGTTGATATTTCTTTCTCTTTCCCGTTTCTTTCTCAATGCAGCTTTGAAGGTCTTCTATGACGGCATTGGCCGATGAAGGCCGCATCATAAAGAGTTGTTCTAGCGGAGATTCTTTCGTTTCTCCGCAGGATAACTTTGTCTGTTGTATATCAGCCAAGTGGCTCTCTAAAAAAAAGTGGAAAACTTTTGCCAGTTCTAAGAAAAACCGTACCTTTGCACCCGCTTAAAAATTGAGACGGACAAGTCTCATACGACCAGCTCCCTCGGAATCCCCCAGGATGGGAACATAGCAAGGGTACTTGGTTGTAGCGGTGCGATATGAATCGCTTGTCCACCCGCCTCTTTAGCTCAGTTGGCCAGAGCACGTGATTTGTAATCTCGGGGT
>OGNF01002997.1_pt1 | contig 11879 bp, 15 predicted proteins | sample 1573321 | NCBI WGS metagenome assembly OGNF01 (sample SAMEA2581911, study PRJEB24529) | metagenome | biome: Human gut stool | place: China | collected 2011
GTGAAAAGGAACTGGAAAATATCATAAGGATTGATAAAAGCATACCTAATAAGGTGATAGAGAATGCCAAATATCATATAGGACTTGTTGAGGATAGCTATGAAGATGGTGCCTGTGGCAACTTCTACATACTGACAGAAGATAATGGCATAGATAGTGTGGCATATAAAGATTGTCTTACTAATTGCAACCTGGATGAAGATGAGTATGAGTTTGATGACCTGATATGTATGAACAATGATTCTGAGTGGCACGTAAGGGCATATATAGGAACAGAAGCATACTGGGTATTTTTCTATCGTGATTGCAGAAGGGAGCAGTAAATGGAGACTAAGAGAGAACAGATAACAACAGAGGTTGTATTCAATGGTGACAGGACATATGAGATAAAGAGAAGAATAGAAGGGTATAAAGGAGACAAGGCAATACTGATAGGGCTTTACCCTACTATTGATGGTGATAACATTACCAAAATAGACAGTACACAGTTACATCTGATTAATCATATGAAAGAAATGGGGTTGAGTGAGGTCAGGATAGTTAATCTGTATTCAGAGGTATTTGAAAGAAAGCCAACAGTATCACAGCTTACATATGATACAGAGAATTTTGAGTACATTTCTAATGCTGTCAATGAAGCAGATACAGAATCCTGCAAGCTGATAATAGCATATGGAAGTTCACTTGGCGGTAATAAGATGACTAATACAATAAAGCATAATCTTCTCACAGTAATAAGTAAAAGCAGGATAAAGAACAATGTTTATCAGATAGGTTCAGAATATAACGATACTATGAGTTCCGACCCTACACACGTTTTGTACTTAGGACTAAGGCATGGAGATGAAAGATGGAATCTAATGCCTCTTGATGTAAATGCAGAGAAAGAGAAAATAGCTTTGAGGCTTACAGATAATAGTGAGGAGAAAATGGAGCCTAAAAGGAGAGGCAGAAAAAGACAGGATGAAGTGTAAAAAGATGAGAGGAGGAATGATTGAATGCAGTGGTTTGGATTAGGACTTTGCGTAGGAATAGCAGTAATAGCGGCTACAGAAATGATAGCGGCATAAAGTTTCATCATATTTTCCGAAAATTTGCGAAAGTGTATTGAAGCTACACAAATAGCAGTACTTGTATAGATTTCGCAAACTTACGCAAAAATGACGAAAAAAATATCTGATAAAATTTTGGAAAGAAGATATACAGAAAAATGGATGCTCTGAGTATTTCTAGGACATATGAAGGGAGGTGAATAAGATATGATATTTTCATTAATAGCAGCAGGAACAGTTACAGCAGCACAGTTGTTTGCACAGGGTGTTACAACTAGCGTAGTTGCCTATTCAATAGCAAAGACTGGTAAGAAAGTAAGAGTAAGATTGTAATATGTAATCAAAAAATAAGGCAGATAGGAGCAATATCCTGTCTGTCTTTTTTTGTAGGAAAGGAGATGTAAAAATGGCACATATAGTTGTGATAGGTGATGGAACTAAAAACAAGCGTTTTAAGGTTATGTATGAGGTTAAGTCTATAAATGGAGCACGCAAAAGGAAAAGCAAAACATTTCCTGAAAATGCGAATATGAAGGAAATCAAGGCATTTGTCAGAACTGTGGAGAAGCAGTATGAGGATGATGATGTAGGTTTGAACTATGATAGGTTATCATTCAGACAGTTCTTTAAAATATATGAGGATTCATATATGAAACACCTTAGTCCAACTACAAGCAGTAACTATATGCAGATGGCTTACAATAAGAAAAATGGTTTTCTTGAATTTCTAGGTGATATCCAGTTGTCAAAACTAAATGCAATACATTTACAAAGGTACGTGGACTTTCTTGTTGATAGTGGACTGTCGGCTAAGACTGTAAAAAACAGAATAATGTGTATACACGGAGTAATAGACAAAGCCATGCAATTACACTATATAAATAAGTCATACAATTTTGTAGGTGATGTAATTGCACCAAAGATTGTAAAGAAGCAGATTCAATCATATAACGAAGATGAGGTAAAGAAGCTTTTGGAACTGGTAGATAAGGATGCATGTGATAATGTGAAATTGCTGATATATCTTGCTGTAACAACTGGAATGAGACGCTCAGAGATGAATGCACTTACATTTGATGATGTAGACCTGAATGGAAAAACTATAAATGTCAATAAAGCAAGAGTATATCAGCATAAAGGAAAATGCGTGGTAAAGGAGACTAAGACTGCTAGTAGTGTAAGGGTAATTCCTATAACTAATACCCTATGTACATTAATAAAGAAAGCAAGAAATGATTACTACAAGAAGATGTTTGCAAAAGGAGAAGATTTTGTGGATTCAAAGTCTCTATTTACGGATGATTGTGGAAATCCATTAAGAAGTGAAACCTTGTCCAATGAATATAAAGAATTCCTAGATTCACATTCGGATGAAATCAGATATCTTAATCTTCACGCATTGAGGCATACATTTGCTTCACTTGCTCTTAAGAATAATGCAGATATCAAGTCTGTACAGAGCATTTTGGGTCATGCAGACGCTTCTACCACCCTGAATACATATGCCTGTGCATATGAGGACAAGAAGAGGTCTGTAATAGAGGATATGGAAGCAAAGTGGATTAAGACAAGCTAGGAGGTGCAGGATATTGAATGATTACAGAATTGTAAAGAATTACATAAATCTTAGAATACCATTTGATTACAGATATTTGATATTGGGAAATCTGAAATTGTAATGTAGAGATAAAGAAATGATGTATGGAAAGGAAATGCTATATGCAAAGAGAATATGATGTTGAAGTAAAAGAGCAACTATCAAGAATACAACATGTAAAAGCAGAGTCTATTGATGAGGCTGTGGATATTGTAAAGAAAATGTACTATTCAGAGAAGATAGTTCTTGATTCTGATGATATGAAAGAGGTTATTTTCCAGCCATATGAGAAGTGCTGATAATAGTAAAATAGCGTAAACAGGAAGTGAGTGAGGAAATGTTTGATAAAGATAGATATGAAACAAAAGGTATCAATGAGAAAATGCCTTTAGAGTACAGGATTCTGATGTGGGAAATGATTAGAGAAGCAGGAAAGACACATAAGTTAGATTATTTGCAGATATTCAGATTCATTAAAAGAAAGGGCAAAGATAATATATGGAAACAGGTAATCATCCACGAACAGGAAGTTCCTAAATATAAGGTGGAATATGAATTTACTTCTGTTGATGGCAACTATATAGAAGGTAAAGTATATGTAATAGATGATGGAGCGTATGCAACAACAATGCTATGGGCAGAAGAATACTAGAGAAAATAGTGGTGTAAGGCAGATGGGAGATAATATTTCCTATCTGCCTTTACTTGTAAGATGTATATTTTTTTTCATAAGATTAAGAGCAGTTGTTAGTGATATATGTTTGCACTATAATGAATATAAACTGTATCAATATTAATCTGATAAGAAAATATAACGGAGATAGAAATGAATAAGATAGAGAAAATAAAAATTTTGTATAAATATCTTCCACAAAATAAGCAGTTGGCAAGATATATTTTTTATGATGAACAAAAGAAGAGCAAAAGTGATTCATTAGTAAGTTTGAAAAGTATTTCTCAAAAGTATAATGAAAGTAAGATATTTGAATTGGTAGAGAAAAAGAATGTTTGTGAAAAAACATTCACAAGTAGTATAAGGCGTGTTAATCAGGTGTTTATTGATGATGATAATGTTGATGAAGATAAATTAAGAGGATTAATTGAAGAAAAAGGATTCATTCAGATAGCATTGAGTTTATATGGTGCAGAAAATAAATATAAAGAAATAAGAGCAGATGTTTTTTCAGATATATTGATGCAAATAAAATTTTTCTATAATGAGTATGACTATATTCAAATATTAGATGAGGATTCTTTTACACTACGTAGATCAATAGAGAAATATGCAAAAAAATATTATGTTGATTGGGTTAATAATAATGTGGAACTGAATGTAGAAAATAGAAATGGAAATTATATGATTATTAGAATTTCATGTGGGAATCAGGAAAAAAATTATGATGATATATATTTGACCTATAAAATGCGAGAAGGAAATAAGTATAGAGCAAATGGCGATGGGAAAAGAACCAGAATAAAACGGAAGAAATATTCAGATTATATGCATAAACTGTATAATAAGAATCTTGGTTTTGAAACATTAGGAATGATTGAAGAGATTGCACAAGAATGTAAACGAGAAATGGATATGGTAATAAAAGATAATAAAGATAAGGATATATATTTATTAAGTTCACCATTGAATACAGAATTAATAAATTTGTATAAAAAAGAAGGCATAACTATAAAGCATTTAATGGGAACTAATAAGAATTTTAAAAAAATTTTAGACTGATTATGGTGTGTAGAAAAGTATATTTATATAAAAATTGATTAAAATTTTGGCAAGAAGATTAGAGGGCAAAAAGGTGGTAATTTTCTATTTGGTAGGAAATTACTGCCTTTTTTTTCAAAAAAATATGTAGCATATATTGTGCAAAGTATGATTTATAATTAAATCATACTTGATGAGAGCTCAAAGCAAAGTAAATAAAAATGCAACTCCTCTTAAATACCGGAGTTTAGGAGGAGTTGCTGAAAGGATAATTAGTATGGCAATGATAGCTTTAAAGCCACAGGTCATAACAGATAAAGAATATGCTGTTGAGATTTTAGAAGCAGAATATAATTCAAAAAATAATGAACTAACATTAGATGTGCGTATGCATGATGGAGAAACAGGACAGACAGTAATAACTCAGTATAAGTTTTTCAATAAAGGAAAGGCGGCAGACTATTTAGCAGACTTTATGTACATATTATATGGTGGGTATCAAGACGGATTTGATAGTGATGAGCTTGTAGGATGTCAATTCTATGGAAAACAGATTTCGACAGAATGGACGGACAATAATGGAGTTGTTAGAAATTACAAGAATCTTGTGGCTTTGTCTGCAGGAGACTTCCTAGATGAATCTGATGAAACCGAAGATGAGGTAGAAGAAAGTACGGAAACTGAAGATGATGGATACTATGATACAGAAGATGATGATTTTGAATTCTATGAGGTGGATGACGATGAATGATAATGAGAGAAAAATAAAAAGGGCATATGATAACTTGCTATCGGAGAATAAGGTTGTAGCGTACAGAACTAAACATGACGAAGACTATATATTGGTTCGCACAAAGAACCAAAGTGTTTTTGGTAATATTCAATCCAAAAGAGTTATCACAGCGCTGAAGCGGCTATTTTACGAATATGATAATGAATTCTTAGGCTTGGATAATGATTTTTTAATACCATTGATACAAATGTCTTGCTATGAAAATAAATTGTCATATGATTTTGTACACAGAATATACTGTGATGGTATTGATTATATTTATGACTTGAATCAGGATGACGGCTTGGTTTTATTAATAAATAGGGAACAGATATCAATAGTACAGACAGATGAAATATTCTTCAAAAGAGGAATTGATTATAAAAATCAGATTGAACCAGACCTGAATAGTCCAGCTAGTAATCTGTTGGGATATGTAAAGAAACATTTCAACATATCTACAGATGAAGAAAATATTTTATTTACATTATATTTGGTTAGCTGTTTTATGCCCAATATCAACTGTCCGATTCTCAATCTGTATGGGGAGAAAGGTTCTGGTAAGAGTACATTTCTTCGTAAAGTGAGAGATATCGTTTCCCCTTCTTCAGCAGATTTGACAGGTATGCCTAAGAAGCTAGATGATTTAGCTTTACGATTATGCAATACTTACTATACCTGCATAGATAATTGTTCGACAATAAGAAAAGATTTCAGTGACCTACTTGCTAGATCTTGTACAGGTGGAAGTATTACGAAAAGAAAATTGTATACTGATAGTGATGAAACATTAGTGAATATAAAGGCACATGTCGCTATTAATTCAGTTAGCATGGTAGCTAAAGAATCGGATCTTTTAGACCGTTCATTGATTTTACATCTATCAAGGGTTGAATCGGAAGAAATGCTGACAGAAGAAAAGCTATGGAAAAGTTTTAAAAAGGATATGCCACAAATACTTGGAAGTATCTTTAACATTCTTTCAGAGGTTTTGTATGATGCTGAACCAGTTGAAACAACAAGGCTTGTTCGTTTAGCGGATTGGCATGAAAAGTGTATCAAAATAGCAAGATGTCTAGATATAGCAGAAGAAAAGGCTGATGAGATAATATGGAACAATCAGCACAATGTCAACAGAATAACTTTAGATGAAGACATAATTTCTTATACTCTAATAAGTCTGCTAAAAAGGAAAAAAGGTGAATATACTTCTTCTATGTCAGAATTGTTAAAGACTTTAAAGCTGGAGGCAAGGCAATTAGCTGTTAGCGATAGTCTTTTGCCCAAGACACCCAATCATCTCTCTGCAAGACTAAGGAAAGTACAGAGCAATCTTGAGCAGGAGTATGGAATAGTATATTCCATAAAGAATAAAGGAGCTTTCAAAGAAATAACAATAATCAAAAAGAAAAAATAATTCTTGATGAAACTTTGTGAAAGTTTGCGAAAGTTGATACTGCCTTATAAAACATAAGATAGATACGGCTTTCGGAAACTTACGCAAGATTTGGAAAATATTTTTGTAACAGGGTACGGTAAGTAACAGGCTTGAGTACCTTGTTACAACTATGAAGAAAGGAATATATATGGCACATATAGAGATTCAGGCAGATGGAAGAACTAAAGTAATATATGAAAAGTACACATACAATGGCACTAGAAAAAGAGGCTCTAAGTTGTTTCCAAAAGGAGCACCTAAGACAGAAATAAAAAAATTCATAACAAAGAAAGAAAATGAATACTATTTTCAACATAATATAGCAAGCAGTAATATAACATTAGAACAATTTGCACATATATACTTGGAGATAACGGATAAGTATCATTCACCATCTACAAGGGCTTCTGACAGAAGTTTGTTATATAATAAAAAACATGGGCTTGTAACCATGCTTGGAAATTGCAGGCTGGATAAGCTAAAGTTGAGAAACATTCAGACATATGTAGATACTATAACAAATTTAAGCTCAAAGACAAAGACTAATTACATAATGCTCCTTCGAGCAATGCTTAATATGGCAAGAAAATTAGAGTATATAACTTTTGTGAGAAACCCTGTGGAGGATATTGTGATTGTACGAACAAGACCTAATGAAAGAACTCCATATACAATAGAAGAAGCTAGGATTATTCTCGATGAAGCTTCAAGATGTGATGATAATAACACTAAAATGATTATTTTTCTTGGACTAACGTGCGGTTTGAGAAGGTCTGAAATGGCTGGGTTGCAGATAAAGGATATTGACTATAAAGACTGCTCAATAAGAATATCTCACGCAAGAGTGGCAGCAGGTCATATGGGAGATTTTGAGAAAGCACCTAAGTCATACAATGGATACAGAAAAATCTATGTTACAGAGGAGTTGATGGAAATTCTAAAGCAGGAACGAGATAGAAAAAATGATTCAGATTACTTATTAACGGATGAGTACAATAACCCATTAAGAGTGTATAAGATATCTGAACTGTATAGAAAATTTATGCAGAAGCTGGATATAGAGTATAAGAGTTTACATTCTCTAAGGCATACATATGCAAGTATTCTTGCCAGTAAAGGAGTGAATGCAAAGAACATACAATATACATTAGGGCATAGTAGCTTTGTAACAAGTATGAATATATATGTTGGAGTGTTTGATGATGATTGCAAAAGAATGACAGAGAGCTTGCAGAAGACATTGTTTTAGAATAGTTGAAGAGTATTAAATAATTTTAAAATAGATAATGATTAAGTCCTGAGTGGTCTATATGAATGATTGCTCAGGATTTTCTTATATAATATTTATTATGCGATTACGACACCTTTCTAGGTACTTCTGAGAAGAGATGATGAGGAATGTGGTTAAGAGAGTTTATGTTTAATAAAACCTCGTAGATAGCCTGTTTGATACCAATACGAGTTACTAACCCGGTGGGGTATGCTTAGGGAGTAGTCTCTTCTGGGAAGACTAGTAATTTGTATGCAGGAATGTGTAATTCATCAGCAATAGAAAAAAGTACATCTAAAGATAAAGAAGTATTTGAATTGGGAGCTTCTATGTTGCTTAAATGTGTTCTACTAATATTTACTCTTTCAGCGAGTTGAATTTGACTTAATCCTCGAAGTTTTCTGTAGTAGGCAATATTTAATCCAATCATTCGATAGTTTTCATTCATTTTCATAATATAATTCCTCATACTTATTATTAGTACAAGTATATTTAATATTTACGGAATGATAAACAATTATACATATTGCATTTGCAAACTGATATATTGCAAAACTGAATCTGGAATGTTATAATGCAAATAAATTATTAGTGAATAAAATAAACTAAGGAGGACAAAACTATGAAAAAATTAAAAAACAGCATTATTTCATTGCTTATGATTGTGGGAGTGTTTGCATTATTATTAAGCGGCTGTGGAAAATCAAACCAAGAACTATATGAGGAGGATAAATCAAATGTAGATTCAATGTATAATGGTCCTGGTATGTTCCCTTATGACTATTCAGATAATATTGAGGGAAAGAGTTCAAGAGAAGTATTTACTGAGTATACAGATCAAACTATTAGTGAGATAGAAGAATGTAAAATGTATACAAAAGAAGGAAAAGCAGTAAAAAAGAGTGCTCTGGCTTTAAAAAAGCAGGAAAAGGAGTTTTACCTTAAATACTATTATGGAGATTTTAAGGGAACAGCACCAGATGTTAATGAAAAATTAAAGAAATATTATGCTGATGTTGAAAATAAAATAAATAAATTTAATAAAAAATATAATAAGGTAATGAAGTAGCTAGTGACGAATGAGATTGATTAAAGTATATTTAAATTAGGGAGATACTAGAATGGGATTTTTTGATAAGATAAGAGATACAGCCTCACAAGCAAAGGAAATGGCAACTAAATTTGCGGATGATAAACAATTAGGAGAAAAATTTGATAGTGCCAAAGATTCATTAAAAAAAGCAATAGATGATACAACATCTACATTAAAAAATAATAATCAAGAAGCAAAAGAACTTAAGAAGCCATTAGAAGGTGCTATATGTAGATATGAATTTACATATATTAGCGGATTAGAAGATATTCCTAAAGCAAAAATAGGAGCATGGGGAATGAATGTTATGTCAGATAGATTTGCATTTAGGGTGACTTCAACAACAAAAGATTGGCTTTATAATCTGGATATACCATACAATGACATATCGGATATTAGAATTGAGAAAAGAACAATAACTAATGCTGAATGGTTATTAGGAGGGGGAAATGATGCTAACCAGCAACAAGAAAATGTAGTTGTAATAGAATATAATGATAAAAACGGAAAAAAATCTACATTAAGAGTTGAAATGTTAACTGGAGTTTCAATTTATAAACAGGCTCAGAAGTGTAAGGAATTGTTTGATATTCTTAGAAGTAATGATATTTTAGATAAAATTAGGAAAGATGAAAATAATAATACTGGAAATGATATTTTATCACAAATTGATAAATTAGCTAAGTTAAAGGCAGCAGGAGTGATTACAGAAGAAGAATTTACAAACAAGAAAACAGAATTATTAGCAAAATTATAGCTTTAAGTATTGGTTTACATAATTGTGCACATAGAAATATATATAAATATTTAATAGTATAATTGGTTGTATGAGGATATTGATATAAGTTTCTGGAGGAAAAGTTAATGAAGTATTGCGAAAAATGCGGAGAACATCTTGAAGATGATGCTGTATTTTGTGGAAAATGCGGACATAAAGTTGAAAAAAAATCAAATGAAGCAGTTAATACAAATGATATTGAAAGCAAGAATATTTCCAAAACTATTTCAACGAATAGTGGCTTAGATAAATCACCAAAGAAAAAGAGTCCTCTGATTCCAATATTATGTGGAATTATTGGAGTATTAGTAATTGTTGTAATAATAATGGTTGTGGTAATGGCGAAAAAGTCTAGCTATAAGAATAGAGAAAATAGACAAATGGAAAGCGCACAAAAAGAATCTACAGAGCAAACTTCATTAAATAATGAAACTACAACAGAAAAATTAACAGAGGTAACAACTAAATCTATAACACAAGCTTCAAAGTCTATAGATGATAAACTAACAGGTGAATGGATTGCACAGGAAGAACAAAATTTAGGACAGAATAATACGTGTACGATTACATTGGATATGAAAGTAAACTCAATAAATGGTTCAGATGCTAATATAGATCTAAGATTTAAAAGAGTGCTGAATTCAGGTAAGACATATACATATTTGATAAAAGGTTTGGAGGCTAATATAGTGTCTGGTAGAAGATTAGAATTTGATGTTTCTAAATCAAATTTAGTGCTAACGAATAATCCTGATTCGGAATCATCAACGCTTCATCCTTTTCAAGGTAAAGTACAGGGAACAGGTACAATAGAGATTGATACACTTAAAGATGATGAGATATTAGTTACAATAGTAAATGTCTATTTTGGAAATTCTGATTTTTCATTTTCAGCAACAGAAATGAATAAACAGTGAGGATTATATAGTATATCAGAGCAATATTATGTATGAATTATAAGTGAGAATAATTGCAAATATTTCGGGCACTTTTCGGGCACTTATTTCATCAATAATCATTACATAAAAATCATTACACAGGCTATCGGCTCCTACTGGACTAGTGCCATAAAGGAGACCTAAGAAAGCTAGTGTTTAAGCGGTCTCACGGCTTCGAACCCCGGTGGGCTCACTCTCAAGGGAATGGTTGAAATACCGTTCCCTTTTTTTTGCCATAGTGGACTAGGGGTCAAACGGGTGTCGTAGTCTTAGAATGGAAAAAGTGTGATTTTAATACAAAAGGTATAAAAAGTCTGCGAAGCCGCATAAATACTGGGAGAATTGTTGGTGGTGAAGTTGGGCACTTTTTGGGCACTCGGTGTCAAGAGCTGTATAATGTTTGAGGGTGAAATAGTGAGTGTAGTAAGTGAAAAATGTCATAAAATAGATGTGAGAGTATGACGATTTGGTATATAATAAAATAAATAGATTTGGAGGTATAATTATGGGAATGGGTGGAAATGTACTAGAAAATGATAAAAGAAAAATTGCAGATTTTATAAATGATTATGTAAAGAAAAATGGTTATAATGTAGTTCTTAGTAATAAGGAATTAAATGCATTATATGAGGAGAATGGTGTTGCCCCAGAAAGTGTTTATTACCTTAATTCTGATTATTGTTATAATAGGACTAATAAGGGTATGGTTGAAAATTTTAAAAAAGATTTACATATATTTGAATATGTTAAAAGGGGATATTATAGGTTATTGGGTGAGAATTATGAGTATACTGGTGATATAATGCATAAGCCTTCAAAAGAAGAAGAGTATGCTGCAGGACAATGGAAAGATGGAGTACTAGTTGAATGGAATCCAAGAATAAATTAAACACTAGAAAGATTTATGGTGTCTTATAGGATAGTATAGAAAAGAGTTTATAAACTTATAACAAGCGTAAAGGACCAACCTGTAAATATATATAATAAATTTGATACAAGAAACAGAGCAAGTACTAAGGTAGCGAAAACCTTTCAGTACTTGCTCTTATTTTATTTACAGGAGGTTTGCTATGGGTAACAAGATAAGTGCTGTTGTTGGTAAGCTACAGCAAAGACTTGGAGATGATTACGAGGTGAGAATTGTTGATGTAACAAAGAACAATGATACTGTGAAGAAAGGTATTTCTGTCAGGAAGAATGGAGAGAAAATCGGAAGAATATATTACT
>OGNF01003005.1_pt1 | contig 11840 bp, 4 predicted proteins | sample 1573321 | NCBI WGS metagenome assembly OGNF01 (sample SAMEA2581911, study PRJEB24529) | metagenome | biome: Human gut stool | place: China | collected 2011
CTTTATTTGCCAACAAAAGCAAGAACTGATTGTTGTCCGATTTAATCGGCTTTAGCTTCACCTTGTATTTTTCATCGCAGTATTTGTTATGCAGGTATTGTTCGTCGATCTCCTGAAAGCAGGTATCGCCGCCTGTTTCAGCAACAACGGCAAGCGCCTTGAGAATAAGCATCATAGTAGTCAATCGCTGCTGACCATCAATAATTGTATATTCCTGCAGCGTAAACCCTCCGCTCTTGGCAGCCATAAATACAATTGTTCCAAGGAAATGCTTGTCCCCGCTGTTGATAATCTCATAGATATCATCAAGCAAGCGGTCACAGTTGGCTTCTGACCAATCGTAATTTCGCTGATACACCGGAATCCGAAACAGGACTTTATTTGTTCCAATAAAATCTCTCAGCATCCAAAGCTTATGCGCGTCCATATCTGCACCTCATTTCAATCTATACGTTTTCTCCGCCCCTCTGCCGACGACCTCAATCAGCCCTTCTTCGCTCATCTGGCGGGTCAGCAGGTAGGCTCTGGTTTTTTTGATATGCAGCAGCTCCTGCAACTCCTCGTCGCGCATTTCACCGTATTCCTTGAGGTAGTCCAGAACGATTTTCATCTGCGGCGTAATGATCGGCGCGGCAGGCTTTGCTTCTGCCGCGTTTTCTGCGCCCGCAGAAGCGGCGTTCATGTTCGGCAGTACGATTCGGAATGCATTTGTCGTTGCCTCAATGCTGGGCTGGACGGGGCAGTTTGCATAGAGCTTGAAAATGCGGCGGATGCCGGTGCCGTAGCTTTCAATCAGGCGCAGGCGGTGAAAAATCTCTGCCAGCTTTTTATTCCTCGGCTGAGAAACGCCGAGGCGGATATCCTCCGTGGAAAGGCCGGGCAGGAGGCCGCCCAGAGAAATAAACTCCATTTTGCTGTCGTTCACGTTGATGATAATACTGCCGCTGAAGCTGTAGTCCCGATGCACCAGCGCATTGAGCAGCGCTTCGCGGATGGCTTCCTCGGGATAGTCCTGCTTATCCGTGCGGACGACACCCTTGATGGTAGAGACTGTCCTGTTGCACAGCGCCAGATAATTGATCGAGTTTTCAAACTGCTTGAAGATCGAGCCGCCAAACTCCTTGCTGTCCCGGAACTCGGTGCAGGATTCATCATTGAATACGGCAATTTTCGTCGTGTGCTGGCACTGGTCGGACAGGAGCAGCGCCAGATTGGTGTACTGATCGTCGTGAATGTTCCGAAGCCCCAGCGCAATGTACTTGTCTTCTGAAAAATCCACCTTGTACCGCTTGAACGCAGCCGCTGCTTCGTCAAAGGTCAGATCCTGCCGCACGGTGCGCATTTCTTCAAACACGTCGCCGTCCGAATCTTTGATCATCTGCCGGATCTGCTCCGGCGACGCCTGTACACTCGTCGCGCCCTGCCGCACATAAACGCCGGCGGGCTTCAGACCCTTGCCCTTCAGATAATACGGCTTATAGCTGCCCTCACCGACCTCAATGCGGATGACCTTGTTCTCCTGCAGCACATAGCGCACGAACATTGTCACGTCCGGCTGAATGGCGTCGCGGATGCCGTTTGTCAGCCGCGTGTATGTCTCGTCCACATTGTCAATACCTGTCACATTGCCCTGATCGTCAATGCCGATATAGATCACACCGCCATCCGTGTTCGTAAAGGCGATGACTTCCTTGTAAATATCATCTGTCAGCTGGGATTTAAATTCCATGCGCTCGTTTTCGTACTGCATCGATCACACCTCCGTGTTGGTTATTTTTATTATACCACTATTTTCACATGAAGCAAGTGAAAATAGTGAAAATTCATGTGAGCCAGTACATAAAGCATGTGATTTTTTACTTCTTTACCGTGAAGAAATGCCACAGCCTGCAGAAGCAGGCTGCTGACGTTCTTTGCTTTGATCACGTTTCTGATTTTTCCGGGAAGGCCGTCCGTTCTGCTTTCCGAAGCACAAATTTCGCTTTCTCCGGCGGATACGGCGCATCCTGCGCGCTGCAAACAAAAACGTCCGTCACGCGACCAGTTTTCTCCGCATTCCGGTTTCCAACCGGAACGACCACAAAATCACCGACTGCAAGCGGCAAGCCGCCTGTCAGATAGGCGTATGGACTTCCGCCGTCCTTGAACTGCACCTTACAGAATTGATAATATCCGCCGCCATTACCCGCAGGCACAGTCTTTTCATAAAAATCTGTCCAAGGCTCGGATTCTTCCTCCGGTTCTTCGCCCTCGTCGTATTCTTCGGCTTCTTCCGGTTCTTCCGGCAGACGGATCGCTGCCCAATATGGCTCGATCTCCTTGGCAAAATCAATTTCCGGTGCGCTGTCATCGCAGAAATAGTTATAAAGACGGTTCGTATCGTCCAGAAGCTCCTGCAAATCATCATCTTTCCCGACGCGGCGTTCCGGCGGCAGATTGTCGAGTAGATTTCTCCAGAACGAACCGAGACGCTTCTCAGAAATCTCACCGATTTCTGCAAACATAATCTGCTTCGCGCACAATGCCTGATAAACGCTCTCATCAAATGTGGGCTGAAACTCGTTCCAGAACGCGCGCAAAAGATAACGCATACTCTCATCGACCTTCTGCGTCTGGAGCGCGGCGGAGATCACATACAGAGCAAGGTGCATCGTGCGGATAGCCTGATCCTCACGCTGATGCGCAAGGTCGCGATACATCCAGTTAATGAGGTCAGAGCCTTGATCGGCAAAATCCGCTGCAATTTGTGCACGCTTCTGCTCGGCAGCAGCGTTGGCACGTTTGCGCTTTTCCTTCGCTTCGATTTCATCACCGAATGTACGCCAGTACCCTGATAATAGTCAAGCTGTATGAAGAAGTCAAATTGACATTCGCGCATCTTTTCAGTATAATGTCGACGGGTGGGTACCTACCGGCAGTTATCGAAATATGCAAAGAAGTACAAGCGCCAACAGGGGAGCGAAGTGCTTTCGTCACAAAAAAGAACGATTTTTCCCATGGCGGCTTGCCAGCGGGCATTGTGAGAGCGTGCCGGAACGGTGAAAAGACGTGGATCCTGTTCGGATGACTTTTACCTGTTTTCCCCTCAAGAACACTGAAACAGACGGAAAAGACAGCGTTTTCACAAATTATTTGGGTGAAGTATCAAAAAAACAATGTGATGAAATTATAAAATCTCCATACTTGATTTTTGAGCTTTTATCTGGTATAAGCTTATTAGGCGTTGACGCGGGCTCAATATAGTGACCGCAGACTATAAACACAAACAAGTGTTATGCGGTGTTTTTGCACCGCATAACATTTGTCTGCTTGAGCGCGCGCCAGCATTCTAGGCAAGTCACAGGAAGTCGGACTTGCCCCTTTTTGCGCCCGAAAACGGGCAAAATTTTTGCTGATGAGAGGAGATAATTATGAAGAATCAGCACAGCAGGATTCTCGCATGGCTGCTGGTTTTCAGCATGGTTCTGGCAATGATGCCGGCGATGCTGATCACGGCCTCTGCTGATGAGCCTGTGTCCGCGGCGACGTGGGCAAAAACAGATTTGAAGGACATCAAGTCGACGGATACCGTCGCCATCACGATGACGCGCGGTGAGGTCACCTATGCGCTTCCCACGACGATTGACGCGGAGAAGAAGGTGGCACTTGCACTCGTGTGCACCGTCAAGGGCAACACGCTCACCATGAGCGGCACAGACGCGCAGTACGGCTGGCACATCTCCGCCGCAGAGGGCAGCGACGGGTATTACATCACCACCGGTGAGAACTACCTGTCTCTGGCCAATACGGCAAAGGGTGTTGTAATCGGCAAGGACGTGAAGGCAGTCTGGACAGTTAATGAGTACGGCTACCTGAATGCTGATATTGTCCTGCCGGACAAGACGGTCAACCGTATGCTCGGTGTTTACGTTCCGACGAAGGAAGACCAGACTCCTGATTGGCGCTGCTATTCCGCGTCGAGCGGCGTACCCAACAACATCAAGAACGAGACGCTGAGCTTCTGGGTGCTTGGTGGAACCGGCTCTGTGCCGACACCCAATCCCGACCCCAAGCCGGAGCCAGACCCCAAACCCGAACCCGACCCGAAGCCCAATCCGGCAGCCGGCGAAGCGGCGCAGCTGACGGAGCTTCACTCCGGCGATCAGGTCTACATCTGCAACCCGGCGTCCGGCGAGAAGGGCAAGAATCTCGTCATGTCCGGGCTGGGCGAGGACGGCAAGCAGTTTACCTCCGTTGAGGCGGAGATCAACGACGGCATTCTTTCGGTCACTGCGGAGATGCTTGCGCTGACCGTCACCGTGGACTCTGACGGCAATTATACGTTCCAGGACGAGAACGGAAACTACCTGACAGTCAACGGAAAGAACGATATGTCTCTGGAGAGCGCTCCCTCCGATGCCAGCACTTGGACGCTGGAGGCTGCGAAGGACAAGGAAGGCAACGAGATCGCGGGCAGCTTCCTTGTCAAGAATGCGGCGGTGTTTGAAGAAAAGAATCTGTATCTCGAAAACTATAAAGGCAACTTCACGTCCTATATTTTCCAGAGCTGGAGCAGGACAATGTACACCATGCAGTTCTTCTCTGCCGGCAAGACTTCAACCGGCGGCTTTACCACGGAACTGACGGCAGGCGACAAGGTCGTGCTCTATCAGCCGTCCAGCGGCATGGCGCTGTCCAGCACTGTCGCGGACAACGAGAAGAAGAGCAACCTTGTCGGAATGGATGTAACTGTTTCGGACGACGGCGTGATGTCCGGCTATGCGGAAGAGAACATCTGGACGGTCGGCGTCATTGAAGGCGAAAAGGGCAAGCAGTATACCTTTGAAAACGACGGCAAGTATCTGGTAGGCAAACCGGTCGTGCTGACGCTGGGCGACAAGGCGTTCAACTGGAATCTCTCCGCGGCGGAAGGCACCGATATGTTCTTTGTCAAGAACTTTATGAGCGCGCAGCTGGGCTGGAGCACGGAGAGCAAGAGCTTCTATCTGGGCTTCAACAACGAAGGCGCGACTGAAAACTTCGGCTTCCGTTTCTACGCGATCGGCAATGGCGGCAGCGGCGGCGGCTCGGTCACCAAGACCGTTGCAACGCCCAAGGCGTCTCCCCGTTCCGGTGAAGTTCACAACGGCGATAAGGTCACCTTCACCTGCGCGACCGAAGACGCGACCATTCTTTACAAGGCAAACGGCGCTGCGGACTGGACGACCTACACCGCTCCGATTGCCATCACGGAGGACATCTCCTTCACCGTGAAGGCAGTCAAGGAAGGCATGGAGGACAGCCGCGAGGTCACCTTCAAATACACGGTCTATGTCCCGCCCGTACTCGGCGAGCACAAGGCGGAAATCGTGAAGGATGCCTCCACGCTCTCCTCCGGCGACCGCATTCTGGTTGTTGTCAAGGAGCTGGACTACGCAATGGGCCAGACCCAGAAGGCGAACAACCGCGACAATGCGCCGGTCATCAAGGATGAGGCCGCTGGACTGCTCAGCTACGAGCCGGAAAGCGCACAGATCATTCAGCTTGAGTCCGGCATTGAGGACGGAACGTTCTCGCTGTACTGCCTGAACGGCAACCACACCGGCTATCTCTATGCACCGCTCGGCTCCAGCGCGCAGGGCAGCAACTGGCTGCGCACGCAGGACGAAAAGGATATCAACGGCTCCTTTACCATTGATATCGCTGCGGACACCACCGCGACCATCACCTCCAAGGCGGACAAGGGCTCCAACACCATCCGCTACAACACGGCAGGCATTTTCTCCTGCTATGGCCCCAAGAACCAGAAGGCAGTTACGGTCTACCGTCTGCTCGAAGGCAACGAAAAGCCCGGCCTGCCGAACGCAGGCGACAAGGTTGCCATCTACAACCTGCTGGCCAAGGGCGTTCTGTCCGGCATGACCGGCGACCTGTCGGATATTTACGGCTGCGCGATCAGCGCGACCGGCGCTGAGATCAAGAACGGCAAGGCGCTCTGCGACAACGGCGCCGTGATCTTCACGGTCTCCAAGAGCGGCGAGTTCTACCGCTTCCACAACGAGGCGTTCGGCTATCTCTGCTCCTATGGCACGGGCAACAACGCCTACTACTCCACCGAACTGACGGACGACGCGAACTGGACGCTGGAAGCCTACAACGGCGGCTATCGCATGAAGAGCAATGCGGCCTTTGAGGACAAGAGCCAGTACCTCCAGTACTTCTCCGGCGGCTTTACGACGTGGGGAATGTACAACGTCACCGACCGCGACGTATTTACCTATCACTTCTATCCCTGCGCAAACGCCAAGCTGACGGACGGCGTCGTCAACGAGCCGAAGGCTGTTTTCGGCAACATGGCGGACGCTCTGGCCGGTCAGCGCTACATGCTGCATTTCACGATCGACGCACTGTTCGGCGTGAAGGAGCTGCATGTCGCTATGAACGGCGTGGAGCTTGCGTACACGGAGCTCGACGGCCACTACACGGCTGTCATCCCTGCCGAGTACATCAAGGGTGAGAAGCTGACCGTCCGTGTCTATGGCGCCGACAACAAGGGCGTTGCCATCGACTCCACGGTTGACATCCAGATCAAGGACGAGCCCGGCATCACCGACGTTCGCCCCATCGCAAACGCGCAGACCAAGAACGACAAGCGCCCCGAGATCTCCGCGGTGCTTGCAAACGTCGGCACGAACCCCACTGTCACGATGAGTGTGAACGGTGTGGACGTCGCCTTCACCTACGAGAACGACAAGGTCAGCTACAAGCCGACCGCCGACATGGAGGACGGTCGTGTTTCTGTCACCATCACGGTCACCCGCGCTGACGGCAAGTCCGTCACGAAGACCTGGAACTTCGTTATCGGTGAGACCAACTACCAGATGCTCTTCGGCCAGCTCCACTCCCACAACGGCGAGTATTCCGACGGTGCAGGCACGCTGTCCATGGCTCTGGACTATATCGCAAGCCTTCCGGAAAGCGCGAACGTTGACTTCGTTGCCTTCACGGACCACTCCAACTACTTCGATACGACCGACGCGCCAAACCCCGCCGAGGCACTGCATGACATGACCAAGGCAACTGCGTTCTCTCAGGAGCGCTGGGCGACCTACAAGAACACCGTTGCGCAGTTCAATGAGACCCATGAGGGCATCATCGGTCTCGCGGGCTTTGAGATGACCTGGTCCGGCGGCCCCGGCCACATCAACACCTTTGCGACAAAGGGTATCGTTTCCCGTAACAACAAGACGCTGAACAACAAGTCCGGTGACGCAGGCATGAAGGAATACTACGCGCTGCTGGCGCAGGACGAGGGCAAGGACTCCATCTCCCAGTTCAACCATCCGGGCACGATGTTCGGCAACTTCTCGGATTTCAACTATTGGAATCCCGAAGCCGACAGCCGCATGCACCTCGTTGAGGTCGGTAACGGCGAAGGCCAGATCGGCGGGTCCGGTTACTATCCCAGCTACGAGCAGTACACGCTGGCACTGGACAAGGGCTGGCATCTGGCTCCGTCCAACAACCAGGACAACCACAAGGCAAAGTGGGGCAACGCCAACGATGCCCGCGACGTCCTTTTTGTTGAGCAGGCCACGGAGGAGGGCATCTACGATGCGATCCGCAACTACCGTGTCTACGCAACGGAGGATAAGAACCTTGAGCTCGGCTATACGGTCAATGACCTGCCGATGGGCACCATCATTGAATCGGTTCCCGAGATGCTGAAGTTTGATGTTTCCGTCATGGATCCGGACGAGCAGGACTCCATCTCCAAGGTGGAGCTGATCGTCAACTCCGGTAAGGTCGCCTACACTTGGGACGATCCCGCGGAGCTTGCGGCCGGTATCCTTACGGTAGAGCTCAAGCCCGAATATTCCTACTATTATGTCAAGGTCACGGAGGCCGACGGCGATCTGGCGGTCACCGCACCTGTCTGGGTCGGCGAAAGCCTGCAGCTCGGCATCACCGAGATGACTGCGGACTCCACCAACCCCATTGTCGGTGAAACGGTCACGCTCACGACGAAGCTTTACAACAAGGAAAGCTCCGACGCGCAGATCAAGAGCGTTGTCTACACCACCGAAGGCTCCAAGGTCCTCTTTACCGACACCACGCCGCGCGTCCTTTCTGCCGACAGCTCCGTGAGCATCGACTGGAAGTACGTTACCGAGCTTGCAAAGAAGACGACCATCACCGTGACGGTCGTGGTCGAGATGGAAGGCAAGGAGTACACCTTCTCCGCCGCCGTCAATCTTGATGTGCAGGACGTCAGCAGCCTCGCCTATGTCGGCGTTGACGCTTCGCACAACAACGAGTATGTTTCCGGCTACAACAAGGGCCTGATGGGCAACTTCACGACGATTGCTGCCGACTCTACGGTTCGCGTTGACATGCTGGACACCTCTGAGAAGCTGATCGCCGCCTGCAAGGACGGCAAATACGCGGCTCTGGTCATCACGCCGCCCTCCCGCCGTGTTGCGGAAGGCAAGGACTACACTGAAACGGAGCTCAAGGCTCTGGCTGAGTTCAACGCCGCCGGCGGCGTCCTGCTGATCTCCGGCGTTGGCGATACCAACGACCAGCTTCCCGGTGCAAAGCACACGGCTGCAACGCAGAATGCGCTGCTTGAGAAGCTCGGCTCGTCTCTGCGTCTGTCCGACGATGGCCTGTATGAAGACACCTCCTTCGCGCTGACGCTGAACAGCTTCGGCAGCAGCAAGCTGGTGCAGGGCCTCACCACCGGCATCTCCTACTACGGCGGTTCTACGATCTACGCGGTCGATGCCACCGGCGCAGTCTCCAGCGAGATCCCCGCAACGGTTGCAGCCATGCTCTTTGCGAATGCAGCCGGCACCTCCGTTGACAAGGACGGCGACGGCCTTGGCGGCGAAACAACGCCGAAGTACGCATACGCGGAAAATGACGCGCGTCTGCTCGTCATGGCTTCCGAGCAGCTGCCCGGCAAGGGCCTGATCGTTGTTTCCGGCTCTACGTTCATGAATGACTTCGATCTGCAGATCCCCGCAGCCAACGGCAACAATGCGCTGCTGCAGAACATCTTCAAGGCAATCAATCCTGTGAAGGTCACCCCGATTGCCGAGGTGCGCAAGCAGACGGAGTCCGGCTACAAGTACACCATCGAAGGCGTTGTCACCTCGAATGCCTCCGGCTATGACAAGACCACCGCGTTCTTTGACTGCATCTATGTGCAGGACGCAACGGGCGGCGTCTGCTGCTTCCCGATCTCTGGTGATTTCAAGCTGGGTGACGTTGTCCGCGTGACCGCCACGACGCACTTCTTCCAGGGTGAAGCGGAGCTTCAGGTCGTTTCGGCTGAAAAGCTGGGCGAGACCACGCCGGTCGAGCCGACCGTCATCACGGCGGCACAGCTCAACAACCGCTCCAAGGAAGGCCTGCTTGCAACGATCAAGGGCACTGTGACGAAGATCACCGAGGCCAGCGGCCTGCCTGAGTCCATCTATGTGAAGGACGAGAGCGGCGAGGTTGCAAGAGTATTCATCGACGGCTACATTTGCAGCCAGATGGAGATTGCCGGTCTGAAGGTCGGCTGCTCCATTGAGGCAACCGGTCTTGCGTCCTACGACGACACCTATGCCATCGAGAACGACAGCCATGCACGCCTGCGTGTCAGGAACCGCGCAGAGATCATCTGCAAGGAGAGCACCAACCCCACCGAGCCCGAGAAGCCCGAGGTCAAGCCGAATCCCGGCGTGATCGTCATTCCGGGCAGCGGCAGACCGTCCTCCAACCCGTTCGCTGATGTGGCAAAGGGCACATGGTACTATGACTATGTCATGACCGCTGCCAGAAACGGTCTGGTCGAGGGCGATCAGTACGGCAACTTCCGTCCGCAGGCGGGTCTGACCCGTGCGGAGCTGGTCACGCTGCTGTACCGCCTGGCCGGTTCTCCCGCAGTGTCCGGCAAGCCCTCCTTCACGGATACCACGCGCGAATGGTATCAGGACGCCATCGCTTGGGCTGAACAGAACGGCATCAGCAACGGCCTTGGCAACGGCAAGTTTGCTCCGGATGCACTGGTCACCCGTGAGCAGATGGTTACCATGATCTGGCGTCTGGCAGGCGAGCCGGCGTCCAATGCGGACCTCAGCTCCTTCAAGGATGCGGACAGCATCCCCGCATGGGCTCAGAACGCATTTGCATGGGCTGTCGAGCAGGGTATCGTCAGCGGCACGCGCCACTGGAACCGAATCGGCCTGTATCTTGCACCGCACGATGACATCAAGCGCTGCGAGTCCGTGAAGATTCTGGTTGTCTACGCAAAGCTGAAGTAAGTCTGCAAAACTGAAAAATCAAACGTCCCACCCTGCGCTCGCGCAGGGTGGGACAAGCGCCATTCACATAGATACCTTCTTTCAAGCAAGCATCCGCCCGGCGGATGCCTGTTTGACAGAATGTATTTTACCGGGTAGGGGTATGAAATGAAAAATAAGAACAATTCTATAAGCCGTTCCAATCGCACTGCCGCCGCGTCTGTGCTGGTCGTTGTGCTGATTCTTGGGATATTTGCGGCGCTGTATTTCTATGCGCATGATGCGGAAGAAAATACGATAAAGCCAACCGAATACGCGGAGTATGAAAAAGGCCGCGTTGTCGAGATTTTGATGGACAACTGCGAGGTCAGCGAGGTGGCGGAAAATGCCTACCGCGGCGACCAGAAGCTCCTTGTCAAGGTCACCTCCGGTCAGTACAAAGGCGAAACGATGCTGGTTTCCGGTTTTGTCGGCCCCATCTACGGCGAGCCTGCGAAGGTCGGGCAGAGCGTTGTGCTGAGCATCAACACCTATGCAAACGGCGACCACACGGCCACCGTGTATGAGTACAACCGGACGCCCATTGTCTTTCTGATACTCGGCATATTCGTTCTGGTGACGATTGCGGTGGGCGGCCGCACCGGCGCGAAATCCGTGCTCGGCCTGATCCTCACCATGGTCGTGATCCTGATGGTCTTCCTGCCGCTTTTGATGAAAGGCTGGCTGCCGATCCCTACCTCATTCCTGCTTTGTTCGCTGGTTGCGGTCGTGTGCTTCGTCATTCTGGGCGGATGCAGCAAAAAAGTCCTCTGCGCGTGCATCGGCACGATCGGCGGCGTCGCGTTTTCCATGCTCTTCGGCATCCTGACCCAGAAGCTGCTGCATCTGGACGGCCTGCGCGCGACCGATGCCGAAGCACTTTTACAGCTCCGCCAGACGGGCACACCCGTTCACATCAGAGGGCTGCTTGTTGCAGGCGTCATCATTTCCGCCTTGGGCGCGGTCATGGACGTTGCAATGTCCATTGCCTCGGCGCAGTCCGAGTTGAAGGCAGTCGATCCCGACCTCTCTGCGCGGGCGCTGTGGCGCTCCGGCATGAACATCGGACGCGATATGGTCGGTACGATGACCAATACGCTGATCCTTGCGATTCTCGGCAGCGGAATGGTGCTGATCCTCTATCTCTACTCGCTGAATCTCTCTTGGTATCAGTTGATGGCATCCAGCTACATTGCCATTGAGCTCATCAGCTCCGTCTCCAGCGCGATCGGCGTCATTCTCGCTGTCCCCCTGACAAATGCCGCCGGAGCGCTGCTCTATTCCACGCGTGCAAAAAATGCCGCCAAATAAAAATGAACCCGGGAATCTCTCAGATTCCCGGGTTTTTGGCACCCCAGAGACGATTCGAACGTCCGACCCTTCGCTTAGGAGGCGAATGCTCTATCCCCTGAGCTACTGGGGCATGGAAAAGGGGAGACCCGTTGCCGCTAGTATTCTACAATGAAAAGGTATCGCTGTCAAGGATTCAAAACGTGTTGCCGCTGTGCAAGCCGCCCCCGCCGGACA
>OGNF01003018.1_pt1 | contig 11810 bp, 9 predicted proteins | sample 1573321 | NCBI WGS metagenome assembly OGNF01 (sample SAMEA2581911, study PRJEB24529) | metagenome | biome: Human gut stool | place: China | collected 2011
CGCGACCCCGACCTTGGCAAGGTCGTGCTCTACCAACTGAGCTATTTTCGCATTTCTTAATTCGGTCTTATGGTCGTTTCCCGAATTGCGATGCAAAGTTACTGCTTTTTTTATTCCTGTGCAAATTTTTTCGATAAAAAATTTAAACCTTCCCTTATTTTTCGGGACGACTCCATATCCACGCTTCCTTGAAACGAGTATTGAATTCTTTGGAATTCAGCTCACTCAATAGTTCTTCCTTATTGTTCGACCCTTTTGCCGACACTCGATAAATTTTTCCGGATTTTACTGTATGAAGGTCGGAATCGCTGTCGGTTCTCTGTGCAATGAAGTTCTCCGCGTCGCTCTCATTATGGAATGTGGCCACGATGAGATAGTATGAATATTGAGTGGATTCCTCCGCTGATTTTGCTTCGACAATTGGTCGGGAAGTTTCCTTTGCCGGTTGCGCGGCCTTTGCAGCTGCCTTCACACGCTGGCCGGCTGTGCGGAGCATCTGCTCCACGGGCACCACTGATGCCTGGTCCTCTTTGGGCTGATGAGATGCCGGAAGATAAATCGATATCGCAGCCATTATGATCAGCGCCATGCAAGCTGCCACCTGGGCGAAGCGTTTATTGATTGCGATATAATAGTTGCGGTGAGTGTCAAAATGGCGTCTCTCGGCATTATCTTTCTCCTTGCTGAGGGTGGCATCCTGTCGAGATGTCTGTGACGGCTGTGCTTCAAAAATGCTTTCTATTCCGGAGTCCGGCCTTTTAGCCGTTCTCAGCGATACTGAAGCCGGCGAGAAACCAAGCATACGCATTTCCATTTCTCCGCGCCTGCGGGGCGAATAGGAGAGGAGTCCCTCTTCATCGCGAATCAACATGCCGAGACGTCCCAATGGTGTCTCGCCATCGGCTTGCAATGCCTCACGAAGGCTTGCTGCCGACTGCCTCACGAGTTCGCGCCCCTGCTGGAAACTTACCCGGTATTTGCGGGCATAACTGTTGGCAAGCATTCCGTCGTCGTGACTGATGGCTGAATTGAAACGCACCTCGCGCCACATTGGCCGGATTTCTCCGGTTTCAGTGTTGAACCGGGCACCGTTCCTTACATTGATGAATGCACCGATGCCCGGCACAACCACGCAGTCGTGTCGAAGCAACAGATATTCAATATGTAAGGAAAGCCTGTCCATTAAACGCTCTCAAAAATTGAGGATACAGAGTGCAAAGATAATAAATTCTGCCCGATTTTGCTGCCCCCTGTTGATAAAATCCCTAAAAATTATTTCTTGGTTTTGATGGGCAGCAGGGTATTGATAAGGTCAGTGGAAGCCCCGAATTCAGTGGCCAGTTTGCGGTCGATTTCAGTCTTTTCAGTCTCGTAGCGTGCTTTGTGGAGAGTGCCTCGAAGCAGATATAGTTCGCCGCAGCGCGGATATTTCTCAATCCCTTCGCGCAAATTCTCCTCATAGCGCTCGAGAATGCCAAATGAGTAGGCTGTAAGCAGCATTTTCACCAATGTTGACTGTAATGGCTCTATTCTCAGAGACTCCTCATAATATTCCATAGCCTTGTCGGGATTGCCGAGGCCGGCCTCGGCCGATGCCGCGCCTTCAGCCACATCGGCATCCTCTCCAAAACGGTTCTTATAGTCTGTGAAATCTGCGAGAGCCTCCTTTGGCTTTGCCTGGGCGAGATAAAGGATGCCGCGCATCTTGCGTGGCCATTGCAATGTGGAGTCCACTTCAAGTGCCCGGCTCAGGTCGGCGATGGCTTCTCCGCTTTTTCCCTCCGACATATATATGCGCGCGCGATTGGTGAGCAGGGTAGTGGAGCGGGGTGCCGAGGCGAGCCCGATATCGAAAGCCTCAAGCGCGCCCGGCAGATTGCACAGTTGCTCACGCACGATGCCAAGGTTTGACCATAGCAGATGATTCGACGGATTAGCAGGCTCATGGCGGAGTGCCTTGATGATTACCCGTTCAGCATCGGCCCAGCGGGAATGACGTGTGTAGTAATCCGCCGAGTCGGCCAATTCTATATAGGTGGCAGTAAGAGTCTGCGCTCCCCCGAGGAGAGCGCAGACAGATATTGCAATTAATGTGAGATATGTTCTTATTCTCATTTGCCCTTGTTGTAGTTTTCAAGACCTGTCTTGAGGAACTGCTGATATTTCGGAATATCCTCCTCATAGACGAACGGGAAATTGAGTGGCTGGCCGTCCTGGTTGAGGATCACATAATATGGCTGTGCGTTGGCGCCAAACTTGGTGCGCTGCAGATAACTCCACTTGTCGCCGTATGTGCGGAGGGTACGCTCCGTGCCATCAGTTTCCTTCACCTTCATGGGGGCAGGGAGAGGAGTCTTGTCGTCGACCATCAGGGTTACGAGCACATAGTCATTGTCGATTGTGTTCTTGATATCCTGATTGGTAAGCACGGCAGCCTCCATCTTGCGGCAGTTCACACAACCGAAACCGGAGAAGTCCACGAGGACGGGTTTGTTGAGTTTAGCGCCGAGTTCCATACCCTCTTCATAGGAATTTACCTGAGCGTGAACGTCGCCTGTATAGAGGTTGAAGTCCTGGGTATAAATCGGGGGAGCGAAAGCGGATATGCTCTTAAGAGGTGCGCCCCAGAGGCCGGGAAGCATATATACTGCGAATGCCAGTGAGATGATGGCGAGCATGAACCGTGTGATGCCAATCTTCTCCACTTTGTCGTCGTGAGGCAGGCGGATCTTGCCAAGCAGGTAGACGCCGAGCAGACCGAAGATGATGATCCAGAGAGCCACGAACACCTCACGGTCGAGGATTCGCCAGCCATAAGCCAGGTCGGCAACGCTGAGGAACTTGAACGCAAGGGCGAGTTCGAGGAAACCGAGCACCACCTTTACGGTGTTCATCCAGCCGCCGCTCTTAGGCATCGACTGAAGCATGGTGGGGAACATGGCGAAGAGTGTGAACGGAAGGGCAAGAGCCAGCGCGAAACCGAACATACCCACGGCCGGAGATACGAAATTCGAAGTGGCTGCGGCCTCAACGAGAAGTGTGCCGATAATCGGGCCTGTGCAGGAGAAGGACACGAGGCAGAGCGTGAACGCCATGAAAAGGATGCTCAGATAGCCTGTGGTGCTGTCCACCTTGGAGTCCATCTTGTTGGTCCATTTGGAGGGAAGCGTAATCTCGAATCCACCCATGAAGGAGAAGGCGAAGATTACGAGAAGAAGGAAGAAGGCGATATTGAATCCGGCCGACGTGGAGAGTTCATTAAGTGCCGAGGCTCCGAAGATAGCCGTGACTATAATGCCCAATGCCACATAAATCACGATGATTCCCAGGCCGTATACCATGGCCGACTTGATAGATTTCGACTTGTCTTTCTTCCCGGTCTTGAGGAAAAAACTGACAGTCATAGGAATCATAGGCCACACGCAAGGGGTCACAAGCGCGATAAGGCCGCCGATGAAGCCAGCGATGAAGATATACCAGAGGCTGCGGCTCTCCTCCTTGGGGTTTTCTGAGAAGGCTTTCATCTCGGCCTCCACATTCTTCCACCAGAGGTTGGTGTTGTCTCCGGCGAGCAGGTTGGCGTCGCTGTTGCCAGGGATGCTGTCGCCGGCAAGGGCTGAGGCCACGCTGTCGGTGGAATTCTCCTCCAGTTTCTCGGCCTCCTTCTTCACCTCATCGGTGAGGGGAGCCGTGCCGGTGAAGGAGTGTCCCTCCACGATGCGGATGCAGCCGGCATCATCGCATGCCTGGCCGCCGATCTCCACCTTGGCGGTCCATTTCTCGGCGGCGGCTTTTAGTTTCTGACGGAAGGTGACTGTGCCTTCATACACGTGTTCCTCCACTTCAAGCACATCGTCGTAGCCCTTCTTATAGGCCTTCGAAGCTTTTACGCCTCCATCGAGGGCGCAACCTTTGAGGTCGAAATGAAATTCAAGAGGCACGCCGCCACCGGCGGGATTGTCCTGAGCATACATGTGAAAATGCGGAGCAACCGTCGCAGTCATCTCCAGCACCGGGGATGCGGTGTTGTCGCCTGTGACGCGATAGCTCCATTTCACCTGGTCGGAGGCCATGGAAACCAGCGTCATAAGCACCGCTGCAATCAATAATGAAAGTCGTCTCATATTTGTGAGTTTTGCGGATAGTTTGAAATTTTTTGCTAATTTATAAATTATATGTTATATTTGCAAAATAACTTTAAATCGCGCCGCAAAACAACCGGTCGCCGCCCTTCCGGCTCCTGCCTCCGAAGGCTCTGACCGATTGCGTAGTGGCTCTATAAACACAATACCTTTGGGACACCATGAAATGTAAGAAACTTCTTCTCGGAGACGAGGCGTTGGCTCTCGGTGCCATTAATGCCGGTCTCTCCGGCGCTTATGCCTATCCAGGCACCCCGTCGACCGAAATTCTTGAGTTTGTTCAGAAAAACCCCGTGGCTCGCGAACGCAAGATTCACAGCCACTGGAACTCCAACGAGAAAACAGCCATGGAAGAGGCTCTCGGCATGTCGTTCTGCGGCCGCCGCGCCATGACTTCCATGAAGCATGTGGGACTCAACGTAGCTGCCGACCCGTTCGTAAATTCCGCCATGACAGGCGCCAACGGCGGCCTGCTCGTAATCGCTGCCGACGACCCCTCCATGCATTCTTCTCAGAATGAGCAGGATTCACGTTTCTATGCCGACTTCGCTATGGTGCCGGCTCTGGAACCATCCAACCAGCAGGAAGCTTATGAGATGGCCCGCTATGGCTTCGAACTCTCCGAGAAATTCAACATTCCTGTGCTCGTTCGTCTTGTTACCCGCCTCAGCCACTCCCGCGCCGAGGTGGAAATCGAAGCAGAGCCCTCTCCCGAAAATGAATTCCACTATCCCAAGCATCCCCGTCAGTGGGTTCTGATGCCCGCAGTGTCGAAAGTGCGCAATGTCCAGCTCATCCAGGACCAGCGCGACTTCGTGGCAGCTTCCGAAACATCCCCCTTTAATATATATAAGGAGGCTCCCGACCATCGCCTCGGCATCGTGGCCAGTGGCATCGCATATAATTACCTGATGGAATGCTTCGGTGGCGACTGCCCGTTCCCTGTAGTGAAGGTAAGCCAGTATCCTCTTCCCGAAGCTCTCATCAAGCGCCTCTATAATTCCTGCGACGCAGTGCTCATCCTCGAGGAGGGGCAGCCCTTCATCGAGCGCCGTGTGGCCGGAATCCTTGCCGACGGCAAGAAAATCTACGGCAAGCTCACTGGTCATGTGAAGCGCGACGGCGAACTGAATCCCGACTACGTGGCCGAGACCCTGCGCTGCGTGATGCCCGACGCCAAGGGCCTTATGGCTCATGAGGTGGCTGAGGCTTCCGACATCGTGGCTCCCCGCCCGCCGATGCTTTGCCCCGGCTGCGGTCACAGAGACGTTTACTCGGCTCTCAACGACTGCCTCGCACAGTACGAGTCGCCCCGGGTGTTCGGCGATATCGGCTGCTACACTCTCGGCTTCCTCAAACCTTTCAACGCTATCGACACCTGCGTCGACATGGGCGCTTCCATCACAATGGCCAAGGGCGCCGCTGATGCCGGCCAGTTCCCCTCCGTGGCTATCATCGGCGACTCTACTTTCACTCATTCAGGCATGACCGGCCTGCTTGACGCCATCAATGAGAACACAAGCATGCTCGTGATCATCTCCGACAACTTAACCACAGGTATGACCGGTGGTCAGGATTCACAGGGCACAGGCAAACTCGAGGACATCTGCATGGGCCTTGGCGCTGATCCTGCTCATGTGCGCACCATCGACTCTCTGCCCAAGAACCATGACGAGATGATGAAGCTCTTCCAGGAGGAGATTGAATATAAGGGACTCAGCGTGGTGATTTCGCGTCGCGAATGCATCCAGACCGCCCGTCGTCACGCCGCACAGGCCGCAAAGAAATAATTTGTTTCAATTCAAAATTAAGACAACTCCGCGCCACGGGAATCCGGATTCCACGCGGCGGGACAAAAAACGATTCACAATATGAAATCAGATATAGTATTGGCAGGCGTTGGAGGACAAGGCATCCTTACAATCGCTACCATTCTCGGAGCGGCCGCCCTTAACGAGAACCTTCACCTCAAACAGGCCGAGGTGCACGGAATGAGCCAGCGAGGCGGCGACGTGCAGTCGAACCTCCGCCTCAGCTCGGATCCCATACATTCCGACCTTATACCTCTCGGCGGAGCCGACCTCATCGTTTCGCTCGAACCGATGGAGGCTCTCCGCTATCTTCCCTACCTCTCGAAAACCGGTTGGATTGTGACCAACAGCCAGCCTTTCGTCAACATCGACAATTATCCCGAGATGGAGAAGGTGGAGGCCGCGCTCGCAGCTTGCCAGCGCGTGGTGGCTTTCGACATGGATGCCGTGGCCAAAGAGGTGGCTACCGCAAGATCCTCCAACCTCGTGCTCCTCGGAGCCGCTTCCCCCTTCATCGACCTTGAGGCAGAAAAGATCGAGCAGGGTATCCGCGACACTTTCGCTTCAAAAGGCGAGAAAATCGTGGACTCAAACATCGCCGCTTTTCGCGCTGGCCGCAAGATTGCTGCTGAAATCAAGGAGAAGGCCAACGCCTGAGAACCCAAAACACAATTTTAATCCGCGCCGGCAGCATATCCGATCCGGCGCGGATATTCCCATTGCTTACAACACACCTTAGAACCTTAAATCTACAGTATGTTTCCCATAAGTGACCAGGATTTTCTCAAGACCGTAGAAGGTCAGGGAATAATGGACCTATCATCAGCCACGATTCGTCAGATATGCTCCCTCGCAGCCGCACTGGAGGATGTGAGCGGAGAAAAGATGATACATCTCGAAATCGGCAACCCGGGTCTCCCAGCCGAGGAGATTGGTGTGGCAGCCGAAGTGGCAGCCCTCGAAAGCGGAGTGGCTAACAAATATCCCCCGATTCAGGGTATCCCCGAACTCAAGCAGGCCGGCAGCCGCTTCCTGAAATCCTTCCTCGACGTAGATGTCCCCGCTAAATACATCATCCCCACAGTGGGCTCCATGCAGGGATGCTTCACTCTCCAGCTGCTTCTCGCAAAGCGCCTGAAGGAGAAGGATTCGATTCTCTTCATCAACCCCGGATTCCCTGCCAACCGCCATCAGGCAAAGGTGCTCGGAATCAACGATGTCGCTTTTGATATCTATGAGCACCGAGGCGACAAACTCGAGGCCAAACTCGAGAGTATCCTCGCCAAAGGTAATATCACGGCGCTCCTCTACAGCAACCCCAACAACCCCGCCTGGACCAACCTCACAGAGCAGGAACTCGAAGTGATAGGGCGCCTGGCTACAAAATACGATGTCATTGTGCTCGAGGACCTCGCTTATTTCGGCATGGACTTCAGAAAGGATGTGAGCCATCCCGGAGTTCCCCCGTTCGGATCCACAGTGGCACGTTACACCGACAATTACATCATGCTTCTTTCCGGCTCGAAGATCTTCAGCTATGCCGGCCAGCGCATCGCCATGGTCTGCATGAGCCCGTCGGTCTATGAGCGCAAGTATGAATTCTGTGAGAAATTCTATGAGATGCCGAAATTCGGCGACGCTTACGTATATGGTGTGCTCTATTGTGCATCATCCGGCACTTCTCACTCCGCACAGTTTGGCCTTGCCGCCATGCTGAATGCCGCCAGCGATGGCGTGCTGCCTTTCGTGGAGCACTGCAGCGAATATGGCCGACGTGCCGAAGTGGTGAAGCGTGTGTTCTGTGACAATGATTTCTACATCGTATATGATAAGGATGGCGACGAACCCATTGCCGACGGATTCTTCTTCACTATCGGATATCCCGGCATGTCTGGCGATGAATTGCAGACAGAACTCCTTCGCTATGGAGTGTCGGCAATTTCGCTGGCAAGCACCGGTAGCGACCAGCCCGGCATTCGTGCCTGCGTGTCGATGATTCGCACAGATGAGGAATTCGCTCGCCTGCAGAAATTCCTGGAGGCATTTAAAAAAGACCATCCTATAAAGAAATAATCATGCATCAGGACATCAAATTCGTGTCGGCGGCGGAGGCCGTGAAGCTCATCGAGAGCGGCGACCACGTATATCTCCAGGGCAGCACCTCTATCCCCGAGGCTCTCTCGGAGGCTCTTGCTGCTAGAGGCAATGAGCTTCGCGATGTTACCATCTACACCGGATTTGGTGTGGGACGCGGTCCGTCGCCTCTTTGCAAACCGGAATACAAGGACTCTTTCCTTATCAATTCTTTTTTTGTAAATAACACGGTGCGCCAATGGATTGCCGACGGTTACGGGTCGATGACTCCCCGTTTTCTCGGCGAGGTGCCTCAGCTGATGCGCGACGGCACATGGCGTGTCGACGTGGCGCTCATCAACTGCTCCCTGCCTAATGAGGAGGGTCTCGTGAGCTTCGGCGTCTCGGGCGATGTGGCCTGCGCTGCTGTGGAATGTGCCGACCGCGTGATTGCCCAGATCAATCCGCAGATGCCTTTCTCTTATGGCGACCCCACGGTGCATATATCGAGGCTTGCTGCCTGCGTCTGCGTTGACGAGCCCCTCGTGGAGGTGCCCACCAGCGACCCCACACCCGAAGAACGCAGAATCGGCGAGGCCATAGCAGCTCTTATCCCTGATGGCGCCACTCTTCAGATTGGCGTGGGCGGTATCCCGAACGCCGTGATTCAGGCTCTCTCCGGACATCAGCATCTCGGCCTGCACACAGAGGCTATGACCGACGGTGTGCTTCCGCTGCTCGAGAAGGGTATCATCGACAATTCTCAGAAGAAGGTGCTCCCCGGCCTTTCAGTGGCTTCACTCGCCCTTGGTAGCCGTCGCCTTTACGATTATATGGACCATAACCCCGATATTATCTTCAGGGATGTGGCCTGGACCAACAATCCTTTCGTAATCGGTCAGAACCCCAAGGTGATGTCGATTAATTCCTGCCTGGAAATCGACCTTACAGGTCAGGTTTGCGCCGACTCGATCGGTAAGAAGATCTTCTCCGGTGTTGGAGGTCAGCATGACTTCGTATATGGTTCATCGCTCAGTGAGGGTGGCCTTTCATTCCTTGCCATGCTTTCCACCACCAATAAGGGCATCAACAAAATCAAACCTGTGCTCACCGAGGGCGCCGGCGTGGTGACTACCCGATTCCAGACCAACTATGTAGTGACGGAGTGGGGTGCTGTCAATCTGCGCGGCAAGACACTCGCCGAGCGCGCCAAACTGATGATCTCCGTGGCAGCTCCTCAGTTCCGCGAGGAACTCGAGCGCGAGGCGGCCGAACGCTTCGGCTATAGCTTCCTCCGCCTGAAATAACGATTTGAATAAAATCAATCGGACGTATCGGACATATCGGACGTATCGGACATATCGGACATATCGGACATATCGGACAAGTCAGACTAGTCAGATATGTCCGATTAAATTATCAATCCTCAATCCTCAATCCTCAATCCTCATTTCCTGTTGCTGACGTATGTTTCATAGTAGCTCATGATGAGCGCAGTGGCAGGCAAGGCGATAATCATGCCGATGATGCCCATCAGCGAACCCCACACCGACAACGACAGCAGAATGATGGCAGGATTCAACCCTAATTCCTTGCCCATCACGTGAGGAGTGATCACATAGTCGCACAAGCATTGGCTTATAAGATACACAAGGCCGCATTTCCCGAGTTCTCCCCAGAATGTGAATTCTCCTCCCAATGAGAACACGAAGCATATGAGAGCAACCGGTATCAATGTGATATACTGGAAATAGGGAATCATATACAGCACACCCACAAGAATACCCATCGGCACCGCAAGTGGCAAACCTATAATCAGAAAACCAACGCAATAGAACACTATCGCACAGAGAGCCACCTTTCCCTGACCGCGGAAATAATGGTTCATGTTGTTCTTGACATCGTTGGTAATCTCCATTGCCTTCGGACGATATTTTATCGGGAAGATTTTCTTGAAGCCATTGACAATCGTGGGATAGTCGATGAGGATGAAGAGGATATACACCAGAGTAAGCAGCCATTCAATGGTGTGGATAATCACTTCGGCCGATTCCGCAAGGAGGGCATAGCCCTTGTTGACTATCGACTCAAACCGCATATTGGATATGGTGTGCAGAATCATGTCGATGTCGAGATGGGTGTTGATGAAATTGAACACAGGACCATAGTCTTCGGGCAGTTTGATTTTGCCCGTTGACAATTCCTTGATGATCGCATTGCATTGCTCAAGGTCTGAAATCACTGAAGGGGTAACTGCCCACACAAGCACTCCAATCACGATTGTGACTTCCGTCACCGTGAGCACTGAAGCAATAATCCTCCCCTTGAGATGGAGCAGTTTCATGTTCAAGCCCACAAGCGGATTCATCAGATATGCTAATGCGCAGGCCACAATGAAGGGAAGCAATGCATCGCGGAGATAAATGCAGAGCCAGATGAGGCCAACGGCGATGCCGAGCCCCAGTATCAGCCACATAATTCGGTCGATGTCCCAATAATATGTTTTTCCGTCTTTATCCATGGCAATATGAAAACGACTGAGGAAAGAAGATGTAGTGGTGTTTTATTATAACGCGCCGAAATTGCTGATGTTCACAGCCGGCATGCATATGATTTCTCCTCAGAGACGTGCAGGAAAGATTGGTATTTCTTAAAAAGTATTGTGAAAGTTAAAATTTTATCGGCGTTTTGTTGTTTTAACAATTGAGAGTGGCAAATGAAGATTTTGGGTTTGTCATTCGTAGCGTTATAAACAAGGAAAAGATGCATAATCATTCGAATAATTCGGAATCGCTTGCGAGCGAAATCACGGCCAATGCAGGAGCAGGATATATCCGCAGGGTGGTGACCATAGGATGTGTGGTCAATGCCATTCTGATGGTACTCAAACTTTTTGTGGGATATTATGGAAATAGCGATGCGCTCGTTGCCGACGGATTTCATTCGATCAATGATTTTGCCGCCGACCTTATAATGTTGATTTTTGTGGGTATTTCATTCCGCCCGGCCGACAGGAAATATACCTACGGATATGGCAAGTTTGAGACCTTCTCTTCATTTCTGATGGCTTCATTCCTGATAATCATTGCTGTGATGATTGGGCTTGAGGGTGTGGAGTCGATAGTCGCAGTAGTAAATGGCGAGATTCTTGAGCGTCCAGACGTATGGACTATCGTGGTGGTAATTTTCTCCATGCTTGCGAAGGATGCCTTGTATAGATACTATTCCCATGCCGCCAATCGCGTTGGCTCCAAGGCCCTGAAGGCTAATGCCTGGCATCACCGCGTGGACGCGCTCTCATCGGTGGCTACCCTTGTAGGTGTGGGATTTGCTTATTTCTTTGGCGAGAAGATGAGAATCTTCGACCCGATTGCCTCTATTCTGATAGCCGTGTTCATCCTTATTCCGGCATTGAAACTTTTTGTGCCCTCCTTCTGCGAACTTATGGAACGTTCGCTGCCGGAAGCGAGTGTGAAGAGGGCCCGTGAGATTATCTCGGCACAAAAGGGTGTGGTAAGAATTGAGAGCCTAAAATGTCGCCGCAACGGCCATTACCGTCTCTTTGACGTGAGGATAGCCGTTGACCCGGAAATCACTATCAATGCCGGCGCTGCCATTGCAGAAGAAGTGGAGCATTCGCTCACTGACGCTTTCGGCAAGAGCACGCTCACCACAGTGACTACAATTCCAGCATAATAAGACCCCATCCCATAAAAAATGTTAATGCAGGGGGAGGGCACTGAAAAAGTCCTCTGCTGGCCGAAATCCTAAAATCAATCTGCAC
>OGNF01003022.1_pt1 | contig 11801 bp, 7 predicted proteins | sample 1573321 | NCBI WGS metagenome assembly OGNF01 (sample SAMEA2581911, study PRJEB24529) | metagenome | biome: Human gut stool | place: China | collected 2011
GGAAATGTTTTCTTTTCGAGTTTCATAGATAAGTAACTGTTCAAAATTATTGTATATCCTCCTGATCTAATTATTTCAACATTCCCACGGTAAAATTTCAGCATCTTTTTCTCTCTTCATCAGTTGTGTAGATATCTACTCTCCTTCTTCATCGAGAAAAGAGCCACTGAAAATTTTCCTCCCGGAAATATCAAAATAATTTCGACCGGTTACTAAGAAGTCTGTTAGTTTTGAGGAAAGCGGCATCTGTATCTTCATGATGCCGCGACGCAGCCATGAAGGATTGCCACGCCGAATGCGAATTTACGAAGTTTTTCGCTAATTTTGTAACTCAATAAAGTATTTTTGTTCCGCAGATGATTTCGGCCAATGAAACATACCGCTCGACGGGAGGTGATTCCAAGTCGCGCTTTGAATATGTGGAGGTTCTGCTTCCCTTGCCGCTTGCCGCAAAATTCACCTACCGGCTTCCGCCGCATCTGGTGGGGAAACCGGCTCAGGGGAGCCGTGTAATCGTCCCTTTCGGCCGAAAAAAATTCTATACCGCCATTGTGGTGGGTTTCGCCAATCTTCCTCCTCAAGGTATCGACGTAAAGGAGGTGGTTGTGCTGCTCGACACGTCCCCGGTAGTACGGCATCCGCAGCTGCAGTTATGGAACTGGGTTGCGGACTACTATCTGGCAACCTTGGGCGATGTCTACAAAGCGGCCGTACCTGCCGGACTGAAAATAGAGAGCGAGACGCATGTGGAGATTAATCCCGACTTCGAATTTGCCGACGACCCGGCAATGCAACTCTCGGAGCGGGATGCCGCCATACTGCAACTTATCACCCACGAAGGGTCGCTGACACCAGCCGCCATAGAAAGCCGTCTGAAAGCCAAAGGAATCGCCTCGGCCATAAATGCGCTCATAGAGCGTGGCGTACTGATAGTGGCGGAAAAACTAAACGAACGCTATCGGCCTAAGAAAGTGCAGATGGTAAAGGCCGCTTTTACGCCCGACGAAACCGACGCAGCATTCCGCAAGGTGTCCGGCGCAAGAAAGCAGGAGGCTCTGCTGCTTGCATATATAGAGCTGTCGGGTATGATGCGGGGAAAGCCTGCGGAAGTATCGCGCGACGACCTCATCGCCCGGGCCGACGTACTGCCGGCTATCCTTAGCGCCGTAATAAAGAAAGGCGTGCTTGAAGCATACGCCAAAGAGGTCAACCGGTTCGCTTTCACAGGTGAACCAACCGGAAATCTTCCCCATCTTACCGATGCCCAGCAAGAGGTCCTCGATACCATTCACAAGACCTGGCATACCCACGATGTGACACTGCTGCATGGCGTTACTTCGAGCGGCAAAACTGAAATTTACATCCACCTTATAAATTTTGTGCTCCAACGTGGCGACCAGGCGCTGATGCTTGTTCCAGAAATCGCCCTGACCACCCAACTGACCAGAAGACTCCAGAAAGTGTTCGGCTCGCGCGTAGTCATCTACCACTCGAAATTCTCCGACAGCGAACGAGTGGACATATGGCGTCGTCTGCTTACTTCGACCGATCCGCTCGTGGTAATCGGGGCACGATCCGCAGTATTCCTCCCCTTCGCCCACCTCGGCCTGGTGATTGTGGACGAAGAGCATGAAAGCAGCTACAAACAATACGACCCCGCACCGCGATATAACGGACGCGATGTGGCGGTGGTACTTGCAAAGATGCACGGGGCGAAAACCCTCCTGGGGTCGGCCACCCCTTCGATCGAATCCTATTACAAGGCGAAAAACGATAAATTCGGCCTCGTGAAGCTTTCCACACGTTTCGGCAACGCAACCCTGCCGCAGATATGCGTTATCGACATGAACGCCGCCCGTCAAGCCAAGGCTGTAAAAGGCGCGTTCGCCGCGGAAACCATCGGTCTGGCCCGGGATGCTCTTGAGAAAGGTTCTCAGATAATACTCTTCCAGAACCGGCGCGGATATGCCCCTTTGGCCCGATGCCGCCAGTGCGCATGGGTTCCGCGGTGCGCCAACTGCGACGTAGCGCTCACATATCATAACTCCACGCGCCAACTGCAATGCCATTACTGCGGAGCGGTGTATACGCTACCTAAAGTCTGCCCGCAGTGTCATGAACCTGCCATCGAAATTATCGGCTATGGTACAGAGCGCATCGAGGAAGAAGTTGCTGCCAACTTTCCGGGCTACAACATGCTGCGAATGGACCTTGATACCACCCGCAGCAAGGAATCGTATGGCGCCATAATCGATGACTTCTCGGCGGGGAAAGCTCGGATTCTTGTCGGCACCCAGATGGTGACCAAAGGGCTGGATTTCGGAGGGGTATCGCTTGTGGCGGTTCTGAATGCCGACGCAGTGATAAACTATCCCGACTTCCGCGCTTCGGAACGGGCCTTCAATATGCTTGAACAGGTTGCCGGGCGTGCCGGCCGACGCGAGGGTGCGGATGGAACAGTGGCCATACAGACCTATAATCCGGCGCAGAAAGTGCTCGGATTTGTCAGGCGGCATGACTACGAGGCATTCTATGAGTCGGAAATAGCGGATCGAAAGAGCTTTCTGTATCCCCCCTTCTCCCGTATTGTCAATATCTACCTGCGCCATAAGAATGCCGAAACGCTTAAACGTCTTGCCGGAGCCTACGCCACACGCCTTCGTACCCTCCTCGGATCGAGAGTATATGGCCCTGAAGAGCCTTCCGTCGGAAGGATTCAGAATCTGTATATCAGAAAAATAATGCTGAAGATTGAGACTACCGCATCGATGCGGAAAGTAAAAGATCTGCTTCGCCAGACGCATATCGACCTGATAGACCAGCCCGACATGAAGCAGATTCTGATTCATTTCGACGTAGATCCGTTCTGAACACTCCAGATTAGAATTAGAGACCATTGCGTGCTGAAAATTACCAACTTTATAGGCGTAGCGGCAATTTTTCACTCTGATTTTACGCCTGTGATGGTGGGACATCCCAACATTTTTGCTTAATTTTGTGCAAATCTATGGAATACCGCCATCTGAAACGGAGACTTTCATCCGCATCGACATATATACGACTGACGCTCTGCCTTTTCTGCATCCTGTCGGCGCTCATAGCGTCGGCACGCGATTTCGTCATCACTCTTGATGCGGGCCACGGCGGCCACGATTACGGAGCTCTCGGGAAAACCACCAACGAGAAGACAATTACCCTGAGCGTAGTGAAACAACTCGGCAAACTGATTGAAAAAAACTTGTCGGACGTAAAGGTGGTCTATACCCGCGATACCGATGTCTTCATCCCGCTGGCCGAACGCGCCGAGATTTCCAACCATGCCGGAAGCGACCTCTTCATGTCGGTACACATCAATTCCGTTGATAAACGCAACCGCAACCGCACATCGATTGAAGGATGCCAGGTTTACACGCTCGGACTACACAAGACCGACGAGAACCTTGAAGTGGCTAAACGCGAGAACTCCGTGATGGAACTTGAGGACGACCATACCGCAAAATACGCCGGGTTCGACCCCAATTCGCTCGAAAGCGACATCATATTCGAGTTGAGCCAGAGCAAAAGGCTCGACCAAAGCATAGAATTCGCCGACGAAATCCACCGCCAGCTTGTAAACATTTCCGGACGCGCACCCAAGGGTGTCCGGCAGGCAGGTTTCTGGGTGCTGTGGGCAACCTCGGCCCCTGCCGTTCTCGTGGAGCTTGACTTTATCTGCAATCCGCGCTCAGAAAAATATCTCGCATCCGAAACCGGACAGGAAGAGATGGTCGCTGCGCTCTACAATGCCTTTTGCGCCTATCTCAACACCTACGGTAGCGGCATCACCGGCCGTCGGCTACCGGAGGCAAAACCGATTGCACTGAAATCAGACCGGAAGCAACATAAGGACAATCTCCTGACTACCGCCCGCGAAAAGGCCACCTCTCCCCTTCAATCCGGGGCGGCCCATGAGATAGCCCCGGTAAAGAAATCCAAGGAAACCCAGTTCTATGTGCAGCTGCTCGCATCTGCAACGCCGCTATCTCCGGGGGCGAAAGAATTCAAGGGATTTGAGTCGCTTGAAGTATACTCGGAAAACGGCTGGTATAAGTATGTACTGGGACCCGCCGAAACCCTCGACGATGCAAAACGGCTTCTTGAGGAGGCCCGTAATAGTTTCCCCGAATCGTTCATAATCAAAATGAAAAACGGCGAGCGCACCGGAATGATTAAACCATAGCGCCCACCTACGTACAATAATAAAACTGACACCTATCCCAATATGAAATCAAAGAAAGAGATTATTATCGGACTCTGTGTGGTTATCGCGCTGTTTGCACTCTTCATGGGAATCAATTTCCTGAAAGGCATCAACGTATTTAAAGCCGCCAACTACTACTATGCGACCTATACGGACGCTGCCGGGCTCCAGGTTTCGGCTCCCGTGACGCTCAACGGCTTCAAAGTGGGCCAGGTTCGCGACATCAACTATCAGTTTGACGACCCCGGACACGTAAAAGTAGAGCTCAGCCTCGACCGCGCGCTCCGGCTTCCTTCCGGCACCAAAGCCGTGATATCCCTCGACCTGCTCGGCTCGGCCACCGTGGTTCTGAAACCGACATCAGCAACTACCTATGAGAAAGTGGGCAGCACACTGCAAGGCGAGACTGCCGCCGGCCTGATGGACAACGTGTCGCAGAACCTTATGCCATCTGTCAGCGCCATCTTCCCTAAAATCGACTCACTGCTCACCAACCTTAACCTCATAGTAGCAGATCCCGCGCTCCGCTCTTCGGTAGCACGCCTCGACGCCATAACCCTTAATCTCGAGCAGACTATGCGCACCATCAACCGCACAGCCGGACAGCTCCCCCCGGTTATGGGCAACGTCAACGAGATCACAACCAATCTATCTACAATGAGCGGCGCGCTTGCCGAACTCTCCAACGACCTGAAGGAGCTGCCCATCGATTCCACCATGCAGAACATAACCGCACTGTCGGCCAATCTGCGGACTCTCTCGGAACAGCTCAACAATCCTGATTCGTCGCTCGGACTGCTGACACACGACCGCGCCCTCTACGACAACCTCAACAACTGCGCCGCATCGCTCGATTCGCTTCTGATCGACGTAAAACGCAATCCCAAGCGCTACATCAGCATCAAACTGCTATAATTGCGCCACTCCTCTACGATACAATTAAAGATTTCTTACTTCATTCCAATCCATGAACATACAATTCAACGTCGACTATCGCACCCAATGGGGCGAGTCGCTCTATCTTCTGGCCGACATTCCGCAGCTCGGCGAAGGCAATCCGCAGAAAGCGGTTCCTATGAGCCTCTACGGAGACAAATCGTGGAAACTGCAGGTAAATCTTCCGGACGACACCGAGGATTTCAACTACCATTACATTGTGCGTCGCGACCACGGGGGCGCAGACCATCTCGAATGGAACAGCGCCAAAGCCCATAAGTTCCGTCGGGCTGCAGGAGCTTCCGACTACGAGATTTTCGACCGCTGGCAGGATCAGCCCTGGGATAAACCATACTACTCGGTGGTATTCACCGGATGTGTGTGCCGTCGCGTAAACCGCGCAATGCCCACCGCTCTGAAAGCGGGCGAACTGCTCGTCACCGTCGACGCACCGATGGTGGCACCCGACGAAATTGTCGCACTCTGCGGAGCTCCGGAGGCATTGGGTGGCTGGAACCCGGAAAAAGCCGTCCCGATGTCCGACGCAGATTTCCCCACATGGTCGTGCGCCGCAGACCTTGCCTCGCTCCCGGCTGAATTCGAATATAAGTTCGTAATCCTCAAGCGCGAATCACGTAAGCTCGTAGCCTGGGAAGGTGGTCAGAACCGGCATATGGCAGTAAAAGCGCCCACATCGGCAGCCGTGGTGGAAATGACCGGTCAACGTCTTGTCAACCCCAAATCTCCCTGGCGTGGTGCCGGCGTAGCAATACCGGTGTTTGCACTGCGCAGCGAAAACGACTTCGGCGTAGGCGAATTCCTCGACCTTGAAAAGATGGTCGACTGGGCGGTGGTTACCGGCCAGAAGTTCATCCAGGTACTTCCGGTAAACGATACCACGATGACGCATACCTGGACCGATTCCTACCCCTACAATGCCAACTCATGCTTCGCGTTGCATCCGATGTATCTGCGCCTGAGCGAACTCGGCGAACTCGCCGACGCCGACCGGCGCGCCTACTACGACGGTATCGCCATAGAGCTGAACTCGCTTGAGGAAATCGACTACGAACGCGTCAATAACGCCAAGAATGCCTATACCCGTGAACTTTTCCAGCAGGTGAAGGGCCGGGTAACACGCACCAAAGCCTTCAAGGAATTCATCGAAAAGAATGAGGAATGGCTCAAACCTTATGCCGCATTCTGCATACTGCGCGACCGTTTCAACACCCCCGAATTCAAGAACTGGGGTGAATACGCCACATACACTCCAGCCAAAATCGAAGCCTTCCTGCGCGACAATCAGCAGGATGCCAACTACGTTTACTGGATTCAGCAGAACCTCGCCCAGCAGCTTACCCGCGTGCGCGAATATGCCCACGCCCACGGCGTATCGCTCAAGGGCGACATTCCAATCGGCATATCGCGCGACAGCGTCGACGCCTGGACCATGCCGAACCTCTTTAACCTAAACAGCCAGGCAGGCGCTCCGCCGGATGATTTCTCGGTGCTGGGTCAGAACTGGGGCTTCCCGACCTACAACTGGGAGGAGATGTGGCGCCAGAACGAGTTCGCATGGTGGAAATCCCGCTTCAAGACGATGGCGCAGTTCTTCGACGTATACCGCATCGACCATGTGCTCGGATTCTTCCGCATATGGCAGATTCCTATGGACCAGCTCCACGGACTGCTGGGCGTCTTCAACCCGGCCCTACCCCTTACGCCCGACGAATTGCGCGACAGCTACGACTTCTGGCTCGATGTCGACCTGCAGACCACACCTTTCATTATGGACTATTTCCTCGGCGACTTCTTCGGAGAATACACCGACGAAGCCCGTCAGCGCTTCCTCGATGATGCGGGGTATGGTCGCTACCGACTGAAAGAAGGATTCCGAACCCAGCGCGAGGTCGCCGACTATTTCGCAACGCAGCCCAAGGATGAGAAGAACGAACGGCTATGCAACGCCCTGCAGGGTCTGATCGATCAGGTACTCTTCATTGAAGACCCTGTGGAAAAAGGCAAATACCATCCGCGCATCTCCGCCCAGTTCACCTACGTATACCGTCACCTCAACGACTACGAACGCTGGACGTTCGACCGCCTCTACAACGATTTCTTCTATCATCGCCACAACGACTTCTGGTATGGCAAAGCCATGTGGAAGCTCCCGCCCATCATCGACGCCACGTCGATGCTCACATGCGCCGAAGACCTCGGCATGATTCCCGACTGCGTTCCCGCTGTGATGAGCGCACTGGAGATTCTCACGCTCGACATTCAGCGCATGCCCAAAAATCCGCGCGAGGAGTTCGGCAATCCTGCATTCTATCCTTATCTTACAGTCTGCACAACATCCACCCACGATATGGGCGGCATACGCCAGTGGTGGGAGGAGAACCGCGACAAAACCCAGCGCTTCTTCAACTATATGCTCGGCGAAGGCGGTGCAGCTCCGGCATTTGCCGAACCGTGGATTTGCGAGAAGATTGTCGACAGTAACCTGAAATCTCCTGCAATGCTGTGTATCCTTCCGCTTCAGGACTGGATGTCGATCGACGGGCGTCTGCGCCGCGCAGACCCGCGGAAAGAGCAGATCAACGTGCCTGCCAACTCCCGCCACTACTGGCGCTACCGCATGCACCTCACTCTGGAGGACCTCCTCGGCGAAGAACTCTTCAACAAACGCGTGGCTTCTCTCGTAGAAAGCTCGGGCCGCTGACAACAGAACCTATAACCGAATCCTTGAAAAGGCGGTGTTCCAGAATTCCGTATTTTGGAACACCGCTTTATTTTATCCGGTTGGCGATGGCGTCGGCGGCCTATACCGGAGGTCAGAAACCGTGAGAATAAGCCCGGTTTTACACCGGGAGTCCATAAATATTTCGCCCGATATTGGGTTTGTTCGGCATTTTTATGTAAATTTGTTATGTTACAGCTTTGAGATACACAATATTCAATGTATTTATACATTCTACAACCTTAATAATTAAGCCGGATAAAAGGCACAAAATGTTTTTGCCCTAAACCCGCTACTGTGAATGGAACACGACTTCATATACTTCATCTACGGCCTCTGCTGCATGTTTTACTCCATGATGGCATGGCTGTTCTGGCGCAACCGGCAATCCCGCCTGTCGAAATTCGTAATGGCCCTGATGCTGCTTATAGCGGTTCAAAGCATCAAGGACGTATTTTTTCTGTCAGACGAGTTGTATAGCTCCAGCCAACTATGGACAGCAGTAACGTCGGTCGACATGATTGCCGTCCCTTTCTATGCGTTCATACTTATGGAGTTATGTAATCCGGGCATGACGTCGGCAAGACTGATAGCAATCGAGATTGCGCCATTTGTCGTATTGCCGGTCCTGTATCTGTCAACCGGCATAGAAGCATTCTACGACATAGAAGTAGGATGGGCAGCCATCTTCGGCCTTAGCTACGCCATTTGGACAATATTCGCCATCCGCAGATATAACAGCAAACTCAAGCAGCAGTTCTCCTATGTGGAGAATATCAACCTCGAATGGCTACGCATTATTCTGGTATTTTTCTTCGCCATACTCAGCCTCTGGATTGTAGACTGCCTTTATATAAATATCGATGTCGAGAGTGTCTATCTGCTCGGTTCGCTGGTCATGTGGATGTTCCTATGCTATTTCATCTATCGCCACGAAAGCGTGATAAGCGAACTGAAAGCTTCGGTGCCCGAAGAAACATCCATCCAGCCCTCGCCTGCCGACTCCGCTCCCGACATGTCGCAAAAAATTCTGCGTCTTTTCGAAGAGCAACAGATATATCTTAACCCCAATCTTAAACTATCCGACATCGCATCGATGGTCGGAAGCAACCGCACGTATGTAAGCCGGTTTTTCAATGCCGAACAGAATTCCACTTTCTTCGATTTTGTGAACGGCTACCGCGTCCGAATGGCCACGAGCCTGCTCAGGGAAACCGACGAGAAAATAGAAGTGATTGCCGAACGCGTCGGCTTCAATTCGCGCCAGGCATTTCATCCAAAACTATCGGTCAGACCCCTGAGAAATTCCGCTCCGGAAATCGCAGCAACTCTGTTTCAGCGCGATAGGCGTAGTGTTACTATCCGGTTTACAAATTGCGACCAACGGTTTTATCCGTTGCTACGCGATATATACAGCATGTGACCGTCCGGCAATAGCGGAAAACGTAACTTTGCGACAGAGAAACATTACGTACTGTTTATCATACTTCATTAACCACAACAAGCCTTTTGCACTTTAATCAAGACTAAGGGAAATGCATTCCTTCCAATGGAGGTGGAAAAGGCGCGTGTTTCAAAATACAATATTTTGAAACACCGTCTTATTTATCCTGTTGACGATGGCGCCTGGCGCCAACGACTACTGACGGTCGAAAAACGGATTTTTAGATGTGGCACTCAAGGGAATGCAATAATACTGCGAGCACCCCGGAAGAAGATTCAGCCGCTCGGCAGCCATACCGGCCGAAAACCATACACGGCAGTCCACACGATGATCAGCGGCAACCGAAACCGCCGAACCGATGGCGATGCCCACATCCACGCAATTGACGGCACACGGTACGTTGGCAGGCTTTTCGTCGCACGTCGGGAACCCGCAATGGGCGCAATTCAGGCCCAGCGGAAGCGACCGTGTGGCAATTACGACTACTGCGTCGGCCTGCAGGATATTGTGGCCGTCGCGGGCATAGACACCGCGCCCCGTAAGGCGGTGAAGCTCAAGCATTGATTCTGAAAGCCTCCGGATATCGTCGCCTGTAACCAGAGCGCATTCAAGGATGTCGACACCTTTCCCTTTTGGAGCTGTACGTGCCGCCGTAAGCATCGCATGGCCCACGGCAACCACTCGCTCTAAGCGCGACGAACGTTCGTTTTCAATCATAATCAGTCGATTATCAGCATTGCGTCGCCATATGCGCCGAACTTATACCCTTGTTCCATGGCTTCCTGATATGCTTTCATAATGAGCTGATAGCCTCCGAAAGCGCATACCATCATGAGCATGGTGGAATACGGCAGATGGAAACCCGTCACCAGAGCGGTCGAGACCGTGAAATCGTAAGGGGGGAAAATAAACTTGTTGGTCCAGCCGGTATAAGTCTTCATATGGCCGCCCATGCTTACGGCGCTCGCGATTCCGCGAAGGGTGGAAGTGCCTACGGCGCAAACCTGTTTACCGCAGTCTTTGGCATGGTTCACCATATCCACAAGTTCCTGACTGACGCTCATCTCCTCCGAATCCATACGATGTTTGGTAAGATCCTCCACATCGATTTCCCGGAATGCGCCGAGACCGCTGTGAACAGTAAGAAATCCCTGTTCGACACCTTTAATCTCAAGACGCTTCATAATTTCGCGGCTGAAATGGATACCGGCCGACGGAGCTACCACTGCCCCCTCGTTTTTGGCGAATATCGTCTGATACCGGTCGACATCCACCTCTTCGGGCTCCCGCTTTATATATTCGGGAAGCGGCGTGGAACCAAGCTTGAAGAGATTGGCTTTGAATTCCTCATGACTTCCGTCGTAAAGGAATCGCAGGGTGCGTCCGCGCGAGGTTGTGTTGTCGATTACCTCGGCAACCATCGATTCATCGTCGCCGAAATAAAGTTTATTGCCTATTCGGATCTTGCGGGCAGGCTCGACAAGAACGTCCCAAAGTTTATGCTCCGTATTGAGTTCGCGCAGGAGGAAAACCTCAATGCGGGCGGTTTTCTCCTTATTGCCAAACAGACGGGCCGGAAACACTTTGGTATCATTAAACACCATCACATCTCCCTCATCGAAGAACCGGAGGATATCGCGAAAAGCAAGATGCTCGATTTCGCCACTTTTGCGATGAACCACCATAAGCTTGCTGTCGCCGCGTTCGGCCGACGGATATTGAGCTATCAGCTCTTCGGGCAATTTGTATTTGAACTGGGAAAGCTTCATTTCGTCTAAGCTTTGTTATTTAGTATTGTTTTCGGTTATCTTTTATATGAATTTCCATCAGCCTGTATCTTCCGCGGTACTACCGCTCGTCGAAAGGCTTGATGTCGGCTTTTTCGTTGAGCATGAAATCCTGAGGCACCGCCATCGGTTCTACAACAATCTCATTGCCATTATCATCCTCGACAGTACATGGCGCCGACAGAAGAATACCCACAGCCTTAGGTATGGATAGCGCATCCTCTATCCGCGCCTCCCCTACCTGCGTGCGGCGTAAATTCTCAAGATACGCTCCCGTATGCAATGCCACGCCGATATCGCGTGCCACCGACCGTATATAGGTTCCTTTGCTGCATACAATCCGCAACACCAGCAGAGTATCCTTGAAGTCAAGAATCTCGATGGAATCTATCACGATAACCTTCGGTTTAAGTTCCACCGTCTCTCCTTTCCGTGCCATTTTGTATGCGCGGTGACCGTCGACCTTGCAGGCCGAATAGTCGGGGGGAATCTGCTCTATTCTTCCTATAAATCCCTTAAGGGCGTTTTCCACTGCCTCGCGTGTGATATGCTCCGTGGGGAATGTGGCGTCGACTGGGGTCTCCCGGTCGAACGAGGGAGTCGTAGCCCCCAGCCGGATGTCGGCGATATATTCTTTCACACCACTCTGCAGAC
>OGNF01003023.1_pt1 | contig 11788 bp, 6 predicted proteins | sample 1573321 | NCBI WGS metagenome assembly OGNF01 (sample SAMEA2581911, study PRJEB24529) | metagenome | biome: Human gut stool | place: China | collected 2011
GAGAGTCGTAAAGTAAACTCTCTCCATACGGGATAGTCCACATGATAACGGCTCTGGTATTCTTGAATAATGAGAGTGATCAGTAGATTAAGTTGATCATCATCATACTGCATAACAGACGGATTGAGTTCTGAGATAATCGCTGTCTTCAAGTCATCTACGGAAACATCTTCTGAGGTGTTTTCAAGCGTCTCCTTTGCATTTTTGAAATAATCAAATACCATTGAAGCAAGGAGCTTAACGCTTGCCGCAGTTTTCTTAGTTGAGAGACAATCTAACAGCTTAACCTTCACCTCAGTGGGCGAAGATGATTTGAGAATTGCCCTTTTAAACGCCTCTTCCTCTGACAAATCGTCCAGTTTTGCCCTGAACTTGGTGTCTAACAGCTCGAACAGATAATTGTTATCATTATCAGATGGATAGCCAGACGGCTGAGAAAAAACATCTTCTTTAAGTTTGAGCTTTTCAATCTTGCACAAAACGGAATCAATCCAGTCATTTTGATATACCGCTGCAACCCCGCGAGGCAATTTCGCAAGTTCAACAATCTGATCATCATTCAAACCGGCAGCCTTTCCGACCAGTTCTCGATCAGAATAGTCAGGCAACCTCATAATAATCTTTGTGTTTGTATTTCTGATAACAGACATATCAAGAAGACCAGGAGATTGGTCTGCAATTATGAAACCTTCACCATAGGTTCGCATCTCCGCAATAGAATTTGCCAACATCTCGACAGATTTACCGAGCAGATTTGCAGTTTCCGAACTTTGCTCTGTGCTTGTCCGCTTTAGCAAATTATGAGCTTCTTCTAAAACAGTTATGTGACGCAAGTCAGCGTTAGCTCCTTTGGAAGACGCGATACGGTATTCTTGCAGTTTCAGAATGAGAATACCCATAATAAGCGCCTTTGTTTCTGTCGAACCAACACGGCTTAGATCAATAATAACATTCTCATCGAAAAGAGCCTTGTCATCAATGTCATCTGGTGAGAATATCATGCTATTGATACCATTTGTCAAAGATTCCAACCGCGTTAATAAAGAACCCTTGTAGTTGCTCTTGTTTTCCTCGGAATACTCACTCTGATTTATGTATTTTTCAACCTCAAGAGCGACATCTACAAAGCTCGGAAATACTTCTCCATGCGGATTTTCAGACCTTGTGAGATTCCATCCGGCAGACTGGTATGCGTTTTCTATAGCCGCTTTTAAAACGGCTGGCATGGCTGCATACATGGGCCAGCACACATTGAAAATTTCAGTGAGTTTATCGAGATGTTCATAGATGTGAATTTTATCACTTCGGAACTTAAACGGATTGACCCTCAATAACTTTGTAATACTTGGATTTGTACCATACACGCTAATATGATACTTCTTGTTTTTTGCAAGGGCGTTTTTGTATTCGCCCTTTGCAGGCTCAATTACTAAGAAGCTGACCGTTTCATCGGTGTTTGCAACCGGCGTCCTTGAAAGTTCATCAAGGATTTTATATACGGTTGTGGATTTACCAGCACCGGTAGAGCCTGTGATAAAAGTATGGGCGGTTAGGCTATTCGTGTCCAGAAACACCTTTCCGGCTTCTACGCTGTGCATATGATAGATATTGCCCAGTGGCAAGGTTCCTTTCCTCTCATCAAGAGAAACAATCTCGCGCCCAAATTCCGCACAATCAACAACCGGAACACCAGCCACGGACTTCTTAGGCAAAGGCATCTCATATGCCATTTCTCTACCACTCAAAAGCATGGTGGCTGTTGTCGGGTAGTGATGCGCCTCATCAATAACGGTGATAAACTCAGGATGGTAAAATCGCATCAAGTAATCTTTAATATACTTAACATCTTCTTCCGATTTCCAAACATTTACTGCTGACGATTCCACAGACGAGTTTTCTCCGCGAGTGATAGACTTGAATGCGCTTGCCGCAGCGATCACAACATCATAGTCTTTGGCGATAAAGTATGCGCAGCAGTCAAACATGCCGAAATCCTCGCAGCTTCGCATTCTCTTGATTTGTTCATCGATGCGGTCAAGCAGTGTTTTTACAGCCCGATTTTCATAGGTGAGCTGGATGGACTCACCGTTAGTCGATGAGAGCGACTTGGAAACAGAGTTTTGTTCGGTCAATGACTTAGCCGTGCCAGAGGAAGTAGTATCAGTTGTCGCTTCATTCGTGGTTCTTGTTCTTGAGTATGCATGATTATAGTTTGCAGAACCAGAGACGGGAAGGAGTTTTTTTACCAATCCTCCAGTCCCTACACTGACACCAACACTGTCAGTGTGAGTTTTAGATACTGATGTTCCATGTGTTAGGGATTTTGCTATTGTTTCGTTTGTTGTGTCAGTAATCCCTTTCACAAGACCTTCCGTATCAGTCGTGGACTGTTGTGCGTTGATTGTCTGTGTGGAGGTTTTAAATGGAGCTAATTGAGAGTATATATCTTCATACTCGGCGCACATTTGCTCCACTTTCTCGTTGCTCATCGCATCGGCAATAATGATAGCTGAGTATTCTTTTCCGCGCATCGTATCAATGAGTTTTTCGAGTCCCTGAACAAACTCATTGTTCTTGGTTTCATTAGAATTTCTGATAGCTGGGATGCTGCTCACAGCGGATACATATTTCGCATCCGAGAGCGCCTCACGGATAAGATCGCCTTTTCCTAAGAAATCAGCTGCACGACCGGGTAGATCTTCGACGGTAACATTATTGACCGGTCGTAATTCGGTACCGGGGAAGTTACCGAGAAAAGCATTTCTGAGTACCTTCCCATTATGTACCAAGTCTCTTTCGATAGTAGACAGACGATCTATGCTGCCATCTTCGCCGGTATGAGCAAGCATATTTCGAGTAGCGACGCCTATAAACAGGTCGACATATTCTTTATGTCCATTGATAAGCATGATCAATCCGTAGTTGCGAAGAGAAAAAATTGTCGAATAGATTGTCGTGAGTTTATCTTGAACATTTTCGTGCTTATCGTAGATTACCTTAGCGACTCTATACAAAGATACGTTATCTCCAACGCCGATAGATTTGAGGTCATCTGACATTTCGATACATGGTGCATCGGATAGTTTGGTAATGTACTTTTTCAGAACGATATTATCCACCGCTGTAAAAGCAGCGTACAGATCGTCAAGCACCAATGGGTTTTCTGCATGAGCGGTATTCTCCATAACGCTAATCACCCTTTCTGTGTGGATTAGTACGAGACATCTCCAACAATTCATTACTTTGATGTTGAGAATTGGTGATGCTTTTTTGGCGAAGAATATCTCGTTTGTTTTGTGGCTGTAATTGCTTTGGTTGAGATGTCCCAGATGTCCTTGTTTGTGTTACTTTGTGAAGAGTTTGAGCAGTAGCATTACGAGCAGCACCAGAGCTGCCACTGCCGCGATTGCGCCCCCCAGCGGTAACTTTTGCTTTTTCTCTGGTGCTTGGATAGGGTTTTGCCCTGTCGGCTTATTCATGGACATCGACGCTGCATACTTCTTTGCAGTATCTTTGTGAACAGCCTGTCCGACCTCCTTAATGTAATCGATACGGCTTTTCGCAAAGTTTTCTTGAAACCAATAGGTCAGCTTGGTGAAATAGCCTTTATCCCACTTATCGCGGTCAAGACGTTCTTCATACTCAAGCCAGACCTCCGGCTCAAATATTTCAGGGACTTTTTCCTCTAAAATATTGAGGACTTTAGTAGTTTCCCCACGCTCAAATGTTGGATCGTTGCGTATTGCACTTACAGTGTTGACCTTTAAGTGCAGCATATCCTTTTCAGCAATCGCTTTCCAGAAAGCATTTTCATCAAATGACGTAAACATTTTTACTCCCCCTTAATCCTATTTTCGAGTTCTGTGAGCCAGATGTGCGTCTTCTCACTTTTGTCGATTTCCGCATTCAGATCATCGATAGATTCTCTGAGTGTAGCCAAACGCTCATCCTGAGCTTTAATGTCGTTTAGAAATTGGGTCAATTCACGCAGCAATCGTTTAGTCATGTCCTTGACCATCGTTTTGCTTTCGTTTGTCATGTCCTCAAATTTCTTTCGCATATTATCACTTTCACGTTGAAGTTTAAGATAGTAGCTGTCAATACTCTGACACATTACGCTGGTTTCATAGTAGCCGTCAATTTTTTCAGTTCCAAGAGTATCTGACATGAACCACGAGCCGATTTTCTTAAACGGATTCCAACTGCTTTTCCATTCCCGCTTTTTGTAATTTGGAATATCGCGGCTGGATCTGTCGACCACCTTCTGCTGGAGATTCTCGACGAATTTTTGGGGATCAATCTCGTCAAACTTTTTCCCTGTTACGCTGTCTTTGAAGCTATATGCACCCTGCTCAAAAATACCGCGTCTTTCAAGATCAGTTACGATTGTTCTAAGACAGCCATAAATGCTCAGAATTTGCTTATCATGATTTGTCTTAATTTTCTCCAACTCATTATTTGTTTTCTTGAGCGCTGCGTCAAATACGGACTTTATATGCTTGACGCGGTTGGAGATTTCGTCAAGCACTTCGGCGTGAGTTTTCTGTCCGGTTTTGACTTTGGGATTACTTCGAATAAAGGTGATTCCGTCATCTGCTTCGATTTCCACCTGAAAATCAGTAATTGCCCGTTTAAGAGCAGCAGAGTCAAATCTGACATTATCTAACGCTGCAAGCTGATTAGCAATTTCAACCTCAGCGTTTTTTAGTGCGGCGATTTTTCCCTCTACGCACTCCTTTCTTTCGCTTACCTCCTTTCTTTCGCTTTCTTTTTCCCCCAATTCGGCTTTTGTTTTCTTGAGGTCACTCAGAATGCCGGAGGTAAACCCGTTAACATCTTCAAGAATATCTTCAAATGTTTCAAGAAGACCTCGTACCTTGATCGGGTAGGCATATCGTTCAATGTAGTCTCTTATTGCTAATTCAACAGCTATTACTCCACATTGAAGTTCAGCTGCTTTGTATTCATCGTTGTTATCAAGTGCATTCTGAAATTCAGAACTGATTTCATCTTTGAGGTAGCCGGGTATATCACAATGCGACGATAACATGAAGCTGTCTTCTTCATAGACGGCAACGTTTTCTTTAAAATTTTGCAGCCAGCCACGTACCATTCGGCGGAACATGTCATTTTTGAGAATATCTTTGCTGTAGTGTTCTGCACCATCGTTAATTGCCCATGCCATCAACGCACTTGTCATAAAGACTCTGGGAACAAAGTGAGCGGCACCTTCCGCAAGAACCATAAGATCGCTTTCATCAACCTTGATATTCCACTTTGAAGGGTCAGTTAGATACTCTGCAAAAGCTGCTTTTACTTCTTCTATCGATTCCGTGTCGCGATATGGATAAGAATCGCTTTTATTCATAAGAAATAAAAAGCGATCATTAAAGCCGCTACCATCCTGCGCACATTCCAACAGGATTTGCTTCATAAACTCGCCAATGCTCTCATCCTCGTATTTATTAGCATCAGCACAAAGAATTATCATCGGCTTGCTATCCATTGAGATCGCACTCAAAGCTAACTCTGCGTGTTTATTGCATCCATCTTCAATGGACTGTGCGCTATCCATACCGGGAGTATCGATCAGAACGATTGTAAACTTATCCTCGCTTACACTTGCGGGGTATAAGTGCGACAGATTAGCCCCTAACTCCATCATGTGAACGTTAGGGTATTTTTCCTCGATGCTGTTCTTCTTCATTGGAGAGATTTCTGCAAACGCAGCTGCACAATCGGCATCGTTGTCAAAAATCCGCTTCTCAATCACAACATCGTTCTCTTCATCATAACAGCACAAAGAGACTTTTGTGCCAAGGCTACTGTCATGTCTTATGCGGCAGTTTTTAGAAGTACAAGTGCTTCCACTTGTCGGGAGAATGTCGTGCCGTATCAGCGTGTTCAGAAGCGTAGACTTGCCGGAACTGTAAACGCCAGCAAGAACGATATAAAACTCGCTTGCCTTGGCAATAGAATAGTTTTTATCCAGGTCACTGTATTTCTCTATCAGTCCATCTGTAGTTCGCTGAGAAACCAACTTGCGAAATCGCTCGGACTTTATTTCTTTAACAACCTCTTCAATGTTTTGAGAAAGGACTTTGTCATCTAAGATTATCTTATGCTCAAAATGATAGGTCACACGGGCATTTTCAGCACGCTCTTCATTTTGATCAGCAATAGATCGTTTCAAATCATCAAAATCTATTTTTCTACCAGAAAAAATAACTGTAACTTCATCATTGATTTCTGGATCAGAGGTTTCATTGACGAAACCTTGCCAATCAAGATAGGGAATGGGTTCAATCCATGTTTGCAGAGGGATTTTGTTTTGAATAAACTCCTTGAATTTATCGTAGCTATCGTTTTTGCACACATCGACCTTGTCTATAAGTATGCGTGTAATCATCTTATAGGGGTTGTAACTTATTTCAATCGTTTTCATCGGTTTCTTCCTCCGTAACATCGGTATCTTGATCGTTGTTTGAGTCTGAACTGTTTAAATGGCGCTGCAACCATTTTAACGATGGCTCTCCTATATGACTGCTGCCCATTTGAACAGCAGCGCTTCCCAAAGGAGCAAGCAACGCAGTTGCACTCGAATGTAATTGGAGTCCAGATAATCCGGCAGCCGAAATAGAAGCAATGGAGATCATCGCTGCGCGTATATCTTCTTTTCGTGAAGAATAAACAGGCGGCATTGCTTGGAAAAGCACTTCCATTACTTTTCTTAACGTCGTATTAGTTGGATTGGAAGCAAGCTCACATTCGAAGACCGCTCTTATCGCTATATATTGGATTGTCGATATTTTGACTTTTTGATTTTCAATGTTGCTGATGGTTTGTTTAGTAATTCCGAGTTTTTTAGCAAGCACTTCCGCTGTCCATCCGGCAATCTTTCGTAAATCGCTAAGATTGTCCTGCATAATCTGCATTTCGGTTTTAAATAAATCAGGCAAGAAATCGCCTCCTTTTTACTCTATTATATACTATACTGCAACTTTTTCAACTTGTCAATATATTTGACCGAGACATAAGATTTTTACAAGTGTGTAAATATGTGATGTGGCGTGTATTTCTTTGAAAACAAAAAGAGCCTCTGCCGACACCCAAAACGTGCATCGACAGAGGCTTTTGGTTTGTTTTCCGGGCATTCAAACAAGTGCCGAAATCGACACTTATTTCCGCGCTAAAGAAGAAACTGCGCAGGGAATACAATCACTTAGGTTGGTCAATTTGCGCCGCTCTGAGGCTTGCAATCACAGGCTTTTTCAACCCCTAACTGTCTACACTGCGATGCCTTGCGGGAGAAGTGCGGACAGGCGATGAGATCCGCACGGAAGCTCTGCTTGCAGCTATGGACGCAGCGGACGCAGAAGCGGTTATACTTCCGGCGTCCGCTGTCCCCGATGAAGAACGACCACTCCTGCCGCCATTTCTGACTTCTGCTCACAGCTCAATCTCTCCTTTGTGCTTTTTGGGAGGGCAGCAGTCCTTCTGCTTTTCTGCCTTTGCAGACTTGAGCCTGTCCATGATGGAGGACTTTTCGCCCCTTTCGGGGGCTTTGACCTCTGCGGTCTTGTCTTCCTTCGGACCGTTGTTGATAATCCCGTCAATCATGCCGTAGTCATCCTCCATCGACATCTCTGCTGCCTTGAGGTAGTTTTCCTTCTCAAGTGCCGCCATCCAGCTTTCCTTGCTGATACCGAGCATTCCGCCCTTTGCCGCATGATCGGCAATCTCTTTGGCATCTACGCACAAGCCCTCGGTGTTATCGGAATAGAGACGGTAAACCTCGCAGCCCTTCTCCAAAGCCTTCTCAGCCGCCTCCTGACCGGCGGGAAGAACGCCAGCCCATGCGTAGCCGTAGTCCTTCATATCCTGAACGGAGAGCGCGGGATCGGGCATTTCCGGCACTTCCTTGACCTCAAGGTCGAGAAGGCGGAGCGTGTCATCGTCAAAGCCGTTGTAGACATCATCAAGGACGAGCTTGCCGCGCTCATCGACGATGATGCAAGCCGCCTCATCGCCGTAGGTGTCATGCTCCATCAGATAAAAGCTGTGACCGCCGACTTCGTGCTGGTCAATGGTGTGCCACGTCCCGATGTGACCGGCAACCGTCAGCCCGGAGGTGTCGGCGTTCATCTCGAAGTCCTTCTGCTCGATGCTTTCCTGCTTCTGCTGCTCCTTCGAGATCATGGGGATCGCCACAATCTTATCGCCCAGCTTGACAAACTGCTCCGGCACTTTGAAGTGGTCAGCGAACTTCTGCATCTGCTCTACGGTCAGAGAGCCGAAGCTGTCATCCGTCAAGCCGACCACCATGAATGTTCCGGCAACAACATCGTAGATGTCACCGTCCTCATCACGCAGAGCGCGGTTCAGGGGCAGACCTTCCAGCTTGCCTTCCTCGTTGCAGACTAAGGCAACCGGGTCTTCGTAGGGATAAATCGCCTCGATGCAGCCGCCGACCTCATGCTGTAAGGACTCCAGACCGGAGTCAATCTCCTTCACATAAGGCTCCTTTCCCGGCTCAACGACGAGAACGGCGATGGTGCTGTCACGCTCGGCGGCTTCCCCTGAGCCGGTGATCCGGTATTCGTCGGGAATATCGTCCAGCTCACCGTTAAACTGTCTGTCCCAGCGTTCGCTTGCGACGCGGACATAGCCTTCATCGGTGAAGCGTCCCTGTTCATCATAAGCGATGTCGTGACCATAGCGTTCATAGTCGATGTAGTCTGCCAGAGGACCGAGATCCTTTTCGGAGTAGATACCGGCTTCGTTGGCATAGTAATAGCCGAGGTCATATTCGTCGTTGATACCGGGCATGATGTCGTAGCAGTCCAGATTGAACGTCAGGTTGATGAGATCGTCGATGTCGCTGACCTCATCGCAGCCAGATTCCATAATGGCAACGAGCTTTTCCTGATCGCTCAGGGAAAGCTCGTCAATCAAAGCGGCAAGGTAGTTGAGCTTATCAAGGCTCTCGTACTCGCCAAGCATCTTCTGAACGCCGTAGATCGGGCATTCGTAGTCGGTGATAAACCACTCTTCATAGGGCTGACCGAACTCATCCTGCTTGCCGATCCCGATACGCTCAAAAACCTTCTGCATCTCTTCTTCGGTGGTGGGCAGCTTCACCCACTCACCGACCAGCATACCCTCGTTGTACTTGCCAAGGTTTGTGACGAAGGCTTCAAAATTACCGTCTAATACGGGCATAGGCATCCTCCTTTCAGTCATCCATCATGCCGTCCGGCATGATATACAGTTCCTCAAACTCTGCGTCAGTCATGGCTTCGAGCTTCCGGATGGTCTTATACATCAGCTCTGCGATCTCGCCGTCCATGTCGTTCAGGGTGACGCTCTTCATATCGTCGATCAGCCGCTTCCGGCTGGACGTGTTGAAGCAGCACATCAGGTTGAGTTCTTCTACGGTAAAGTTTTTCATATCAGAGTACCATATCCTTTCCTTTCGATCTCTGCGGTTTCGGCGTGTGGGTCGGCTGTGCCTTCTGTGCGGATTTCAGTTTGTCACGGATGGATTCACGGGCAGCGGGCTTCTTCGGGATGGTGTCGTAGATGGCAGTTCCGGCATCCTCCACATAGGCGCGGACATACTGGATGCTCTCAGAAAAGCGGATGGGGCGGTTCTTGTCCTCGATGTTGGTCAGCCGGACTTCATCAGCGGCAAAATCAACCGCGTCGATTCTGCACTTGATGCCGTCCACATTCAGCGTCGCGCCGACAGGAATGTAATCTGCGGCTTTGAGTTCCTTGAAGGTCTCGCCGTCCTTGCTGAGAAAGACATCCGCGCCGGACTGCCAGAGCTTCTTTGATGCAGCTACCCACGCAGCTTCACGGAAGCCGGTCACCGGCATGGAGGGCTTGCCGCGCACCTTCTTCTCAAGGAGCTTCGTGCCGAGCAAGGGCGCGGCTTTTTCCGCGTCCTTGCCGTACAGCTCAAAATAGCCGTTCTGAGCAAAGCAGACCAGCGCGTCGGGATGAGCCTTTTTGACCGCCTCGTACTTGCGGAGTTCTGCAACGGGCAGAGAGGCAAGCCCCTCCATCCTCTCCGCCTCCGGCAGTCTGTCACGGCGGCTTTTCTGCCTGGACAGCACTTCCGCCAGAGCATCCGCGTCCTTCGGGAGCGTCTGGTGGGTTTTGACGCCGCCATGCTCACCGACCAGAGCCATTGCTGCATCGAAGCTGCTGCGGCAGGGGGCGTCCAGCACATAGCCGTCTGCAAAGGTCAGCCGGTCATGATCCGGCGCAACCGAGTTCTGCGCTACATTTGCCGCCTGTTCCCGGTAGTTGATCTCAAAGACATCTCCGAAGACCTTGCCGCGCTTAACGGCTTTCGGGACAATGACGCGGGCAACGCACTCGTCGTAGGTCTGTTCCGCGTAAAAACGGAAGGTGTTGTGATCTCGCGTTCCCTGAATAAAGACCTGATTTTCATTGAGGCAGTGCGTTCCATGCGGACGGCAGAACCACATCAGCGTTTTGTCTTCGGGATTCTGGCTTTCGGCGGCGCGGCGGATGATGCGCTTGTCGATGTCGAAGTCTTCCTTGTAGCTGTCTACATGACTGTCCACGAGCTTCTGCAGCTCCGCAATGATGTCAACGTCTGTGTATTTCTTCATGCGTCTCCTTTCTCACAACTCCATGTCGTGCGTTTTGGATTTGACTGGGGACTTCTTCTCCGGCTGCGTTTTCGCGGCAGCTTTGAGCTGATCACGGATGGAGGGCTTTTCCTGTTTCTGCTCCTGCTTGACGTATTCCAGCGTCGGCATCAGCTCACGGTAACAGCCTTGCGTTTTCCGCGTCGCATGACGGCGATGGATTTTGAACAGCGGCTCACCGTTCTGCGTAACCGTGTTGCCCTCGATCCTGACGCCGTTCCGTGCCAGCAGATTGAAGGAATGGTTAGAGGCGCGATAGGACGCCCGCATACCGTCGTTGTTATAGGCAATCTGCCCCTTGAGCGTGTCCATGACGGCGGCTTTGATCTCCTTCTCTTCGGCAGTCAGGCGGTGCGCTTTCGGTGCTTTTGCCGCTTCCTCCGGCAAGGGGGCAAAGGGAGACTTGACCTCCACGGTTTTTACCTCAATAGAGGTAATCTCATCATTCTCCCATGCAACAACCTCCGGGTCTCTTTCCTCCGTTTTCTCAGAAACAGCTTCCTTCTGGGGTTCGGTCTGCTGACGGAACGCATCGACGAAAAGTGCGGTCAGTCCGGGATTGGGTCTATCCACAAGGAAGCGGGAGGCATTCTCCGGGCAGACTTCAACGCTCTTTGCCCACTCCTTGAGAGGATGCGGAATGCGCCCGTCAAAGTCTTTCTGCTGAATGGTGTTTGCGAGGACATATCGGACGCGCTCCGGAGAGAACTGCTCAAGGACACTTTTCACGGCAGCATCCGCATCCAGCCGGTTATCACCGTAGTTGGTGCTGATCGCAGCTTCAATCGCACGGCGGCATTTCTCATTTGCCGTAAGGGAGGCACGATATGCTTCCAGCTCACCGGCTTCATAGGCGTAATTTGCCGTCTCGCGGTAGATGGGAGCTTCCAGCATAATTTCTGTTGCGGGAGCTTCAACTTCCTTCTCTACGGACTGTGCCTTCTCTGCCAGCAGCACCTTGAGCTTGGCGTCAATGCCCTCGATCATTTCAGCCGCCGTCTTGCGGATGGTGTCCAGAGAGCTTTTCAGTTCCTTGGTCTCCTTGCCAGATGACCAACCGGCGATGTAGCCGAAGGAGTAGTCCGAGGTTTCAATGCCGTACC
>OGNF01003028.1_pt1 | contig 11762 bp, 7 predicted proteins | sample 1573321 | NCBI WGS metagenome assembly OGNF01 (sample SAMEA2581911, study PRJEB24529) | metagenome | biome: Human gut stool | place: China | collected 2011
TCATAGTTACATCTCTATTACAAGTACTATTCTTTTTTACTTCAATATCTTTTATTGTTCCTTCTTCTTTAGTTAATACTGGTACTATATCTACTCCATTTATCGTAGAACCTCCTGCAAAGGTAACTGTAGGAGTACAAACTTCAGTATTAACTATAGCGTTAGTGTTACTAGACCATATATAATAGGCTAATGTTCCTCCTACTGATAAGATTAAAATACTTACTCCAATTATTATATATAATTTGTATTTTTTTAAATATTCTTTCATAATGACTCCTTATTTACTATCTATAAAGATTTTATCATAAATATATTTATTTAACAATATTAATTATTTATTTTTTCTAAGAATTCTTCTTCATTCCATATAGGAATATTTAATGATAAAGCCTTATCATACTTACTACCTGGAGAATCTCCTACTACTACTACTGAAGTTTTAGAACTTACTGAAGATGATACTTTACCACCTAGATCTTCAATTATTTTACTAGCTTCATCTCTAGTTATATTGATTAAACTACCGGTTAGAACAAAAGTTTTATTTTTAAATTCTTCTTTTTCTTCATATTCAGTATTATTTATATAGGTTGTATTTACTCCATATTCTTTTAATTTATTTATTATATTTTTATTATTTATATCATTAAAATATTCTTTTATACTTGTGGCTATTATACTACCTATATCATTAATACCTGTTAGTTCTTCAGTACTAGCATTCATTAAATTATCTAGTGTTTTATAGTATCTTGCTAATACTTTAGCTGTTTTAGCTCCTACATTTCTAATACCTAGTCCATATAATAATCTTTCTAATGAATTAGATTTACTTCTTTCAATAGCAGCCTTTAAATTACTTATCTTTTTAGTACCATAACCTTCTAGATTCATTAATTCATCTTCATATTTATTTATATCATATATATCGGTTACATCAGTAATAAAGCCTTCATTATATAGATCTTCAATTACTGACTCACCCATTCCATCTATATTCATAGCTTCTCTTTCAGCAAAATGAATTATGTTTTCTATCTTTCTCGCAGGACATAAATTATTAGGACAATAATAGTCTGCTTCTTTTTCTTTTCTTACTAATCTAGTATTACATATAGGACAGTTTTCTATCATAGTAAATTCTTTCTCAGTACCATTTCTTCTTTCTTTTAATACTCTTACTACTTCAGGAATTACATCTCCGGCTTTACGAATAGATATAGTATCTCCTACTCTTACATCTTTAGCTATGCAGTAGTCTTCGTTATGTAGAGTTGCTTTGGATATTAATGATCCTGCTACATGGACTGGTGAGAAAATGGCATTAGGAGTTATTTTGCCTGTTCTTCCTACCGTAAACTTTATTTCTTTTAATGTTGTCAGTACTTCTTCTGCCGGAAATTTATAGGCTATACCCCATCTTGGTACTCTAGCGGTATATCCTAGTTCTTCTTCATCATCTAAGTTATTTACTTTTAATACTACACCATCTATTTCATATGGTAAGTCTTTTCTAATACTTGCTAATTTTTCAATATCTTTAATTATTTCATCTACACTACTTGCAGTAGTATTTAATTTATAATTGGTAACAAAACCTAATTCTTTTAGATAGTCTAATGATTCTGACTGCTCTTTTATACCATAGTCTCTAGGATTTGGTATAAAATAAGCCATAAAATCTAAGCCTCTTTTAGCGGTTATCTTACTATCTAATTGTCTTACTGATCCAGCTGCTGCATTTCTTGGATTAGCAAATAATGGTTCATTATTTAATTCTCTTTCCATATTTGCTTTAGCAAATGAGGCTTTACTCATATAGATTTCTCCACGTACTTCTATATCAATTGGTTTAGTTAGTCTAAGTGGTATTGATTTTATAGTTTTAGCATTTAACGTAATATTTTCTCCCACTACACCATTACCACGGGTAGCCACTCTTACAAGTAGGCCTTTTTCATAGATAAGAGAACCTGATAGGCCATCCATTTTAGGTTCTACTGTATAAGTTGGATGCTTAATAGTTTTTCTAATTCTTTCATCAAAGGCTCTTATTTCATCTTCATTAAATATATCATCAAATGATAGCATTGGAGTCTTATGAGTAACCTTCTCAAACTTACTTATTGCCTCTCCTCCTACTCTTAGTGTAGGAGAATCTTCTCTTTTTAATTCTGGATACTTTTCTTCTAGTCTTAGTAATTCGCTATAATAATCATCATACTCCTGATCTGTAATAGAGGGACTATCTAAAACATAGTATTCATGACTTGCTTTATTTAATATGTTTACTAATTCTTCTATTCTTTTTTTTATGTTATCATTCATTTAATATCACCATGATAAGTATACCATAAAAAAGAAAAGAAGAAAAGTAATTACTTAACTTCTTATACTAACTTTTTAATAATTAATATTCTAAATCATCAAATGACATTTGTCCTTCTAATTCATAATTCTTTTTCTTTAGCGTTCTAATTTTAGGTTTAGGTGTTTTTAAACTATTTAACATTTTTATTCTATTTTCTTCTTTTTCTTTACTAGATATATTTATTTCTTTACGAATGCTATTTATTTCGTATGTAAAACAAAACATAGCTAGATCATGTAATGATTTATATTTTAATGAACAATTACCTGTTTTATAATCAGTCGCATATACTTCATTAAATACAAAACTTGTTAATGTCTCTTGCATTGTAAATTCATGTTCATTCTTTGTTTCTAATATATATCTAATACGACATATATTTTCATTATTGCAATAACTGTTTCTATAAAAACTTGTTAATTTATTTAAGAAATCTCTATCACTACTTTTACTTAATACGAAGTATCTTAGAAAATCAACATTAAAATATTTAGCAGCATCTTTATAAACTAAATCGTATCTTACTTTTGATAATTTATCTTTATCTTTATAACGTATTTCAATATCTTTAGTTACATCACATTCTTCAATTATACCTTCTTGTAATAAAGCTCTTTTTAGTACAATTTCATTGCTAAAGCAAGATGTAAAGTAGTCTATTTCTTCAAGTGAGTATGAAGTTTTCTCTCTAAATTTGGATATCTTCTTAAATTCTGGTAAACTAGAAATATCTAATTTACTATATTCTTTATTCTTTTTAATGGTTAAATAATACGCCATACTTACCTCCCAATAATGAGATTATTATATACAATTGTTTGTTTTTTGTCAAGAAAAAGATACTATTTATAATTTTCTACTCGGTTGCCTTGCTTTTTTTTAAAAAATATAATATAATGTATATGAAAGAGAAATTAGTCATAATAAAAATGGCTAACACCTATTTGCGAGGTGTTCTCTTCAAACTAGTGTTATCGGAGCTACCCCCTGAGGTGCCCCGATTTTTTATCTATTTTCTATGGTTACCTAGCACTATTACTGCTATGGTAACAAGAATAGTTAAAGCATACGCTATAACTAATTCCATCTACTAATAACCTCCTCCCCCTAAGGTTAAGAAATTACTTTCTATCATAAAATCACCTCTCCTTCCAAAGTAAAAACCTTAGAAAAAGAAGAGAACACCATAAGTATTAACCACGCCAACATTATATACTAGTTTAAATACTATAGTCAAGCAAAATATGACTATTTTTTTAATATCTTTGTAAAGTCTTTATTTATAAGTGTTTATGAGAATTTTGTATATAATACAAATGTATACAAAAAAAGCAAGAGTTTAGACTTCTTGCCTTTTATTTTTATATTTTAGTCATCTATTATAATATTTTTATCATATTTAACTTTCTTTAATGCTTTTTTTAAATCATTTATAACATGACACTTTCTTCATATCATAGATTCATTAGTTATCATAATATCTTTATCAAAATCTAATTCATTAATAAAATTCTTATACAGTTAATTTAATAGTTTCATACCTTGATAAAAGTAATTAATTTCTACAGTACTAATATAATTTACATTACCATATATTTTATGATAATTAAAATAGCTAATACATCCAACAATCGTTTCCTTATCAATATTATTTTTTATTGTACCTATAAAATACTTATCGGTATATAAATGCCACTGAAGATAATGCATACCAAAAATAGTATCATTATCATTCCAAGTAATAAAATTATTATTGATATAATAATTATCAAAAAGAAATTTTCTCATTTTTTCTTTAGTTAAAGATTTCCATGTAATATCCTCTAGTTTAAATTCTTTTATATAATCAAGTACAATTTTCTTTAAATTAAGTAATTTTTCTTTTTCTAATTCTTCTTCAATATCTTTTATCATATCTTTTAAATACATATTTATATTTAATAAGATATTATCTAATTTTTCATTTAAAATAGTCTTATAACTATTAATTAATTCTAATTTTAAACTATTTAAGATAGATACAAGTATTTTATATATATTAACATTATTTTTTAAATTATACATAATAGATAATTTATAAATAAATAATTCAATATTTTTATCTATTTTATTTATTTCAAATGTGTTTATTTTTTTTATATCATTTATTTTTGTTTTATATTTATTTATCGAAGCATTATACTCTTTCATACTAAGAAGTGAATTTGAAAGTAATTTATCTAATTCATCACTTAAATAAGTTATATTGTAATTAGTTTTTTCTTCTACTATAGTGATAATATTTTTAATATTTAAAGTAAGATCATTTACTTCTTTTTCATAGTTTTTATTAGAAAATAAAGCATTAAATTCAATATCTTCAAGTAATCTATTTTTAAATCTTGTAATTATAATGGAAACTTGTTTATTATATAAATTTATATCAATACTATTATAATAATTCATAAACTCATCTCCTTTATCTTCACTTATATTTTACTATAAAACTAATATAATTTACATATTTTACAGACATGTTTACATATACATTTACATAAATTCTATATAGACAAATAATTTATTTTATCGTATACTATTGTTAGAATAAAGGGTGATTTTATGGATAAAGGTTTTGATGATTTAAATTCTTTTTTAAAAAATAGTTATGAAAAAAATAAACTTAAAAGAAAAAAGAAAAATAAATACCTAATTATTTTAGTAAATATAATAACAATTATAACCTTAATTGGTGCAGGTATTGGAATAAAAAGTATAAACGATTATAAAGATGAAATAAAAAAAACAAGTGAATATGAAAAAAGTTTATTAAATAGAAAACCTATTTTAATCGAAAAAGAAGAGATTAAAAAAGATTTATATGACTTTACAGAACTTTTAAAAACTAATCCTGATACTGTTGGATGGTTAAAGGTAAATAATACTAAAGTTGATTTACCAATTGTTAAAACAACAGATAATAAATTTTATTTAAATCATAATTTTGATAAAAAATATAGTACATTTGGTTGGATATATGTTGATTATCGTAATAATTTAGATAATCTAAGTAAAAATATAATTATATATGGTCATACTTATAAAAATGATTTAATGTTTAGTAGTTTAAAAAATGCTTTAGAAAAGTCTTGGTATGAAAATAAAGATAATTTAATTATTGAACTTAAAACTCCAAAAGATAATTATAAATATAAAATATTTTCTATATATACAACTAAAAAAACTGATTCATATTTAAAAACATCATTTACCAGTCAAGAGTTTAATGAATATATAAATAATTCTTTAAGTAAAAGTATTAATAATTTTAATACTGAAGTTAATGAAAGTGATAAAATACTTACCTTATCTACTTGCTATTTAAATAGTAATAATAGACTTGTTATCCAAGCTAAATTAGAAAATTAAAACAGTAATTAAATACTGTTTTTTCTTATTTTTTCTACTAGTTTTAATGTTTCATTCAAACTAATATAATTATTAGGGGTTTCATCTAAATTCTCTCTTATTTCTTGTAAAAAGTTAAAGTGATAAGCAAAATCTTTTATAAATATTTTATAGTTTTCTAAAACTATCTTTTCCAAATTTTTATCTTTTTTATTTTTTATTAATAACCAATTATCATCTAAATCAATTAATTTAGGATTACTTTTTTTATCAATTAATACATTTGAATATATATCTGTTGGATATATATATTCGTTAAGTAATTCATAAATATTATCTAGTAATTTTACCATTATATTATAAAATTCATTAGGATTATTTATTAAAAAGGTTTCTATATCACATGAATTTTTTATATATTTAAGTATTGTACCTATTATTATATTATTATATTTTACTATTCCTAAAGGAAAGTCTGTATTTTTAATATTTTTACTTCTTTTTTCTAATTCAATAAATTTTTCTTTTTGTAAACATAAACTTTCTAAATATTTTTTGGTATAATCAGGAATATCTTCTTCTTTTTCAAGTCCTAAAAGACATGTATATTTTCTACTTATTTTTAATAACTCATTAGAATTATATATAAAAACAATACCTGAAGAAGTTTTTTTAGTTGTTAATATTTTCTATAAGATCAATGTTTGTCTTTCAATAATTAATTCTTTCATAAACTTCACTTTCCTTTTAATGGCTTTTATTATAACAAAATAGATATTTAAAAGCAAGGAAATTCCTTGCTTATTTTACAATTTGGCTATAATTTAAATTGTGAATTATAAAGTTCTGCATAAAAACCATTTTGTTTTAAAAGTTCATCATGTTTACCTTTTTCAAGTATTTCTCCATCCTTCATTACAATTATAAGATCGGCATTTTTAATTGTTGATAATCTATGTGCTATTATAAATGAAGTTTTTCCTTTTGTTAAAACATCCATTGCTTTACTTATTAACTCTTCTGTTCTTGTATCAACGTTTGATGTTGCTTCATCTAGGATTAAAAAAGGTGTTTCTTTTATAAGTGCTCTTGCAATAGTTAGAAGTTGTCTTTGACCTTCGCTTACATTTGTTTCTTCACTTAAATAACTATCATATCCATTAGGAAGGGTTTTTATAAAATGATCCATTCCTACGATCTTACAAGCTTTTTTAACTTCTTCTAAAGTTATATTTTTTCTATTATATATGATATTTTCTTTTATAGTTCCCTCAAATAACCAAGTATCTTGAAGAACCATTGTAAATAAATCATGAACATTTTCTCTTTTTAAATCTTTTATTTTAATATCATCAATTTTTATATCACCAGAATTTATATCATAAAATTTCATAAGTAAATTAACCATTGTTGTTTTACCACTTCCTGTTGGCCCAACTAAAGCCACTTTTTGACCTGGTTTTATTTTAACTGAAAAATCTTTTATTGTAGGAGTATTATTACCATCATATGTAAAACACACATCATTAAATTCTAATTTGCCTATAACTTTTTCTTTTTCAAGAATTTTTTTATTTGTTTCTTTTTCCATTTCTTCTTCATCAAGAAGTTCAAATACTCTTTCACTAGCAGCAGCAGTTTGTTGGAAAGAAGACATTGTTTGTGCTATTTGACTAAGAGGAGATGTAAATAATCTAACATATGAAATAAATGCTACGATTACACCAAAACTTATTTTGTTATTAATTACAAGTAACGCCCCGACAATACAAACACATACATAACCAAAGTTACCTACAAACATCATCATTGGAGGCATAAGTCCTGATAAAAAGCTACTTTTTCTTGTGGAGTTAAATAATTTATCGTTTATTTTATTAAAATTAGCTCTTGTTTCTTCTTTAGCGTTATATTTTTTTACAACAGCAATATTAGAATAAATTTCTTCAATATTAGCATTTAAATTACCAAGTTCTTTTTGCCTTTCAATAAAATATTTTTGACTTTTGGATAAAACAATAAACATAAATATAAAACCAAATAAACTAGATATAATCGCTGTTATTGCCATTAAAGAGTTTGTTACAAACATCATTATAATTGTACCAATAAATAATGTTAAAGCACTTACAAAACTTGCTAAAGAATTATTTAATGTTTGTGAAACAATATCAACATCATTTGCAACCCTTGATAAAACATCTCCAATTTTATTTTTATCAAAATATTTTAGCGGAAGTTTATTAATTTTTATAGATATTTTTTCTCTTAGATTTTTAGCAAACTTATTAGCTACAACAGTCATACTAATAGATTCAATATATGTAAATAAAGCACTTAAAATATATATTATTGCTAAAAATATACTTATAACTTTAATTTTATCTAAATTCATCTTTGGTTTAACAAGTTCTTTTATTGTTTCAGGCATTAAATCCAGTTTTTTGTATAAATCACTTATATCATCTTGTTTTATATCTTTAGCTATATTTAAATATTCTAATTGATCATTTATAGATATTTTTATATTATCTATTTCTATTTCTTTTAGATTATTATTTGTATAATTAAAATATATTTGTTCATTCAAAGTTTTAAAATTATCTTTATTAATTATTAATCCATTTGTTATTTCATCAGTTAGTTTTGATAATTTATTAGGAGTTATAATTGATAAGATAGAACCTACTACTGCGAGTAATAAAGAAATAATAATTAATATTTTATATTTATTAAGTTCTTTTATCAAACGAGAAAGAGATTTTTTTAAGTTTTTAGGTTTTAAATTTTTATTATTTTCATTATGCATTTAACTCATCCTCCTTTAATTGTGAAAGAGCTATTTCCTTATAAACATCACATGTTTTTAATAGTTCTTTATGTGTACCTATTCCAACACAATTACCATTATCTAACACTATTATTTTATCAGCATTAATTATTGTGCCTATTCTTTGTGCTACGATTAATATTGTTGCAGATTTAGTATATTTTTTAAGTTCTTTTCTTAATGTATAATCTGTTTTATAATCAAGAGCACTAAATGAATCATCAAATATATATATTTCAGGATTTCTTGCAATAGCTCTTGCTATAGCTATTCTTTGTTTTTGTCCTCCGGAAAGATTAGTTCCAGATCTAGCTACTAAAGAATTATATTTATTATCTAATTTTTCAATAAATTCACTTGCTTGAGCTACATTTGCTGATTCTTTTATCTTTTTTAAAGACACTTTTTTACCATTTACTTTTCCAAACCCTATATTAGAGTTAATTGTTCCAGAAAAAATAACTGCTTTTTGAGGAATATAACCTATTTTATCATTTAATACTTCTTCTTTATATTCTTTTACATTAATATTATCTACTAAAATTTCACCCTCAGTTACATCATAAAATCTTGAAATAAGATTAATTAAAGTAGATTTACCACTTCCTGTTGACCCAATAAAAGCAACTGTTTCACCTTTTTTAATATCAAATGAAATATCTTTTAATACATATTCTTCAGCTTTTGGATATTTAAATGAAACGTTTTTAAAAGTTATTGTTCCTGTTTCTTTAGATGAAGTTATATTACCCTCTTTTAATTTAACTTTTTTATCTAATACTTCATTTATTCTTTTAGCAGATACTTGTGCTCGAGGAAGCATCATAAAAATCATAGCAAGCATTAAAAATGACATTATTACTTGCATAGCATAACTTGAAAAGACAATCATATCTCCAAATAATCCTATTTTTGAAGAAAATGAAGCATCATTTATTAAATATGCACCAACATAATAAATAGAAAGAGTTAAAAAGTACATAACTAAATACATCATTGGGGACATAATTGCAAAAGTTTTTTGATTAAACATTTGTTGTTTTGTAAGAGAAGTATTTACTTCGTTAAATTTATTTTCTTGATAATTTTCAGCATTAAAAGCCCTTACTACTCTTATACCAGTTAAATTTTCACGAGTTACATTATTTAATTTATCAATAAGCTTTTGAACGATTTTAAACTTAGGAACAACAATTAAACTTATAATAATAAGTGTAACAAGAAGAATAGCTAAAGAAACTGCTGTTATAATACTCCAGGACATATTTTTATTTAAAATTTTTGTTACAGCCCAAACTGCCGTAATTGGTGCTTTAATTAAAAGTTGTAATCCCATCCCAAGCAACATTTCTATTTGAGATACATCATTTGTAGTTCTTGTAATTAAACTACTTGGACTAAATTCTTTAATTTCTTCCATGTCCAAATCTTCAACTGTATTGAATAATTTACTTCTAATATTCATAGAAAATTTACTTGCTATATAAGATATTAAAAATCCTACAACTATAGAACAAATTAAACTTCCTAAAGCACAAAGTAACATATAACCACCATTAGTTATAATATCTTTCATCTTACTTCCTTCAGTTTGAACTAGCTTTGTTATCGTAGCCATATAATCAGGCATTTTTAATTCTAAATCAACAGATATAAAAATAAATACACATGATATTAATATTAAAAATATTTCTTTTTTTCTTAAATTCTTAAGTAATTTTATCATACAAATCCTCCCATTATTAACAATACGACATTACATTTTACTCTAAAAATATTAAAATGTCTACATATTTCACTTATATTTTACAAAAAAAATTAAAATATTATTCACCCTTTATTCTTAATATCATATAATAAATTAGATGTCAATAATAAATGATGTTGATATCGAATTTATCATTTTTATTAAACAAAAAGAACTCTTTTATATATGAGTTCTTTTTGTATTTTATATATTTAAATTATTCATTTGTTATTACATAACGTACAGTATAATATACATTGCTTCCATAATGTGTGAAATAATAAAATACTCCAGCAGATAAATCACTATTATATTCTCCACCACGAACATACCACGACTTACTTGTGTCAAGAACATCATTACCATCATAATACCATCCTTTTGTTGCATATAATGCATGGCCTTGATATTCGGTTGTTGTATAATTATTATAATATTTTTTATCTGGTAAATCGTTAAATCCTGAGGCACTTTTTGAATTGTTATAAACACCCATAACATATTCGCCACGACCACCACTCATGTCATATATACCATATATATTATTAGTTGTTGAAGCAGCTTTTCCTAATGCTGTATTATATGCTCCATTTGTTGCAGATGTATTACTTCTTGCAGGGGCTCCATACCCTGTTTTATATGAACTATTATTGTTTATTCCTATTTCACGACATGATGTACTATCAGCACATCTTCCATAGATACTTTGGGTTAGATATGCTACTGCTCCCCATTCACTATTTTTACTCATATGCGTATCTACTTCAGTATTTACAAACCCAAAACTATTTCCTGTTTGTTCCATACTTCTTCCTGCATAAAAGTAACTACTTACATTATTTACTGTTACACTTACTAAGTTTGGTTTTATTAGTATATTATTAGCATTACTACATGTTGTAGTTGTACAACCTAATTTACCATCAGTTGTACTTGTTTCAAACTTACCATACCAAAAACCACTTAGCTCTTTATCCCCAAAGGTAAATGCATCTATTGCTGTTTCATTTTGTTTTACAAATGTTACATCTATTGCATTAGGTTTTGCTTGTGTTCCTCCATTATAATTACTTGGTGTTACGGCATTAAATCTTGGTATCCATACCCACATTGTATTTATATCTGTCATTGGTATTTCTGTTCCTGGTGTTGCATTTAAATAAGTTTGTCTATTTGTATCTTTTACAGTTACGGCATTAGCCCACATTCCTTTATACTCCCCGCTTGATTCATAACTATACCATCTATATTCTTTTTGTGAATTATTCTTATCTGCTTTTTTCCATACATTATTTGCTTCATCATAATATACGGGAATCATATTTGATGCAAGTACTGGAGCATTTGCTCCACTTGTATCTAAACTTGATGCTTTTTCTTCTATTGTAATTGGTGTATCTACTCCTACTACTTTTACTTTAAATTTA
>OGNF01003030.1_pt1 | contig 11761 bp, 10 predicted proteins | sample 1573321 | NCBI WGS metagenome assembly OGNF01 (sample SAMEA2581911, study PRJEB24529) | metagenome | biome: Human gut stool | place: China | collected 2011
TATACTAGGAGGCAAAACCCATGAAAAATTTTATGGATAAGGATTTCCTGCTTCAGACAGAAACTGCAAGCAGCCTTTTTCACAACTATGCTGAAAAAACACCTATTCTTGACTATCACTGCCACATCAATCCGGCAGAAATAGCAAATGACCGCAAATTCGACAATATTACCCAGGTATGGCTTGGCGGCGATCATTACAAATGGCGCTTCATGCGTTCCTGCGGTGTAGATGAGAAGTTCATTACAGGAGACGCTTCTGATAGAGAGAAATTCCTGAAATGGGCTGAATGTGTCGGTAAGGCAATCGGCAACCCTCTGTATCACTGGACTCATCTGGAATTACAGCGTTACTTCGGTTACACAGGCATTCTCAACAAGAATACTGCTGAGGAAGTATGGGAACTGTGCAATGCCAAATTAAAAGAAGACAGCATGAGCGTACGTGGTCTGATCAAGCAGTCCAACGTTACTCTGATCTGTACTACTGATGATCCTGTTGATTCTCTGGAATATCATAAGCAGATTGCTGCTGATGATACTTTCGATGTTCAGGTTCTTCCTGCATGGCGTCCTGATAAGGCTATGAATATTGAGAAACCTGATTATACTGAATACCTTGAGAAATTATCTGCTGTAAGTGGTGTATCTATCCATACTTTCGCAGATTTAAAGGAAGCCCTGCTTAACAGACTTGACTTCTTCAAATCTATGGGCTGTTCTGTATCTGATCACGCTCTGGAATACGTAATGTATCAGCCTGCTACAGACGCTGAAATTGAAGCAATCTTTGCTAAGAGAATGAGCGGCGCTTCTATTACAAGAGAAGAAGAATTACAGTTCAAGACTGCTTTTATGCTCTTTGTTGGCAAGCAGTATCATAGATTAAACTGGGTAATGCAGCTTCATTATGGTTGTAAACGTGATAACAACACACTTCGTTACGACCAGTTAGGTCCTGATACCGGTTATGACTGTATCAACAACTATGCTCCATCTGCTCAGCTTGCAGACTTCCTGAATGCACTGATTACAACAGATGAGCTTCCCAAGACAATCATCTACAGCCTGAATCCTAATGATAACCAGGCAATCGGTACAATCCTTGGCTGCTTCCAGGATTCTTCCGCATGTGCTAAGATCCAGCAAGGCAGTGCATGGTGGTTCAACGATCACAAGACTGGCATGCAGGATCAGATGATTTCTCTTGCTAACCTTGGTAACTTATCCGGTTTCGTTGGTATGTTGACAGACTCCAGAAGCTTCCTTTCCTACACAAGACATGAATATTTCAGAAGAATCATGTGCAACTTAGTAGGTGGATGGGTAGAGAACGGTGAGTTCCCTGCTGATATGGAAACTCTTGAAGAAATTGTTAAGGGTATCTCCTACAACAATGCCGTTAAATATTTCGGTTTTGATTTAAAGACTGTTTAATCCTTTATGCTTACAGCACATTACACCCTCCTGCTTTGCAAGAGGGTGTTTTTATTTGTATATGTTGCACATTTTATGCAATTTGATATAATGGCCATATGTGTACTTTAAATATATATAAGGAAAGAGAATGTTATGAAAAGTAAAAAAAGTAAATTTAGTGGTTCTATCGGATTCGTCCTTGCCGCTGCCGGAAGTGCTGTCGGTGTCGGTAATATATGGCGTTTTCCCTATCTGTGTGCCAAAGATGGCGGCGGATTGTTTCTGTTAATCTATCTGATCCTTGTCCTGACTTTTGGTTTCACTCTGCTGACAACAGATGTGGCAATTGGACGCAAGACCAAGCAGAATGCTCTCAATGCATATGCTACTCTGCATGAAAAGTGGCGTTTTCTGGGTTATCTGACCTTTTTAGTCCCAACGCTGATCATGACTTATTATTCTGTTATCGGTGGATGGATTTTAAAATATCTTTCGGTCTATGTAGTATCAAACGGTCATGAGGCAGCCCAGGATAATTACTTTACATCTTTTATTACCTCAAAGGTATCTCCTATCGTATTCATGCTGGTCTTCCTGGCTTTCACTGCCTGGATTGTATACCGTGGTGTAGAACACGGCATTGAGAAATTCTCAAAGATTATTATGCCCGGATTGACCCTGCTTATCATCTTTATTGCCATTTTCTCCCTCACTCTTTCCCATGAAGGAAGTGATGGCACTGTTCGTACCGGACTACAGGGACTCGCTATTTATCTGCGTCCTGATTTCACAGGTCTGACCTTTAAGCGATTTCTGGAGATACTGCTGGATGCCATGAGTCAGCTCTTCTTCTCTTTGAGCGTATCCATGGGTATTATGATCACATATGGTTCCTATGTAAAAGATGATGTAAATCTGTGCAAAGCTACGAATCAGATTGAAATCTTCGATACCGCAATTGCTTTTCTGGCTGGTATGATGATTATTCCTGCTGTCTTCGTCTTTCTTGGAACCGATGGAATGTCCTCCGGTCCAAGTCTGATATTTATTACTTTGCCCAAAGTATTTGAATCCATGGGATTCTTTGGCAGAATTGTCGGTATCACCTTTTTCATTATGATGGCTTTTGCTGCGCTGACTTCCTGTGTATCAGTTATGGAAACACTGGTAGCCAACTGTATGGAGATCTTCCATCAGTCCAGGCAGAAAATGTGTGGCTTGATTGGCGGATATTCACTGGTAACTGCTGTACTGATCTGCCTTGGATATAATGTTCTTTATTTCGAACTGCCACTACCAAATGGCTCCATTGGCCAGCTGTTAGATGTAATGGATTATATCAGCAACAGTTTCCTGATGCCTTTCATTTCATTGCTGACTAGCATCCTGATCGGGTGGGTCATCGGTCCTAAGTGGATTACAGATGAAGTGATGAAGAATGGCGAGAAATTCCCTAGGGCAGGGCTGTACCGGTTCATGATCCGCTATGTTGTTCCTGTTGTCATGCTGGTTCTGTTCCTTATGTCCACAGGATTTCTCAATCTCTTCTCTTAACTTAAAAGCAGGGGCTGCCCCCTACGATTGCATATCCAGCTTGGATACTCTGCGATCATAGGTGAGCAGCCCATTTACTTCTTCTTCAATATCAGTTAGTTGTGTATACACCGCAGCACTCATTCCCTGCATATATAGCTTCTGAATTTTATTCTGCATTTCTTTATACTGTTTCTTAAATTCCCTTACACTGCAATTGCCATATCCAAATATCTCATCAGAATATGTATGCCCTGATATACCACAGGCAATTCCTCCATACTCTGAAATGGCATAAGGACGTTTCCCTGACTCTGCAGCCAGGTCAAAGAAATAGATATGCACGCTTCTCATATCACCTGCATTCTGGTCAAACCAGCCACTGTGTGCGTCAATCAGCCGGGTTCGGTCATGGGAACGTACCATTTCCGTATTCTCAACGGCATCAAACTGTCCCCAGCCTTCATTGAATAATACCCAGGTACAGATACAGGTGCAATTATACAGCTGTCCTACTGTCTCCAGGCATTCCTTTTTCCACTCTCTCCTGCCCTTGGGATTCTTTCTGGACATCAGTCCATAATGATTGTCTTTAAGCTTGCGCAGTCCCTTGAATACAGTGGGGATATAACTGGTATACAACATATGATACTCTTCTCCACCGTTGATCATATCCTGCCACACCAGCATTCCAAGCCGGTCACAGTGATAATACCATCTCATTGGTTCAATCTTGCAATGCTTGCGGATCATATTAAAACCATGCTTCTTTGCCATCTGAATGTCCTGGATCATCGCCTCATCACTGACAGGTGTCAGCAGACTCTCTGGATAATATCCCTGGTCAAGTATGCCATTTTGAAAATAAGGAACATGATTCAGACAAAGCCTTGGAATATTGTTCTCATCCTTCTCCACACTGAAACAACGCATACCAAAATAGCCTGCAATCTGATCTTCACCATACGTAATAATCATCTGATACAGGAAAGGATCTACCGGCGACCAGCTGTGCATATCCGGGACAGGCAGAACCACTTTACGCATACCTGTTACTGTCAATTCGCTTACCGGCACTTCATTCTCATAGATTACCACCTTGCACTGCTGATATTCGTCTTCTTTCTCATTGGTAAAAAGTTCTACCTCTACATTGCTTTCATCATATAACGGCGTAATATGCAGCCTCTCTATATAAATATCCGGCACCCATTCATACCATACAGTCTGCCAGATGCCGCTCTGCGCCGTATAGAACATACCACCGTTTTGCAGCTTCTGCTTGCCTTTTCCATGGTATGATGTGTCGCTCCTATCCCTTACGCACACCTGTATACAGTTCTCACCCTGCATGATATAGGAAGTGATATCCATGGAAAATGCCTGATATCCGCCCGAATGAAATCCTGCCTGTGCACCATTGATATACACCCTACATCGCTCGTCACATGCCCCAAAATGCAGAATAAGCCGTTGTTTATCCGGTATCTCCTGTAAATGAAAGGTTCTCTGATACCATAAGAACTCTTTGGGCTGGAGTTGCCTGTGAACACCGGATAAATAAGATTCAGGTGAAAAAGGCACCAGAATCTCACCGTCGTACTTCTCCGGCATTCTGCTGCTGGAAGTAAAAGCATAATTCCACATACCATTCAATATCGTATAATTACTGCGTACCATCTGTGGTCTTGGATATTCTTCCAGTACTTTGGTACAGTCCAGATGCTCTCCCCAGACTGTCATAAGCTGATGGCTGTCTGTATTTTTCTTATGCAGCTGTAATGCTCCTATCATTTCTTTTACTTTCATCATAATCCCCGCTTTCATGCATATATTTATGCATTTACACTACTCTTTTATCATACGGCTTCATATGCCAGTTGTGCGAGTCTGACAGCTCCCATAATACCCTGATCGTCATGCAGACTTGCCGGTACTATGTATTCGTCCATATTTTCCAGGTATGGTGTTTCATAATAATGATTCAGATATTCCAGAACTTTTGCGCGTATCATAGGAAATAACTGTTCCTGATGCATGACACCACCACCAAGAATGATCTTCTGAGGACTCAGTGTAAGTATGATATTGGTCATTGCTTTGGCAAGATACTCGCTTTCCAGCTCCCATACTACCTGATTATCTACCAGTTCATATGCCTTCTTGCCCCATCTTGCCTCAATAGAGGGGCCAGAAGCCAGTCCTTCCAGACAGCTGTCATGGCAGGGGCATACGCTCTTACCAGGATCATGTGGATTCTTTGCAATCAGAATATGTCCTGCTTCTGGATGCATCATACCATGCAAAAGCCTGCCACCTACTGCAATACCTGCACCTATTCCTGTTCCTATGGTAAAATACGCAACGGTATCCAGTCCTTTGGCACAGCCATAGGTCATTTCACCCAGACAGGAACCATTTACATCTGTATCCAGCCCTACAGTAATATGTAATGCATTCTCCAAAGTTCCTGCAATATCATAATGACGCCAGGGAATCTTTGGTGTGTTCAGAATATGACCATAAGTCGGAGAACCCTTTACAACATCTACAGGTCCAAAAGCCCCCACTCCCAGCGCTGCAATATCTTTATCTGCAAAGTATTCTATAATCTGCGGCATGGTTTCCTGTGGCGTTGTTGTAGGAATCGAGCGCTGCTCCAGGATTCTTCCTGTCTCATCTCCTACTGCCATTACCATCTTCGTGCCACCAGCTTCTAATGCTCCGTATCTCATATCATTCAATCCTTTCACTTCTAATATTGATTTCTTTTATTTATTCCTTTAACATACTTGCATGATTCAGCAATAATGTATTGTACAGAAACAAAACATCTGCATCTGTAAAATCCACATACTCTCCCAATCGTGATGCTGAAATATAACGAGTATCAATTAATATAATCTCATGGTATACCTCTGAGAGCAAGGGTGCAAGACTACTTCCAAAAGAATCTCGAAAAATAATCAGCTTTCTGTCAGTCTGTGCCTGTGGTGATGTCAATACCTGAACCGGCGACGCTCCCCCAAGATAAAAGTCATAGAGATCTACCTGTCCCTCTTTCTCTGTAATCTGTGGTCTGTATACCGATTCTATCTGATCGTCCTCCAGGTTCCACACCTGTACATTCTCTATGATCTCATCTGTATAGTAACATATCGTATCCGGTTGTAGTGGCAATGCAGATTGTCCATAGTATACGCCATAAAAAGGATAGATCGACTCTTTCCTGAGTGTTGATAAATCTATGGAAAAATCAAGCTGCTCCCCGATCCTGTCCACTACGGGCCGTAGTCTCTCCTGTCTCCAATGTGTATCTGTACAGTAATAATCTTCTATTGTCAGTGTATCCCACAATGAAATTTGTGACATATCTGTCAGTTTTTTCTGTAGTATGTTATCCAGCTTCTCATAGTCCATAACCGGGTATCCATATGCTGACGCCTGATAATAGTTCTTATCAGGTACGATTGCATAGTACGTTCTGGCATCAGGAAAATACTGTTGTTTCAGACTAAGCATCCTGTCTGCTGACTTGGCAATCTCTGACTCTCTTAGCGGATATTCCAGCTTACCCGCATAACCTCCTGCCACATAGATTCCATTATTTTCCTTCTGCTGTAAAATATCATATGCATAATATGCCTTCATACGCCGCAGCTGTTCCCTAAAAGGAAAATGATCCAGCAGGTATTCTTCTATGGATTGCATGCAGGATTTATCCAGAATGCCCTCCATTGTAATTGCCGGCATGGTTTTTAATTTACGACGTTCCGAGGTGGAATACAGATGCTTAGGCATAGTCAGAAGCAACACAGGAGCTGTAAACAATATTCCAAGGAACAGAATAATCCATAATTTCTGTAATTTTCTCATTATGCCATCTCCTTTTCCAGCAATTATATCAGAATCTGAAATACAAAAACGGATTAAAAGAACCATCTATCAGATATGCAGTACATAATAGCAAAAGCAGTACTACTCCGATAATACTGGTAATATCCGCAAGAATCCTTTTCTTTGCCCTTTGCACATAACAATTCCACAACATCTTAGGTAATGGAGTCGTTCCAATAACGCTAACGATTAATAATACCGCCCTGTTCCTGATTACATACCGATGCAGCTCTGTATTGACTGTTGCAGACGAACTATGAATCAGGGATATCAGATTCTGCTGTAATATATGCATATCTTCTGTTTTGAAAATAAGAAAGCTGACAGCAATAACAATCAGCATATACATATGCTTTACAATCTTCCATATAGTCTGTGCCACAGGAGTATCAGGTACTGTAATGTGAATGGATTTCTCCAAAATCAGCAGGATTCCAAAACCGGCACCCCAGATGATATAATTCCAGCCTGCTCCATGCCACAGCCCAGTCAGAAACCAGACTATCATAATATTTAAGAGCCATCTGGCTTTGCCTGCCCTGTTGCCTCCCAGTGGAATATATACGTAGTCCCGGAACCACGAACCTAATGTAATATGCCACCGCCGCCAGAATACAGTCGCACTTTCTGCGATAAAGGGATATCTGAAATTCTCTGGAAAATGGAATCCAAACATTTGTCCAAGTCCAATTGCCATATCCGAATATCCTGAGAAATCATAATATATCTGCATGGCTGCTGTTGCTGCATAGAGCCATGCCAGTATAACAGATTCTCCTGTCATTCCTGCTATCTCCTGTGTAAACTCTCCCAGCACGTTAGCCAGAAGTACCTTCTTGGCAAGACCAATGACAAATCTGATACTACCCTGTGCAAAATCTTCTTCTGAAATATATCTGTCTGCCAGCTCCTGTTCTATCTGCGTATATCGCACAATAGGTCCTGCAATCAATTGTGGAAAAAGCGTTACATACGCAATAAGGTTCACAAGCTTCTTCTGCCTTGCAGCTCTGCCATAATGTACATCAATGCAGTAACTTACAAGCTGAAATGTATAAAATGAAATTCCTATTGGCAATGTTATCTCCGGCATATCAGGCATAATTCCATGCAGGAAAAATGTACTGTATTTATAATAAAACAAAAAAACAAAAGGTACAAAAACAGACAGAATATAAGATATTCTGCCTATCACTGTACCTTTTCTATTGTCTGCTATTCCTGTCAGAATATAAGCAAATACAACCTGTCCCAGCATAAGGAAGAGCCCTGCCGGCTCTCCCCATGCATAAAAAAGACAGGATATCATACATAGACATAAATTCTTCGCTCCGGATGGCACTACTTTGTAAATCAAAAGCGCCAGTGGCAGAAAAAAGTAGAGAAACGTAATACTGGAAAATAGCATAGGAACTGCTCCTTTAATTAGATAGGATTTTCTTTCTCCAATATCTGATCAGAAACTGTCATATTTCTTTGCTTTGCAGCCTTAACTGCTGCTTCATAGACACTGTCTGCCGTATCAGAATCTCCCATTACAAAGAAAATGTCTTTTCCAAAGGAATTGGCAATCTCCTTCTCTGCTGTTACACAGATCCACTTAGCCGGATCTACACTGTCAAATACCCGTTTCTTTATCTGGTCTACATCTGCATCATCATTTGTCCTGATGTACATCGCAGAATATGCGATTGAGCCAATTCCTGACTCTGACATATAAATGCCCTCTATTCCCGTAATATCTGTCAGGCCTGTCTGATAAGTCACAGAATCCATATCCTGCAGATCCACCTCACTGGTTTCCAGATATGCAGGCAGGATATCCTCTGATACCTGTGCATATACATCATCAAACAAAGCCGATACCTCATCCAGACTCTCCAGATGAACCATGGTATCTTCATCATGTTCCTGTGTTGTTACTTCATCCGGATTACGATCTGTATCTGCTCCACATCCGGTAACGAGCATTGCTGCTGCAAGCACTGCTGCAAGCGTAGTCGTCAGTTTTCTTCTTTTCATTGCTGATTCCTCCACGTTTATAATATGTACTCTCGGAATCTTCTTCAAACGAAGCATTCTGGCTACATTTAGAAAACTCCGAAAGTACATTAATATAAGATCAGTGTCTGCGGTTTTTGTATAGATTATACATATTATATCTGATTAGTTAAATGGAATAACTGCTCCGTCATATGTATCGTTAATATACTGCTTGATAGCATCAGACTTCAGGACATCTACTAAAGCCTTTGTCTTTTCACTGTTTTCATTGCCTTCTTTTACTGCAATTACATTCACATATGTCTTAGCTGCTTCTGAATCAGCAGTCTCATATTTGATTGCATCCTTAGCTACAGAAAGACCAGCCTGTAATGCATAGTTACCGTTTAATACAACGAAAGCAACTTCTTCTCTTACTCTTGCTACCTGCTCAGCTGCCAGCTCCTGAATCTTAACATCCTTAGGATTCTCTACGATATCATTTACAGTTGCTTCCAGACCAACACCGTCTTTAAGTGTCAGTATACCATTATCCTGCAATAAGAGCAATGCTCTTGCTTCGTTTGTTGTATCATTAGGAACTGCGATAACATCACCACTTTCCAGATCATCCAGGCTGGATTTTGTTCCAGGATAGATACCAAATGGCTCATAATGGATGCCGCCTGCATTTACAAGGTGTGTACCATGTTCTTCATTGAAGCTGTCAAGATAAGGAATGTGCTGGAAATAATTGGCATCAAATTCACCACTCTCAACAACATTGTTCGGCTGTACATAATCATCAAATACTGTTACCTGAAGATCCCATCCCTGCTCTGCAAGAATAGACTTTGCCTGTTCCAGAATCTCTGCATGAGGTGTAGCACTTGCTGCTACTGTAATTGTCTTATCCTCTGTAGATGTGCTCTCTGCTGCCTGTGTTGCTGCTGTGTCTGTGCTTCCTGTTGCTTCTGCTGCAGGTTCAGATGTTGCTGTGTTGCCGCATCCTGCTAAAGATGCTACAGCTAATGCTGCTGTCAAAATGACTGCTGTTACTCTTTTTTTCATAATTTCTCCTCCATTAATAATAAATATCTATAACCTCCGCTGTGCGGATTGTTATCTCTTACGCCTGTCGATCTTATTGGCAATATGCATGCCTATTGTCTGGAATATCTGCACCAGAACGATCAACAGAATCACTGTTACAACCATGATATCTACCTGATAACGATGATATCCGTAACGAATAGCGATATCTCCAAGACCGCCTCCGCCTACAGTACCTGCCATGGCAGAATAACCAAGTATTGTACCGATTGCGATAGTAGCACCTACAAGAATGGATGTTCTTGCCTCTACCAGCAATACTTTGAAGATAATTGTAAAAGTACTTGCTCCCATGGACTGTGCTGCCTCAATGACACCACCATCCACTTCTTTCAGGGAAGACTCTACCATTCGACCGATAAAAGGTGTTGCTGCTACAACCAGCGGCACTATTGTCGCTGTAGAGCCATAGCTCTTACCTACGACCAGTCTTGTAAAAGGAATCAATACGATCAGAAGAATCAGGAATGGAATACTTCTGATAATATTGGAAATAAAATCCAGAATCTTATAAACTACTGCATTGGGTCTGATGCCTGTCTTGTCTGTAACTGCCAGTGCAATTCCAAGAGGCATTCCAAACACATATCCCATAATCGTGGATGCCAGAGTCATATATAATGTTTCACCGATTCCTACCAGAATCATATTGATTACTGCTTTATCCCACATAATCAGTTACCTCCTCTACTGCAAGATTTCTGTCTTTCAGATACTGTATCATTTCATGGCTGATCTTCTTATCTTCCGGTAAGCCCAGAATCATCTCACCATGAGCAATACCACTGACATTTTTTGTATCTGCTCTGAGGATATTCACCGGTGTCTGGAATCGAAGTACCATATTGGCAATCACCGGTTCAAAGGATGAGTTCGCTGAAAATACGATTCTCACACAGTTCTTTGTCTGTAATTCATCAACCAGCTCTGCATTTTCGGATGCACTTCTGATTACAAGCTCCTTGGCTTCCTTAGACTGTGGATGACTGAATACTTCCAGAACTTCTCCTGTCTCTACCAGATGTCCACCGCCAACAATGCCTACTCTGTTACAGATTTCTCTAACAACTGCCATTTCATGGGTAATAATTACAATGGTAATTCCATATTTCTCATTAATTTCTTTTAATAATGCCAGGATAGACTTGGTCGTCTGTGGATCCAAGGCACTGGTAGCCTCATCACACAGCAGAATCTTGGGATTGGAAGCCAGCGCTCTTGCGATTGCCACTCTCTGCTTCTGTCCACCGGAAAGCTGTATCGGATAAGCCTTGGCTTTATCGGAGAGTCCTACGATCTCCAAAAGCTCTTTGGCTCTCTTCCTTGCATCAGCCTTGGAAACTCCCGCGATTCTCAAGGGGAAGCAGACATTATCCATAACATTCTTCTGCATCAACAGATTAAAATGCTGAAAAATCATTGCAATGCCTCTGCGCTCCATACGCAGTTCCTTCTCGCTCAAAGCCGACAGATCCTTACCCTCTATCTCTACAGTACCGGAGGTTGGACGTTCCAGAAAATTCAAGCATCTGACTAACGTACTCTTACCGGCACCACTCATACCAATGATACCAAAAATATCGCCTTTATTGATTGTAAGGCTTACATCCTGTAATGCATGCACTGTACCATCCTTGGTCTCGTAGGTTTTGGATACATTTTTTAAAGTAATCATCACTTTACCAAACCTTTCTTCTTTATTTTATTGTCACTGAATATTCCAGTATAGATACATGAAACCATGCAATATTGTAAAGCACTTATATTATTATGTCAAATTCATTATTAAAAACAAATACATATTATCATACAATTCC
>OGNF01003036.1_pt1 | contig 11745 bp, 3 predicted proteins | sample 1573321 | NCBI WGS metagenome assembly OGNF01 (sample SAMEA2581911, study PRJEB24529) | metagenome | biome: Human gut stool | place: China | collected 2011
TTGGAGATAAAACCTGGAAATATAATAGTTATAATGAATTTGTTCTTAATAATAATCTTATTCGAGTAAATACAGCTCCTAATGAAAAAGGTACAAGTAATTTTAATGAACGAGGTGTTAGAAGTGCTAAGACTAATAAAATTCTGCAAGTAAGAATTGATGAAAAAATAAAAGAAGAAGGTAAAGGAAATCCTCCTAATACCGAACCTAAAAATATATTTAATCTTCCTGCTAATAAATTTATTGATGCTCTTCTATCTGATTCTTATAAGTCAGCGAATAAAGGTTTAGATATAGTAAAATATGTTTTTGGAAAAGATGAAAATAAGTTAAATGCTTTTAAAAGAACTGGTCTTATTCCTAAAACTATTATATTTGACCCAGAGTTTAATAACAAAAAAGGTAATGAAGATGTTAATGCTGAAGTTAATAAAAGAACTAAAATAGTTACCGTTGGTACAAAATGGGTAGAAATGTTTAAAATTCCTAGAACCAGGGATGAAGCTATTCGTAAACTTATACATGAACAGATTCATATAGAACTTAAAGGAAAGTTAGGATATATAAGAAGTGCTAAATCTATTTATAATGAATTTAAAGAAGCTATAGATAATGGAATACTTCAAGAAGCTTTAGATAAACTTGGTGCTAAAACTCCTAATGGAACTAAAATCAAAGCTGAAGAATTTAGAAGATTCCTATTTGAAAATAAAGAAAATGAATTAGTAAGACTAGAGGAATTTTTCGTAGAAGCTCTTACTAGTTCCGATTTATTTTTAGCTCTTAATAATATTAAAGCTAAAAACCATAAGGGTAAAATAAATAAGAATCCATTTACGGAAACAGTTGGATTTATGAGTAAAATCTTCGGTTGGAAAGTTAACGAAGGTAGTCTTTATGATAAAGCTCTTAATACTATTCGTGCTACTTTTAAAGAAAGTAAAGAAATCAGTGAAAATAAAAAAGCATCTTATGACGGGTATAAAAAAGGAGAAATTTATAAAGAACCTAAACAAAAAAATACTCCTCCTATTGAAGTTAAAGCCGATGAAACAGTAAATAATTCTAGAAGATTTACTAGACCTTATAGACGTAGAAAAGATGCTAATACTTACGAAAGTTCTGTTAGTGAAAATCTACCAATAAATGCTTACTAAGCATCTTGTCTATACCATTTATTTCCCACATATCAAAAATTTATTTTTCGCATATGATGACAAAATCATCTTAGAACCAAACATTTTTAGGAGACTATCTATATAGTATGGAATAAATTGTATTCCTTATTCAGACAAACTCTTAGAAACAGTATCAGTCAAGTTGTATCAACGTGTTATATCGGGCTTGTAATTTCTGATAAGCAGTATTATTTTCACCGCGTATCATTCGTAGATAATTAAGTTTACCACTAATGACATTTTCCATCACTGGTTTACCTTCTTTTATGTATCCTTTTTCGTGCTTATATTTAGGATAAAACAACGCGTATGCCTTAGCATAACCCTCTTTTTCCCATATATAAAGAAGCCATCGCAGATCACTGATATACTGTCGCGAAACATTTACAATAGAATTCACAGTCAGCCCTGTCACCTTCTGCCTTGACCCTTTTTTTTGAAGACGGGTTTTATTTTCATTTATTTGAAAGCCTTGATCCTTTACAATTCGCAGAATCTCTTTTCTGAATGGACTCCCATCTTGATACACGTTATGCATGCTCGAAAATGTCATATCATCGGCATAACGGCTATAATGAAGACCGAATCGTTTGGCTACACCCTGCATTCTATGGTCAAGTTTATCACAGATGGCATTAGTTAATATAGGAGATGCCGGGGATCCTTGTGGCAACACATTACACTGCGTATAGTCATCGTATGCGCAACAAATCCCTGCCAAGACATTGGCTATCTCTCGGTTAAAGTTGAATGGGGCCAACTGAAACCTTTTCCAAACACGTGCTTGTGGTATTGATGAAAAAAAATCTTTCAGGTCAATATTGAAAACGTAGTTGTGACCCACGTGCACTCGTGCATTATCCAATACTGATTTTCCTGAAACAAATCCCATCACTGCGCCTGACGGCTCATAACATGCCTTTATCATTATATTAATGCAAGTCAGAATCACATCTAGTTGTCTGCATGGTGCTTTAATTTCCCTAAAGCCACCGCTCTTTTTCCGAATGTGGAAAATATGGTAACGCTTAGGTGCAATTTTATCGCTTGATAAATACTTCAACATAGCTGATGAGACACCATAGTGAACTGAAGGAAACTCATCCCGTTTGATGGAGTTAAGTAAAACCGCCAAATCATCGACAGTCTCCATTGTTTTCAATTGCTCTAATATCTCTATTCTATCCATATCAGTAAAAACGGATTTTGAAATTGATGAGGTCAATGTCCTTTTCCTTGATTTGTTGTTTGATGAGAATAAAACAGTTTTTCTACTGTAATAAAATATACCGAGGTTATCATTCTTTTTTATAAAAGAATGACATCCGACACACGTCGGACACGAGTCAAAATTTGTTTGGCCTCATCAATTTCAATGTCCTCTTTGTCGTTTGACGATGCAAAGTTAACAATAATTCGCGAAACTTTCATTCGATGATTAAAAATTTATCATAAGTTGGCTCAATATGGTCGTTCGGAATAGTAGTTTGAGTATCACCACAATATTTCTTGTACATACAGCAACAGCGGCAGCCCGGGGTGGGGCTGCCGCTGTTATTCGGGTCGGGGAGGGCGGCGCCTCAGTGGAGAGGCGGCCGCCGCTTCCGCGGGGGTTACTTCTTGATGATACGTGCAGTGTAGTTGCGCTGCGGCGTCTCTACGGTGAGCAGGTAGATGCCCGGTGCCATCTGTTCGGCCGGAATTACTACTACTGTGCCGGAGGTGACGTCGGCTTTAACGGTGCGCATGAGCTGTCCGTTGGTAGTGAAGACGCTGAACTTGGCGCCACGGGCGTCAAAGTAGCAGGCGGCGTTGATGTCGCCCTCTACGGGGTTCGGCGATACCGTGAGCAGACGGTCGGAGCTGTCGGCTGTGATGCCATCGATGCCGCTGGCACCTACATTTACGGTGAGTTTCTTCACTGCCGATGCGCCGGAGGAGTCCTTGGCCGTGACGGTGGCTTCCACAGTGCCCTGGGTCTTGCCGTAGAAGATCACGCCGTTGGGGGCGAGGTATGCTTCTGCGTAGGGCTGGTCGGGCATCGAGAACTCGAAGGTCATTTCATCGCCGTCGGGGTCGTTGAAGAGCGAAGCGTAGGTGATGACGTCCGAAGTGGCGCCGGCGGTCAGCGAGATGCTGTTGATGCCGGTGGGTTCCGGAGCGCGGTTCTTGTGCTCGATGGCGTAGGCAACCGTAGCTTCGGCGTGCTTGCCCTTGCTGTCGAGGGCGGTCAGCGAGAAGGAGTGGTTGTCCGATGCGGAGCCGTAGTCGGGAGTGATGGCCACGGTGATGCGTACCGGCATCGTCGCGCCGCTGACGTGGTAGCCGTCTTCCTGTTCGGTGATGGTGGCCGCTGCGTCCGTCTCGTCTTTCTCGACGCTGCGGACGGTGCAGTAGTCATTGATACCGGAGAAGAAGAAGGTATAGTCGTCGAGGTCGGGGTCCGAAACCTGTACGTTGACCAGGGTCTCTTCACCCTCGGCGGCAAATACCTTATTGGCGGGCGCGTCGATGACGGGCTTGCCGTTGAGGTCGAGCACGATGGGATAGTTTACAACGGGCTGGTTGGGGTCGTTGCTCTTGATGACGAGCACGGCCTTGTTGGCCTTCTCCATACGAGCTGCAGCGGGGTTGATGTCGAGCTTCACTGAAGTTTCGGCTCCTACGGCAACTTCACCTGTAGCCGGGGTGTCGGCCGTGAGGGCTATCCAGGGATGGCCTTCGCGGGTTTCGAGGCAGGTGCCGATGTATCCGAGCGAGCCGTACTGGTCCTCGAATACCGAGGCCACGTCATACCATCCGGCCTCCTCGGTCCATGCCATGTAACGTCCGTCCACGACGCCCTCTTCCTTGGCGATAAGGAGTGTGGGCAGGGTGAGTTCCTTGGGATAGGTAACCACCACGCAGAACTCTTCGCCGGCGTTGAGGTAAACGGGACGTTCGAGTTCCATTACGTTAAGCTGCGTCTGGGTGGCGTCGTAATGGTCGGAATGGAATGTACCGCTTCCGAGCACCACTTCGCCGGCCGGGTCGCTGCCCTGAACAACCTGGATCTTGAGGTCCACGCCGCCGGGCATATTGTTGTTGAACAGCGGGGCATAGAAGTGCGAGAGGTTGAAACCACCCTCGGGAGCCACGAACGAGGTCGAGGTCTTGAACTCGTCGAACACATTGTTCGTGCCATAGTTGTAGATGGAACGGGTGTCGGGGATAACCGGGTAGAAGAGGGCGTCGTTGTATTCGAACTGCTGCGGGCAGTCGAGCGAGTTGTCGCTCTTCTCGGCGGGGACGATGGGAGCGCGGAGGCGCTGCTTGGCTTCGTCGCTTAGCGGAGCTTTGCGGGGTTTGAGCATCGGGTCGATGCCGCCGCCACCCCAGTCTTCTACAACCTCGCCGATACCGGACGGGTCGAGACGCAGGTCGTAGGTGAGCTTGTATTCACCTTCGTTGCCTATTTTCAGTGTTTCCTGAAGCATCCGGTTCTCGTCGTCGGCCTTCACGTAGATTTCCTGACGGTCGAGGGTCATGGCGGGAGCCGGGGTTACGATGAACTTGACGTTGACCGTGTGGTCCGCTTCCCCTTCCATATTGTAGAATGTGACGGGGACATCGGTTGTACCTACGGTGCCTGCAAATTCGGGATTTACCATCGGCACGGCGAAGCGTACCGGGGTTTCGCCGAAGGTGACGGGCATTCCCTCCTGATAGGGCTGCCACTGGTACTTGCCGGTGGGTTCGCCGGTAATCCAGTCGATTTCAGGAGCGTAGTACATCAGCATGAAGACGGGAGTTTCCATGTCGAACCACTCGTCGTAGATGGTAGGACCGCCCACGGTAATGTTCGAGGCATAGGAGTTGGCCGTACCGTCGTTCTTGACATCGAAGTAAGCGGCATAGAGGGCGCCGGCCTGTACCATCGGGTCAGAGTAATCGGTGTTGGCGTAACCGATGGTGTGTTCCACGGTAACGTCCTGCGGCCATACTATGTCGGCCTCACCGGTGAGGGTGAGGTTCACGGGAATCTCAATCTTCTCGCGGCCCGGCTGGTTGGTGGTCACGTTGATTACCGTGGAGTAATCGCCGGCCATCTTGCGGGTGTCAAAGTCCATCTTGACGGTCTCGCTCTTGCCGGGGGCAAGGGGCGATTCCACGATGGGGTTGAAGCGCACGGTGTTGCCGAAGGTGATGAGGCGCGACGGCAACTGTATGTACTGCGAGCCGCCTTCGTTGGCGATACCGGCCAGGCCGTAAGTGTCGAAGATTATGGCATCGGCGTTGTCCCCCTTATAGGAGAACTGGAAGGTGCCGTCCTTGTTGATTACGCACTGGAAGTCGACGCCCATATTCATGGTATTGCCGTATTCCTTGAATGAAACCACCACACGGTCGTCAGAAACCAGATGGTAGGTACCGGCGGTCTTGGTCTGGTCCATGGTGTGCAGACCCCAGTAAGGTGCTATGATGTTGGTATAGAGTGAGCCGGCGGGGAAGTCCTCCGGAGGTTCGGGCCACAGCTTGTCGTCATGACGTTCGGTGAACGAGATGAAGCCGCGGTTATAGACATACATCTTCGTGTATTTCTTGCCGTAGAAGGAGAACTCGAAGGGCAGATCGACGGCCACATAGTCGTGCAGGTTGTAGTACGACATTGTATGGTGCTCTGTGCGCTCGTCGTTTTCTATGTCCACCCACTGCGAGGGAACCGAAGAGTCGTCGATGGAGGCGCGGTAGCTGTAAGAGGTCACGGCGCCGGCATTCTCCGGGAGTGAGAGCGATACCATCGGGTCGGGAACCACGGCGTAGCGCAGCGTCTCGTTGCCATTGTTGGTCACGGTGAGGTTCTTGACGAGCGGAGTGCCGCTGGCCACGGTCTCCTCGACAGACTCGAAGCCGAGGCCGATCTGCGGGCAGCCGATGACGTTTGCACGCACGGTGGCCGAGAGGTTGCCGGCGCTGGTAGCAACGTTGATTACATCCTCGACTGCGCCTTCCGCGGCGGTCGGGACGGTGACGATGAGGTCCTTGGCCAGTCCGGGCTTGAGCTCGAACGGCTCGGAGGGGGTGACGGTCATCTTGCCGTCGCGCATGGAGACGGAGGTTATCTGCATGGCATCATGGCCGGCGTTAGTGACGGTTACGGGTATCTTGACCTCGGAGGTGCGGAACACGTCGCCCGCGTCGTAGAGGTCTTTCTCAATCTCGGCCACGGGGTGCAGGTCGGCGCCGGCTATGACGGCATTGAAGCGCACGGAGGTGGACTCGGGATTCGGGTCGTTGCTTACGAAGGGAAGCACATTGAAGGTCTCGCCGGCATCCATCGAAGCGTCGGCGCCCAGGGTAGCGGTGAGTTCAACGGTCTCGCCCGGGGTGATGATGCCCGCGGGCTTGTCGAGGGCGCGAATAAACGAGGCTTTCGGAGCCTGGAAGTAGACCGCCTTGCCGCTTCCGAACTCGCGGAACAGCTGGTTCTGCACCGTCGGTTCTTCGAGGCCCATATAGTCGGCCACGTCAATGGAGGTCACGGTGAGGGCATCCTGCATGTCGGGGTCGGCCATACCGCAGTAAATGCCGGCTCCCTGGTTGAAGAGGATGGTGGGGTCTATGTCGTCGTAGAACATCTCCACGTCTCCGTTGCTCGAGAGGGCGACGTGGAAGCTGACGGGAGTGTACTCGTCGCCGTAGACTACGGCCAGCACGTTCTCGTATTTAACCACGAACTTGCCGTCGCTCTTGGCGTAGCTGATGCGGGTGTCCGGGTTAGTGCGCAGTTCCTGTCCGAAGACGGAGATGGCACCGGTGCCGCGCAGGCACGACGAGGTCTCGCTGAGCGGGGTGCGCAGCGCCGTTTCCGGCAGGTTGAAGAGCAGCGTGCCGAAAGAGGTGATATATACACGGTTGTAGGTCTTGCCGTAGAAGGGGAACGAGAATCCGAGGGGCACTGCGTCGCTGATGAGCTTATAGTCAGTGAACTCGGATGCTATGTTCGTTGCGTTGGCAAGCTGCGGGTTGCCGTCATACTGGAAATCCTCGTAGCCGGAGACGTTGGCGAATACCGAGTAACCGTGCTTGTGGTTCTTGGCAGTTGCGCCCTCTATTTGCTCGTCCGAGAATTTCGGGAACACGTATTCCAAAGGATACTTGCCGTTGTTGGAGAGCGTGAAGGTCTTGGTGACGGGTTCCTCGCCAACGGTGAGTGTACCGGAGTCGATTATCTTCGGCTCCACCTGCACTTTGGCAGGCTCCGTGGCGGCGCCCTGGAGCACTACCGTGGCCTTGTTGCCCTCATTGTCGGTGAAGGTTACCGTTCCGGTGTGCGAGCCGGCGCTCTTCGGCGTATAGGTGACGTCGAAAGTGGTGCGGGTGCGTGCCGGGAAACCGCTCTGCACGTAATCCGGGCCCTTGAAGTGCTCGGAGGAGCAGGAGATGTTGTCGCTGTAGATACCGGCGTTCCACTGGCCGCCGCGGAAGGGGCCGTAGCCCTGGTTGAAGGCCTCTACCGTGAGGGTCTTGCTCTGGCCCACGAGCAGCGAACCGAAGTCTACCACCTTGGGCATACGCACGTCGGGGGAGTTGCTTTCGACGTTGTAAGCCACCTCTACGGAGTGTTCGGGGTCTTCGCTTTCGTTGGTCTCGAAGGTGACGTCGAACTTATAGTTGCCGTTCACGATCCTGGAGCCGTCGGCGCGGAGCCGCACTTTCTGGGTTTCGCCCTGTTTTACGGTACCGTTGTCGGGGGTGAGTTCGAGCACTTCGCTCCAGTCGGGGTTGGAGCTGCGTGCGCGGATTCCCCAGGTAAGGTTCTCGGCGTCGGCCTCGTAGGGGGAGCCGGCCAGGGCGGCGGGGAGCTGCGTCCAGGTCTTGCCCTTGTCGTTCGACATGTAGCTGTATGCTCCACAACCCGGGGTGTCGGAGAAGCAGAGTCCCAGGGGGTAACCCTCCTGGTTGCCGTCGAAGTGGACGACGATCCATACGGACTGTCCGGGAGCGAGTTTAATCTGCTTCTGGAGTGCAACGGGCGAGCCGTAGGTGAACAACTGGTAGGTGACGCGCTCCAGGAGCGTGGCCTGCGAGATGGCGGTCTCGCCGCGGTAAATCTCTATGACGGGGTTCTGGCCGTAGTAGCCGTCTATCACCACGTCGGTGAGGTTGAAGCCGTCGGGATACGTCTCCGGGTCTACGCGGAGCCACTGTGCCATGGAGTTGGGCAGCGAGCGGTCGCTGTCGCCGATGTAGGCGTAGAGGTCGCCGGCATAGGTGATGGTCTTGGGATAGTCCGAAGCCTCGTAGTCACCGCTTACGCGGGCGTAGCGTTTCACTTTCCGGCCGTTCATGGTGCCCTTGTATGCGCCGCTCTGCCCCGGCGAGGCGGGACGCGTTGCGGAGAAGGGCATCGTGGAGGCGTTCTTGTTGGCCGTCGTGGTGCTCCACTTCAGGAGGCCTTCGGCGGTGTTGCCGACTTCGATTTCGGCCTCGGCCACGGGCTGCGCCTTGGTGGAGGTCATCGACACGTTCCCGGCCGAGAGCGTCATGTCGGGACCGGCGTTGGTGCGCACGTGCTGCACGGACGACAGCGCCGACGACTGGCCGTAGCGGTTCAGTGCCTGCACCGCCACATAGTAGTCGGTGAGCGGGCTGAGGTTGCTTATTTCATATTCGAAGCGGTCGCCCGAGCTGAGGAAACGCGTGTCGGCGGTGCGGGTGGTCACACCGGCGAGGTTGTCGGCCGTGAAGGGCTGCGTGCTGTAGTATATGATGTGCGAGGCCACCATGTTGTCGCTCGACGCAGGGATTGTCCACGACGCGAGGACGTAATCCTGCGCGGCTGCGAGGCTGAGGTCGCTGACGGCCGACGGTGCTTCGCCGTCGCCCATGGTGACGGCCTTCAGGGCGTCTATGTAGCCTACGCCGTATTTGCCGCGGTACTGCTCGTTGCCCTCCACTCCGTAGAAGTCGTTCACGGAGTTGAGGAGCTGCATGCGCAGGATGTCGGTGGTGATGTTGGTTGTCTTACCGTATTTGGAGACGAAGAGGGCCGCGATGCCGGAAACGTGCGGCGTCGCCATCGAGGTACCCTCGTTGAAGCCGTACTTGTTGTTGGGGAGCGTGGGAGCACACCTTCGGCCTCGCCGTAGTCCAAGAGTCCGCCCGGGGCGATGAGGTCGGCCCAGTCGCCGTAGTTGGAGTAGGAGGCGGGATGCAGGTTGTCGGCCATGGCGGTCACGGAGACCACCTTGTCGTAGCAAGAGGGGTAGAACTGCCCTTCCAGGCCGCTGTTGCCGGTGGCGAAGATGCAGAGGCCGCCGGTCATGTAGTCGCTCTGCGCCTCGGCGGTGAAGTAGTCGATGGCGTCGAGCACTGCCTGCTCGTAATAGCCGTCGGCGCCCCATCCCCAGGAGCACTGGGCTATGGTGGCGCCCATCTCGCAGGCGTAGACTATCGCGGCGGCAAAGTCGCCGTCGGGGACGCCGTTGCGGGAGTCGAAGGCCTGGCATGAAATCATGCGGACACCGGAGTTCGCGCTACCGTCGCCGCCGGCCACGCCGGCCACGCCTATGCCGTTGTTGTTGACTGCCGCCACCGTGCCGGCCACGTGCGTGCCGTGGCTGTGGGGATACACAGCTCCGGTGTTGGTGCAGAAGTTGAAGCCGTAGATGTCGTCCACATAGCCGTTGCCGTCGTCATCGACGCCGTCGATGCCGTTGAGCTCCGCCTGGTTGACGAACATGTTGCGGGCCAGGTCTTCGTGGCTGTAGTCGACGCCGCCGTCGATGATGGCAACCACCACTTCCGGATTACCGGTAGTGACGTTCCAGGCGTCGAAGAGGTTGATGTCGGCGCCCGCCACCGCGTTGGGCAGCGTGCCGAAGTTCTTGTAATGCCACTGTCCGGGAAGCTGCGGGTCGTTGAAGGGGTATGCCGAGGAGGCCGCCGCGTATTGCGGGAGCCCCGATACCTCGCGGAAGCCGCCGTTGCCCTCCTTGAGGGACATCGGGACCACGTTCTCGGAGATTTCCACACCCGCGGCGGAGCCGAAGATGCGCTTCGCCTCCTGCGGAGTGACCGTCTCGTCAAACTCCACCACATACCATCTGTCAAGCCCGTACTTTGCCCGGCGGTCGGCAAACTTGTCGTTGGGAGGCAGCATCGGACGGATGCTGTACGCCCGCGTAGATGCCGCTGCCTTGTCGAGGGACGTGACTCCGGTGGCCAGCTGTTTGCCGGGCGCCTTCTTCATGGTGCGGTGGCCTATCTTCCTGGCCACTTCGCTCTGAAGCTTGATGCGCACGACTCCCTTGCGGGCTGCCGGTTGTGCCAATGCCCCGATACTCAGCAGGACTACACCCATGGCCAACGCCATGGCGCGTCTCATACTCGTAATGTGCATAAGTACTTGGTTAGTTGATTGTTATGTATTATAAAAAAAAGTTAATCCACACAGTGAAGCGGAATGTAAGTTTCCGTTTTTGAAAACCGTCCGGAGGAAGGGGGGGGAAGAGACCGGCCATACGCCGCGGCGCTTCCGCAGGGTCGGGGACACGGTGTGCCGCATCCGCTTAGTCAAGGAGTAGGGACGCGATAATTTCGGGTTATTTACGCATCCCGGTCAGGGAGCTGCGGAATACGGCGCGTAACCTTAAAAACACACCGGTTCCGCAGGCTGTTCCCGGCACTCTTTCGGGAAGCGCCGGGAATGTGAGAGTATAGAATCTCTCTGTCAGAGTTTTAATAACGCAAAATTACGAAATAAATTTTGTTCCCTCCAAACGAATTTTGTTAAAAATCTATATTTTTTGTAAAGGATCCCGACAAAAAGGGAAACCTCGCGGTCGTAACTGCCTGATATCTCGCGGAATCCGGGGCTGTGGGCGGTAGCCCGGAGAAGCCCGGGAATCCCGATTAATCGGGACAAAGCGGGATTAATCTCGGAAATGGCACCTGGTGTCCGCATCGGTGCGAAGAAGCGCGGCCATACGCGCCGCCGGCGGGAACTCTTCGCAGAACTCCGCCACCACGGTGCCCGCGGCGTCGGTGAGGTAAAGGCGCGGAATCCCGGCATCAGCAAACAGCCGGTAGACGCCGTCCCCCTCTTGTGCCGAGTAAGGGAGCGTCAGAGAGTTGGTGTGCCAGTATGAGGCGATCTCCGCCGCGCCTTCGGAACGCGCGATGCACACCACCCTAAGCTCCGGCATTATCCCGCTCAGCTCCTGAACTACCGGAAGCTCTCGCTGACAGTCCGGGCAACCCGTGTGGAAAAACATCACGGCCGCCGGAGCGCCCTTCAGGCTCTCGTTGCTGACGAGTTCGCCGCCGTCGGTCACAACCGAGAAAACGGGCAACCGGTCACCGACCTTCACCTTGGAGTCATAGCTGACCTCATCCTTGACGCACCCCGCCATCACGACCGCCAACAAGACCACTAAAATGCCTAAAATCTTCTCCATCGCTGTCAAAAAATTCAAAACGTTGCGAAATTAACAAAATCAGGCCGGAACACCAAATTATATCAGGAAATAAAAAAAGAGTATATCCGCGTGAAGAAAGAAAGCGCGGATATACCCCATAATCC
>OGNF01003038.1_pt1 | contig 11737 bp, 10 predicted proteins | sample 1573321 | NCBI WGS metagenome assembly OGNF01 (sample SAMEA2581911, study PRJEB24529) | metagenome | biome: Human gut stool | place: China | collected 2011
TGCATCAAAAATCGGTCGCCCCTGCATTAACATTTTTTATGGGATGGGGTCTAATTACTTGACTTGACGTCTTCCACGATTAATTCAGCGGCGTATTCGGCAGCGACATAATTGCCGAGACGCCGCTGCATATTTTTATATCCGGAGATCTGCCAGTCGCGGCGCGGGGATGGCTGCAGCAGTGGTGCCAGTTCGCGGGCTATGGAGTCCACCGTGCATTTATGCACCAGCAGTTCGGGCACCACGGCATTCCCCACAATCAGGTTGGGCAGCGACACATATTTCACCTTCAGCAGTTTCTCCATAATCTTATAGGAGATGGCCATGCCGTTGGCGCGATACACCACCACCTGGGGCGTGCCGATGAGGGCAGTCTCGAGCGTGGCTGTGCCGGATGTGACCACAGCCGCCTGGCTATATTTCAGCAGAGTCGGCGTGCAACCGAACACCACCTTCAGCCCCGGGTCCTGAGCCACCTCACGGTAATACTTCTCGGGAACGGCCGGCGCGGCGCCCACCACATATTGGAAATCGCCGAATCGCTTCGCCGCCTCGAGCATCAGCGGCAGGTTGTTGCGGATTTCCCTCTTTCGCGAACCGGGCAGCAGCGCGATAATCGGGCGTTCGTCCTTAAGACCCTGTCGCTCCATGAAATGCTTCTTGGGCGGAAGATGGCCCATCGAGTGAGCCACCTCCTGCACCGAGGGATTGCCCACATATTTCACCTCATAGCCATGCTTCTTATAGAAAGGCACCTCGAAGGGGAGGATGGAATACATCCTGTCCACGCAGCGTTTGATTTTCTTGACGCGGTATTCTTTCCAGGCCCACACCTTGGGAGAGATGAAATAATGCACGCGGATGCCGAGTTTCTTGGCGTATGGGGCGAGGGTGAGGTTGAAGCCGGGATAGTCCACGAGCACGAGGGCGTCGGGGTGGAAATCGAGCAGGAGCGCCTTTGCCTGCTTCAGGTTGCGGATAAGCGCCGGGAGCTTGCGGAACACCTCGCTGAACCCCATCACATTCATCTGGTCGTAATGGAGGTCGGGGCTGCAACGGGCCTCACGGGCCATCAGGTCGCCCCCGAAAAAGCGGATATCCGCCTCTTCGTCGAATTCCTTCAGATATTTTATCAATTGCGAGGCATGAAGATCGCCAGAGGCCTCGCCGGCTATGATCACGTATTTCATCTCTTGAAATCAGTCTGAAATAAAATTGGCGCGCAAAGCGTTCTACAATTATGAAGAATACAATGCGCCTGTTTATATTGACCCTTGTGGCCGCGATTAGTTTAATGGCCGTCTCCTGCATCAACGACGGGATGACCACCTCATCGTCCGACACGCTCACCTTTTCGCGCGACACGGTGAACTTCGACACCGTATTCACCGACCTCGGCACCCCTACGGCACGCCTTATTGTTCACAACAAGGCGAAGAAGGGCATCAACATCTCCTCGATCCGTTTCAGGCGCGCCGACACGGAGTTCTCGCTCAATGTCGACGGACAGAGCGGCCGTGAGTTTCACGATGTGGAGATTCGCGGGCGCGATTCGATATATGTATTCATCGAATGCTTTATCCCCGAAGACGAGCGCAAGGAGCCCCATCTTGTGGCCGATGAGCTGGAGTTTGTCACCAATGGCGTCACGCAGACTGTGCGCGTTGAAGCCTATGGCCAGAACGTGGTGAGGCTTCGGGCGCAGACGCTTACCGAAGACACGCGGCTCACGGCCGACATGCCCTATGTGGTGTTCGACTCGCTGGTGGTGGAGCGTGGAGCCACACTCAGCATCGATCCCGGCGCCAAGGTGCTTTTCCACGACGGCGCATCGCTCAATATCCGCGGCCGGATAGAGGCCAAGGGTGAGCCGGGCAAGATGATCGACCTTCGCGGCGACCGCCTTGACGACGTGCTTCCCGATGTGGGCTACGATATCCTCGCCGGCCAGTGGCAGGGAATCAGGATTGCCCCTGAAAGTTTCAACAACCGCCTTGAATATGTCGACATGCGCTCCACGGTGGAGGGCCTTGTGCTCGACTCCTGCTCAAATCTGGAGCAGCCCAAACTCACATTGCTCAATAGCTGGCTGCATAATTCGCAGGGCAATGTGCTGAGCGCCAAATATTCCAGAGTGGAAGCCACGGGCACATGCTTCTCGGAGGCTGCCGACGCTGTGGTGAGCCTCACCGGAGGCGAACACACCTTCCTGCAGTGCACCATTGCCAATAATTACCTGTTCTCGGCAATCATGAACCCGCTGCTATGCCTCTACCATCTGCTTCCCGACCAGGCTCTTGAGAACGACCTCCCTCTTATGAAGGCCACATTCGAGAATTCAATCATCTATGGTCTTGCCGACGACATCAACGAAGGCACGCTTACGGGCAGCGAGGTATTCTTCCGCTATGTGTCGCTCAAATCCGCAGGCAGCGACGATGAAAATTTCCTCAACTGCCTCTGGGACACCGACCCGATGTTTCTCACCGACCGTCCCATCTATTATTTCAACTATAGGCTGAAGGAGGATTCACCCGTAAGGCAGGCCGGCGATGCGTCGCTGGTCACTCCCGCGGCCCTCATAGATATGGATGGCACCGACCGTCTGTCGGCCGGTGCCCCATCCCTCGGTGCCTACGCCAAGTAGGTATCAAGCAGGTATTAGGTCAGACTTATTAAGTATCAGGTAATACTTAGTTTTCCTCCTTCATATTGTGGAAGACGTTCTGCACGTCTTCGTCCTCCTCGAATTTGTCGAGAAGTTTCTCGATGGCCTCGCGCTGTTCGGGGGTAACCTCCTTATAGTCGGTAGGAATACGCTCGAATTCGGAGCTGATAATCTCCAGCGAGTGGTCTTCGAGATATTTCTGGATATTGGAGAACTGGTCGAAAGCGCCAAAGATGATCCAGTCTTCGGCATCCTCCTCGGCTTCGAGTTCAGCCTCGAAGTCCATGAGGTCGAGCTCGAGTTCGTCGAGTGCTACATCGGCCGGTTTGATATGGAACACACTCTTATGGTCGAAGAGGAACGAGAGTGAGCCCTGAGTGCCGAGCGAGCCGCCGTGCTTGTTGAAATAGCTACGCACGTTGGCCACAGTGCGCTGGTTATTGTCCGTGGCGGTTTCCACCACGATAGCGATGCCATGCGGGCCATATCCTTCGTATACAATCTCCTTGTAGTCTCCGGCCTCCTTATCGGTAGCCTTCTTGATGGCGCGTTCCACCGTATCCTTAGGCATGTTGGCGGCCTTGGCGTTCTGCATGAGGGCGCGCAGACGCGGGTTGGTGTCGGGATCCGGACCGCCTGCTTTCGCTGCGATAGTGATCTCCTTGCCGATGCGTGTGAACGTGCGGCTCATGTTGCCCCAGCGTTTCAGCTTGCGGGCCTTGCGATATTCAAATGCTCTTCCCATTTATATAGTAGTTGTATTGTTTAATTGTTACCGTAATTCAGCGCCAAGGGCTTTGACGGCCTTGACGATTTTCTGCATCACAGCCTCAATCTGCTTGTCCTGCAGGGTTTTCTCCATATCCTGGATTGTCATCTTCACAGCGTAGCTCTTCTTGCCTTCGGGGAGGTTCTTGCCCTCGTAAACGTCGAAGAGAGCCACGGAGCGGAGCAGTTTCCTTTCCGCGCTGCGGATTGCGGCCTCGATGTCGGCGAAGCGCACGCTCTTGTCGACGAGCAGGGCGAGGTCGCGCTCCACGGGCTGTGTGCGGGGGATCTCTGTGAAGGTCACATTGCCATTGGAAGCAGCCTTGAAGAGGGCACTCCAGTCGATTGTGGCATATACCACATCGCGCTCGATGTCGAAGCGGTGAAGGATTTTGCGGCTCACGAGGCCCACTGATGCCAGGCGTTTTCCCTGACGGGTCTCGATGTCGAGTTTGGCGGAGAAGATGCCATCGCTGCCCTGCTTACGCACAAGCATGCCTTGCGGCACTCCGAGGCGCAGCAGGATGCCGTCAACGATGCCTATGAGGTCGAAGGCATCGACCTCGGCGGCCTGCACATTCCAGGAGGCGCGGCGCATGTTGCCGCTCAGCCAGAGCGCTAATTCAGGATGCTCCGAATAGGGTGCAAGGGGACGCTCCTTAGTGATTTCCTTCGAGGGGTCGAGGGTATATACGTTGCCAAATTCATAGAGCTTCAGGTCGGAGTTCTTGCGGTTGGCGTTATGGGCAATCGACTCAAGGCCGCCGAAGAGCAGCGTCTGGCGAAGCACGCTGAGTTCGCCGCTCAGAGGATTCATCAGCCTTACGCAATGGTCGGCCGGGAATTCGGCGCAGTCCTCATAATATGCGGTCGCTGTGAGCGAATTGTTCATTATCTCATTGAAACCGATAGCGGTGAGCTGCTCGGCGATGATCTGCTGCATCTCGTGGCTGCGGTCCACATCGGTGCGCTGCGAGATTGAGATATGGGCGTCTGAGGCTATCTCCACACTATTGTAGCCATAGATGCGGAGCACCTCCTCCACGATGTCGCAGGGACGCTTCACGTCGACGCGATATGTGGGCACGCAGAGATGCAGCACATCCTCATTATCGGTGGGGGTGACGCTGATTTCCAGCGCACGCAGGATGGTGACCACCAGATACCTGGGGAACTGCTTGCCGATGAGGCGGTTGCAGTAGTCGAGAGAGAAATCGAACTCTGCGGGAGCGATCGGCTCGGGATAGATGTCGGTGATATCTCCGCAAACCTCACCTTCGGCCAGTTCCTTGATAAGGCAAGCGGCCAGGCGTGCGGCATAGACGGTGATGTTTGGGTCGGTGCCGCGCTCGTAGCGGAAGGAAGCGTCGGTGCTGAGGCCGTGGCGGCGGGCAGTGCGGCGCACGCGTGTGGGATTGAAGTAAGCGCTTTCGATGAATACGTCGCGTGTTGACTCGGTGACTCCGGAGTCGAGGCCGCCGAACACGCCGGCGATACACATCGGTTTCTCTGCATCGCAAATCATCAGGTCGGCCTCATGGAGAGTGTGCTCATTGCCGTCGAGAGTGGTGAATTTCGTACCGGCAGGGCAAGTGCGCACGTGAATCTCCTCGCCTGCCACATGGGCAAGGTCGAAGCAGTGTAGCGGCTGGCCGATGCCGAGAAGCACGAAGTTGGTGATATCCACGATATTATTGATGGGGCGCTGGCCGGCTGCGATAAGCAGGTTGCGCAGCCATTCGGGCGACTCCTTCACCTCGATGCCGCGGATGGTGACGCCGCTATATCTGGGACAACCCTCGCGGTCGTCGACGTTAACCTTCACGGCGCCGTCGGCGCGGTCGGTGTGGAAAGCCTCCATGGAGGGGACGCTGATTTCGGGATATTCGCCGGAAGATTTTCCCATTGCGAGGTCGCACCATTGGCGGGCCTTCACGTCGCGGGCCACGCCGAAATGGCTGGCTGCATCCACGCGGTTGGGGGTGAGCTCCACTTCGAGGCGCCAGTCGCTCTCGACGTTGAAATATTTGGCTGCGGGGGTGCCGGGGCGCGCTTCATCACGGCTCTCGTCGAGCACCATGATGCCGTCGTGGGAAGTGCCCACGCCGATTTCATCCTCAGCGCAGATCATGCCATACGACTCCACGCCGCGTATCTTTGATTTCTTGATCTTCACCTCCTTGTCGCCGTCATAGAGCGTGCAGCCCACAGTGGCCACAGCCACCGTCTGGCCGGCTGCCACATTTGGCGCGCCGCACACGATCTGCACCGGTTCTCCGGTGCCAAGGTCTACGGTGGTGACATGCAGATGGTCGGAGTCGGGATGAGCCTCGCAGGTAAGCACCTTGCCTATCAACACGCCCCTGAGTCCACCGCGGATTGTCTCCACTTCCTCCACCGTGTCGCATTCCAGTCCGGTAGATGTAAGCAGAGCGGCAAGCTCGCGCGGATTCAACTCAATGTCTATGTAGCGTTTAAGCCACTTATATGATATGTCCATGTTTTCAGAGGAATTTTCCGCAAAATTACTAAAAAATCTTCATATTCCGGCACTTTGGTGCTCAGAATTATTACTTGCGGGTGGTGGCCTTGTCGGCCAGGGGGAATTCGATGCGGAAAGTGGTGCCTTTGCCGGGTTCCGACTCCTTGATGAAGATGCGGCCGCCGTGGTATTCCTCCACGATTCGCTTCACAAGGGTCAGCCCCAGTCCCCAGCCACGCTTCTTGGTGGTATATCCGGGCGTGAATACTGTCTTGAAGTTCTTGCGGGCGATTCCCTTTCCGGTGTCCTTCACCTCCACCCAGGCGATATCCCTCTCGGAGCCGGTGAAGATGTCGATGCGGCCCTCACCCTCCATGGCATCCACGGCATTTTTCGTGAGATTCTCCATGGTCCATTCAATCAGGGGACGCGAGAGGCGCACGCCGTGGTCGTCGTCGGAAAGATACATGTTGATGGCCACGCGCCCCGACACGCGGCTCTTCATGTAATCAAGCGACTGCGAGATGGTTTCGTTGAGATATTCGAGCTGCATCTCGGGTTGTGAGCCGATTTTGTTGAAGCGGTCGGCGATGGTGGAGAGTCGCTTCACATCCTTGTCGATTTCATCGGTAACCTCTGGGTCGGTGCCGGAGGCGCGCAGGAATTCGGTCCAGGCAAGCAGCGAGGAGATCGGGGTGCCGAGCTGGTGGGCAGTCTCCTTGGAGAGCCCTACCCACACGCGGTTTTGCTCCGCGCGTTTGGTATAGACCACGGCCATATAGAGGATTACCGCCAATATGAGCGTCACCACCACCTGAATATAGGGATATACGCTGAGAATCTTAAGCAGGCGGGAATCTTCGAAGAAAATATATTGATAGTTGTTAGGGAAAAGTTCCACTCGGATGAAATGGGAGTCGCGTTCGGCCATTACTCGCAAAGGGGTGTCGCCGCCGGCTTTCTTCAGGCGGGAAAGAAGATATTCCTGATTGCGGGCCGATAGCTCGGAGAAGAGGGATTTGTCGGCGTCCTTTTTGTCGGGGAGTGTGAAATTGCGGAATTCGGAGATATTGAAGGCGGAATCGGCAATCATCACCGGGATGGAATTATTCTGGGAGATGATGCCGAGAAGGAATTCCACGTCGGAGTTCATGTCGGCCTGTGCGAGGCGTTCGGTGGCGTGGGCCCAGATGTCCATGCGCTCGCGCTCCTGACGTGCCAGCTCCTTGATGAGATTGTTGGAGATGAGCAGGAAAGCGATTACGGCCACCGCCGAGATGAGGATCACGGTGAGTTTGCCGTAGCGATGGTTGAGACTCTTCATTAAGGGATAAGGGATAAGTAATAGGTTATAAGCAATAAGCCGGAGTAGGTCAGTCAGCGTGGTCGGCGATGAATTTGGCCACGGAGTCGGCCGTGTTGGGTCCTATCACGATGTCGGCTGCCTCCTTCACTTCAGGGAGGGCATTTTCCACAGCCACGGCAAGGTCGGCCTCGCGCATCATCGGCAGGTCGTTGATATTGTCGCCGAAGCATACAATCTTGTCGGCGCCGATTTTGGCAGCGAGTGCGCGCATAGCCTTCGCCTTCGTGGCATCGGAGGAGAATGCCTCCACGATTCCCACTTCGGGTCCGAAGATGTCGTGGTAGAACTGCGGGCGGATGCCCGGGATGTAGCGGGTGGCTTTGTAGGCGGCACGCGCCTCGCTGTCGGGCTGCATGCCGTAGCAGAGCACTATTTTCGAATAGTCGTCGGGCAGACGGTCGGGGTGCTCACGGGAAATCTCCACGCACTTGAAGCAATTGTGCACACGCTCCTCGAGGAAGGAATATTCGAGCGGGGAGAGGGTGTCGCCATTGTGGTATATGTGGATGAGCCGGTCGTCGAGGGTATAGATGAATATCGGGAAATTGATTTCGCGGTATTTCGCCACAAGCCTGCGTGCGCTCTCCTCTTTCATGTAAATCACGCGGGAATAGCTGCGTGTGGCCGCGTCCCAGAGGGCGGCGCCGGTCATCACGATTGCAGGCAGGCGCATCTCCACATCGCGCAGGATGGGCGCCACGGTGGCCGGCGTGCGGGCCGTGGCCACTGTGAAGAGGGTGCCACGGGAAAGTTCTTTGTTTAGAATTTCTACGGTAGTGGCCGACAGACGTGCGTCGGGCTGCAGAAGCGTGCCGTCAAGGTCGCTCACAAATAGCGTGCTCATCTCTTAATCTCTGTGTATTCGGCGTCCGACACCTGCTCTTCGGTGGTATAGCTCTCGCTTCCATCGGGGTGTTCGGTGGTGGTATGCGAGGTGGTCTCGCTGTGGGAATGGAATTCCTGGATTTCCGTGAAGTCGGTGTCTTCGGCCACCTCCTGCATCATTTTCGCGGGATGGCGTTCGCGGTGCCGACTTTGTTCCCGAGGGTTCTGTCTTTGTTTTTTCTGCTGCTTCTGTCGGCGGGGCTCCTCCATGCCGGCGGCGCGGAACATCTGCCGCTGCACCCTGCGCATGAACATGCGCAAGAGCCACGCCTGGATTCTCGGCCAGAAAATCCAGACCAACAAAAGCATTATCAATATGATTGCCAATGTCATCTTATTGCGAAAGAGAATTGAAGGTTGTTATATCTCCCCTGCAAGATTATCTTTATCCTTGCAGGTATATTCCTGTCTATTGTCTAAGAGAATAACGTAAAAATGTCGGCTTAATTATTCGGAAGTGAGGGCAGCGTTATTTGGAAGTAAGGGCTGCGAAGGCGCCGTAGCACACGTATGCCACTATTAGCCACATCAGTCCCGGAACGCCCATGATGGCCACCATCGCGATGGCTGTGATGATGATGAGCCAGCGGTATTCATTGCCTTTCCATCCGAACGATTTGAATTTCAGGGAGAAGAGGCGCAGCGGCGACACCATCAGCCAGCATTCGAACAGCAGGATTGCGCCAAACCAGTACCAATTGGCCAGAAATTCGGTGGGCTGGGCGAGCATGGCGGCGTAACCGATCCAGAAGATTGCGTTGGCAGGGATTGGGAGGCCGATGAAGTCGGTGGTCTGGCGTATGTCGATATTGAAGCGGGCGAGACGCAGGGCGCCGGCCACGGGAATCAGCATCGCGCCCCAGCGCACCCAGAATGCGTCGGCAAAGGGCTCAAGGCCATAGAACACAATCATGGCGGGGGCCACGCCGAAGCTCACCAGGTCGGCCAGCGAGTCGAGCTGCTTGCCCAGTTCGGAATAGGCGTGGAGCAGACGTGCGGCAAAGCCGTCGAGGAAGTCGGCCACGGCAGCGATTCCAATGAAGATGCAGGCCCACCAGCGGCAGGGCAGTCCGCCCATTTCCGCATCGCCCCGGGCGGCGAAGATGATGGCGAGGGTGCCCGAGAGCAGGTTGAGACAGGTGATACTGTTCGGTATGTTGCGAATTATTGCGTTCATAGTAAATATATTTATAGAGGAATGATACCCCCTTATTACTTTTACGCGGGAAGGGTCATTTTTGTTCAGGGTGCACAATGGCAATCGGCGTCACGCCGCCTACGGTGAGATCGCCGGGCTTGAGGAGCACTTCGGCGTCGAGCGGCAGGAAGATGTCCACTCTGGAACCGAACTTGATGAATCCCATATGCCAGTCGATGTCCGACTCGCTCCCCTTGTGAGCGTATGTCACAATGCGGCGGGCCATGGCGCCGGCAATCTGGCGGGCCATGATGCGCCGCCCGTTGGTCATCTCGATGCCTATGGTGCAGCGCTCATTTTCTGTGCTCGCCTTAGGCAGATAGGCCGAGAGAAAGCGTCCCTGGTGATGCTTCACATAAAGCACCTTGCCATCGACCGGAAACCAGTTGGCATGCACATTGAGCGGGCTCATGAACACAGAAAACATTATTGCCTCCGAATGCAGGAACTCATTTTCCATCACCTTTTCCACGGCGACCACCTTGCCGTCGACGGAACTGACCACATGGTCGGCACGCTGGCCGTGGTAATGCCTCACGGGGCTTCGGAAGAAATTGAACACCAGAAGATACATCACGGCCGAGATGGCGGAGAGGAGCACACGGAGCACCACGAGCGGCAGGAAGAGCCACACGGGAACATTGAGCGCCAGCAACACGATGAAGAGCAGGATAAGGATTCCGGTGCCCTCGCGATGTATCTTAACTGTAATATTTTTCATTCAATGCGCAAATTTAACCAATTCCGGATAAATCTGCAAAAATATTCTATGCTCCTTACGCAAATTCGCTGGATTTTTGGGAATAGGGCTAATTGGTCTAATTGGTCTAATTCTGATAATGGATATGGGGCGCGGGGATGGGAGAGGTGTAATTTTGCAGAAAAAAAGATGATTGTAAGAATTGAACTGGCATCCCTCAAAATGCTTGACTTGATGAATAATCATGGAAGTCATGGAAATTCGGGCAACTCCGGTGGTTCTGATGGCTCTGATGGTTCCGGTAGTTCTGGTTCGGCAGATTCTCTGAATCTGCCGGATCTGGGAATCTCTTTCGGGATGAATGCCGTGCAGGCACCGGGGTATTCATATGCGCGGTCGGAATATCCCGCGGTCGGAATATCTTTCCCTTATGTGGCAGATGATTCGGCGCTGATCCATGCCTGGCTGGAGGGGGACTATTCATCCTCGCTTCCGGCGATGAGCGCCACTCTCCAGAAGGGATTATCTACGGCCGTGGTGGGCGCCGTGGACGATTATTACGCAGTTCTCAGTCGCGCCAGTATCTTCGCCCGCCCGTATAAGATTGGGTGGGCCTACCGTCTCTCCGACGGGAGTCGTGTGATGGTTTCCCAGCCAGTGCAGGCTATGCCCGACAGCCTCGCCCCTTATCTGGCCCTGCAGTCGCACACTATCGGCGAGAGTTCTGTGTCGGCAGTTGTGGAGATTGTGAGCCGTCCGGTTTGCCCCACAGTAATAATTCCGGATAGCGCGCTCTCTGCATTGCAAGGGAATGCGAATGCCACGAAAGTGACCCATATCGACATCTACACCACTGCGGGCACACCGCTCCACGACAAGAGTGCGCAGTCATCGGGCGTGCGCACCATCTCTATCGGTGGCAAGCGACGCCGCTGCTTCATCTATCAGCGCTATTCCCAGCCTGAGGTTGAGACGCTCCTTGCTGCCGACGATGATTTTCGCGTGGTGGAGTCGATTCCAATTGCCGACTTTGCGGCTGGAACGCACCTTCTGAATGTGACCGGCGGCACGCTCTCCGACTGGAAGACCTTTCCGAAGCTTTCCGACGGCACAGGTGGGTCGGGAGATAATCCCGGCGACAATCCGGGCGATGAAAAGCCTACGCATTTCAGGATGCTTACCCCGGCGCTCTCGCTCGGCAGTCCGGAGGAGATGAAATGGCTGCGGGGAGTGGAACTGCGCGGGGTGTTTCAGCATTCGGAGGTGAAGATGACGCTTTATGGCTCGCATCACCGCGAGCATTGGCGCACGCTTGCCGCATCACGCGGCTCTATCCTGCGACGGCTTCACGGCGTGCGCTTCCGCTGGTTCATGGTGCTCATCGACCTGCCGCTGCGCCCCGGCGATAGCGTAGAGGCGCTGACTTTTAATGTTGAATTTTGATAAATAAAAATATTACTGTCCGCTAAACCATAAAGCAGTGAGTCCAACTTTCTGATAAGTAGAAGTTGGGCTTACTTTTTGTTTCGACCAAGCCCCCTTTGGTCAAATTTAGGCTATAGAGGAGGTGATTCAGAAGCCTCGGCAAGCATGATATTCAGATCGGCATCGGGTCGATTGAGGAACTTTTCGAGATTGAGGTAATACATCAGTACAATTCGCACGATTGT